>CZCB01005623.1_pt1 | contig 10599 bp, 12 predicted proteins | sample 591991 | NCBI WGS metagenome assembly CZCB01 (sample SAMEA3556809, study PRJEB10932) | anaerobic digester metagenome | reverse complement strand
GTATATCAGATAAGCTTATTGATAACTGAGGAATTTACACACTAATCTGGACTTGATCTCCCAAGGGGTAGGATCATTTCTTTCCCAAAAACTTGATTTTTGTCTGTCATTTAGATTTCTAGTATATTCTTCAAACCGTTTTGCCTCTTCAGCCTCCTCTTTTTCTATAAAACCTTCCATAGTTTTAAAGTAAAACCTTAGTTTAGATATCTCTCCCTCAATAGAAAAAATATCATATGAAATTATTCCACCCGCACGAATTAATTCTTCTCGTAAATTATCTTCAACATTCATTTTTCCCTCTCATAAGTCTTATTTTTTCTCCACAACCCCGATATTTCCGGTATTTCACATAACGTGCGCCGGGTTTGCGAAGCTCCTAAGCCATAGAAAAAGCTTGCTTTTTCTTGGCGAAGGAGTTTAGCGAACGCAGTGAGCGGCGCAAACCCGGAGATGGCCGATGTCGCGAGCGGAGCGAGCGGCAGCGGACAGCTCCGTGCGATTGTCAACGAATAAGTGATCCACGTGATATCGAAAAAGTGATCCACCAGTGATAATGAATTTGTGATCCACATGATATTGAAAATATGATCCGTTAGAGATATGATTATGAGCCACTTAAGAGCCGGCTTCGCCCCCTTCCTTGCGACGCCGTTTCAACCGGTAAGATTCCGCATTCATATTCAGGATATGAGCCCGGTAAGTTAACCGGTCAACCAAAGCCGCGGTGAGCATCGGATCCCCGAAGAAATCGGTCCATTTTGAAAACTCAAGGTTTGTGGTGATGAGGACACTGCCTCTTTCCGTTCTCTCGGAAAGAACTTGAAACAGTAATTGGGCATGGGCCTGGTTGAATGATACGTACGATAACTCATCCAGGATCAATAAATCGGCTTTAGTCAGTTGCTGTTGTAAACGCCCCAGTCTAGTTAATTCCTGAGCTTCATGCAGGGTGATGGCCAACCCGGCAGCAGTGAAGAACTTGACCCGGAAGCCTAAAGCGCATAATCTCATCCCAAGCCCGATCGCCAGATGGGTTTTACCGGTTCCGGGATTGCCAACTAGAATCACGTTTTCCCGGTTGGTCACAAATTGCCCTGTTGCCAGTTGCCAAATGACGGCGGGGTCGACATTGGGAAGGTTGCTGAAATCGAAATTATCAAGGGATTTGGGATAGGGGAAGCCTGCCGCCCTAATCCGGCGTTTCTCCTGGTTTTCCTTGCGTTGCTCCAGTTCAAGTTCTAAAAGCTTGACCAGAAATTCCTCATATCCGAAACCTTGTTCCTGCGCGAGCCGCAGGGTTGCCTCATAACGCAAGAAAGTTGGTAATTTAAGCTGCTTGGCATAGATTTTGATCAATTGACCCGGAGTGGAGGTCATTGCCTCTCACCTCCGAGTAGATAGTCGTAACCGGCCAGGTCAACCGGTTTTACCTCAATATCTTTGGGGTTGGGCAGATATTCCCGCCTGCCGACTTGCAGGTAAAAAAGGACACTTTCGATGTTGTACTGGCGATTGTCAATGGCCTGCCTGACCGCTTGCCTGACCGGTTCCATGCCACAATCGACGATTAAGCGCAGGATTTTTACTAAGTCGTGATTGCCTCCGGGCAGCCGGTCCGCCAATTGAAAGATTTCTGCCGGCAGGTTAGCCTGTTTGACCGGACGGGCATTTCTCACCGCCCGCGGCCTTTGCTCCAAAAGCCGGATGTAATGGTCAAGCTGGAATTTGGTCTCGTCCTTGGCGTAACTTCGCTCATGGACTGCCACCACTTGACCGCGGTATTCAATCCTTACGGTTAAGCCGGTTCCCTTGACTGTTACCTGCTTGCCGGCCAGCTCCACCGGAACCGAGTAGCGGTTACGGCCAAATTTCACCGTGGCGTAATAATCGACCGTGGCCAAGATTTGTTTTGCATAGTCAAACCGGTAAGCCGGGAGCGGTAAAAGACTCTTTTTTTCAACCGCCAGGGCTTCGCCAACGGTTTGAGACCGCCCTGGAATCCGGTGCTCCAAGTACTTCAGGCAATGGTCCAACAGAAGCCGGTTCAATTCCTCCCAGGACTCAACATGCGGCACCGGAACAAAGACGTTACGGCGGAGATAACCAACCAGGTTTTCGACCAGGCCTTTCTCGTGGGCTTCACCGGGGTTGCAGAAATCAGCTTGAAAGGCGTAATGGGCTCGTAAAGCCCGGAACATCTCCTGCTCGGCCACAACATAGCGGCCCCAACCTTCCTTAACTGCGGTCTTCACGTTGTCATAGATGTTCCGCCTGGTAACACCGCCAAAGTATTCTGCGGCCAGAACATGACCTTCCAAAAATGATTCCTGGTTCTGTGCCGGAAAGGCAACAGCGAAGGGGGCCAAGCTATAGCACAGCCGGATGCAAAACAGCATGGCTTTAGTCTTTTCGCCCTTTAAGTAAAACGTAGCTTCGCCCCAATCGATCTGAGCGGCTTCGCCAGGTTCGAAACTCAACGGGATAAATACCTGCTTTGGCAGTTCGTTTTTGATCTGCCGCACTGCCTGGCGGACTGTCGATTCGGCGCCTGTGAAAGCCTTTTCTGCTACTAACCGGTCATAAATGCGTTTGGCGGTATGATGTTGTTTCTTAGGCGCTTCCTGGTCTTCTTTTAGGCAGGTTTCAATGAATTCTTCCACTTCTGGAGTGATGACTGTGGGTTTCCGGTGGTATGTCTTTCTTTTCCAAGGGACTTGCCTGCCTTCGCAATATTTGGCCACAGTATTACGGGAGATCCCCAGTCTTCTTGCGATTTCTCGTTTTGACAGGCCTTGCACAATGTACAGGTATCTGATATTTTGATACTGATCCACTTCAATCTTCATCTCCTTTGAACCTCCTGTTGTGAATTCCACTCTATTTAACGGTTTAGCAGGAGGTCTGATTGAGGTGGATCACTTTTTCGTTATCATTTGATGCTTTTTTGGATCACTTTTATATTATCAAACACAAGCTCCGGGTGGAACCCGGCGCACGATGGCCAAAAGAGCGAGCGTAGCGAGCGATTTTGGCTATCGTTTCGGGTTCCCGATGTTGCCGGGCCTTAGAGGCACCGGCTGATACTCTAGTACATACCGATAACGTATAATATTTTTCGCACAATTAGAAATAGGAAATTGAAAAGGGAGACCTCAAGTGGTAAAGTAAATAAGCCAAAACTTACCAAACCAAAGGAGGTCCCCCTATGAGTAACATTATACAGTTTAATGAAGATGTAATAAAGAACAAATTGAATGAGTTAGTGCGTGGAAGTGTCGAGGAGACCTTAAACCAATTACTTGACCAAGAGGCCGATCGATTAACCAACGCAGCCCGTTATGAACGGACCGAAGCACGAAAAGATACCCGTGCTGGATATTATCAGCGCAGTCTAGAGACGAAAGCCGGCAAAGTCAATCTAAAAGTCCCCAAACTACGAAAACTGCCCTTTGAAACAGCAATTATTGAACGCTATAAACGCCGGGAAAGCTCCATTGAAGAAGCGCTAATTGAAATGTACCTGGCTGGAGTCTCTGTTCGACGCATTGAAGATATTACAGAAATTCTCTGGGCTATTTAGCCCCCTAATCAAATTGGAGAAAAAGTACGAACATGTTAGAATGGAAAACAGGGGGTAGAAAAATGAAAAAGAAACGCTATGAGCAGGAATTCAAGGCACAAATCATTAGAGAATGCCAAGAAGTGGGTAATGCTGCATTAGTCGCTCGGCGACATGGAATTTCCAAAAACACCGTACACAGTTGGCTTCAGGCATCAAGGAGAAATGGTTCTGTTGTACCTCTACCCAAAAACAATGAGCGAAGACTGAAAGAAGCTGAAAAACGCCTTGAAACGCTTGGCCGGGAGAATGATCAGTTGAAAAGAATCGTGGCCGAAAAAGAACTTGAGTTGGCAATTTTAAGAGAACTACGCGACCGGGTAAACCCTCAGTAACCGACAAAGTCATCGTTGCCAAAAGGTGGATTAGGAAAGGATACAATACAAGTCTGGTTCTCGACTTTGTCGGTCTAGCTCCATCCACCTTTTATGAGAATATTAACCGAAAAAAAGAACTGACAAAAGAAGAGAAGACGGATAAAGCTGTCGGTCGGCCACAAACACAGTTTTCTTATACCCTTGATGGCAAGAAAATTCCTGATGAACAAATCAAGGAATGGCTAAGTGAGTTGGTTTGTGGCGATGGTTTCCCTTATGGTTATAAAAAGCTTACTGCAGCTTTAGTAGATGATTATGCCCTTGTGATCAATCATAAAAAGGTATATCGCCTGTGTAAGGAGTTAGATATTCTTAAACCCCAAAGGGTTTGCCGACCCAAACATCCAAAACGTCTGGCTCAAAGGGCCGAATTGACTGGACCCAACCAACTCTGGGAGATGGACATCAAATATGGCTACATACATGGAGAAGAAAGATTCTTTTTCCAGCTTTCTTTAATTGATGTTTTTGACCGCTGTGTTATTGACTACCATTTGGGCTTAACATGCACGGCGAAGGATGCCTGTAGAGTTCTGCGGAACGCTTTAAAGAAGCGTAGAATTGGACCCGGAATGAAATTGCCGCGGATAAGAACGGATAACGGCCCGCAATTTATTGCCAGGCTCTTCGTAGAATTATGCCAGAAACTTGGAATAACTCAGGAAAGGATCCCTGTTGGAACGCCAAATTTAAATGCACATATTGAAGCCTTTCATTCGATTCTTGAAGATGATTGTTACAGCAGGCATCAGTTTAATACTTATGCAGAAGCTTACGAACAAATCTCGTTGTACATGGAATATTATAACCAGCGCCGTCGCCATGGGAGTTTGAATAACATGGCTCCTGAAAAGTATTACCAGGCTATTATGAGTAATTCTATAAAACCTCAAGTACTTGTTGCATAATCTCCGGAATTAGGGGGTCAAGGCGTTTTTTCCTTGCCAAACTTATTAGAACGTGCAATGCCATCATTATCAATCCATATTTTTGTCTCTTCAATCTCTTTCAGTGGCGAGCTTATTATTAATACAATTTGAATAACAACTATTGATAAAACCATAACTATAAAGCGCAATTGAATAGTCAAATAATCTCGCAATGGACTTAAAAAGAATAACAGTAATAGAAATACGGGCATGGTCACTTGTATAATAAGGTTTCTTATCTTTCTTTGTTGAATTGAACCCTCAGATATTTCAAAATAACGCTTCTCCAAACATAAACATCTCCTTTTAAAAACGAAATGGCAGATAGCGTTTCCGGGTTCCCGATGTTGCCGGGCCTTAGCGGCACCGGCTGAGACTCTAGTACATACTCCTAGTCAAGCCGGTGCCGTCATGAGGCTTAGCCAGACTTGGCTTACCGAATGAATTTAGGCAAAACGATAGTAGGGCTAGAAATCCCATGTTATGTGATGTGTCCGAGTTGCTTTAATCTGACTTCAAAGATACATGTTTCATCACCCTCTAGTACCGATGACATCCTGTTTATCTCAACATTATTTTCTCCGAATATATTCTCCCAGTTATATTTTAAACTCAATTCTGAGCACATACATATACGGGAAGATTTAATCAAATTTTCTCGAACAAGATCACAACCACATTTTTCATATATTATTTCAATTTTGTCACTAAATATCTTGTATTTAAAATCAGAAAAACTATCTTTTAATATTTCTAGAGACTCTTTTATAGATATATTTTCATCTTCAAATGCTTCTTGATATATTTTTAAGGAATAAGAATCAGAACAACTTTTTGCACATTTCTCAAGAAAACATTTCACTTCTTTTTCGTGTTCTTTCTCAATATACTCATTTACTCCTTTAAACCAAAACTGTAAGAATCTATCTTTTGTATCTATTCTTTAGACCTCCTATCGGCATTTCACATAACATTTCTTAAGAAATATCAACTAAATAATTAAATAAACTTGCAAATTGATCTTAACGTTTATTCAGGTTAAACTATAAGTGGGAGCCCATTCGAAATTCGTGAGACGTCTTTGACGGTCTCTGGCGGGTATTTCCCCGCTCGGCTCCCGTTCTTTTTACTTGTCGTTTTCTTATTCTTTTCTATCCACTCACGGGCAACCTTTTTATCTACGGTAATACCCTCGATCTTTATGATATACGGCGCTTTCTCGCCCTTACCCCCACTGAACAGGTGGGGATTCCGCTTTAAAACGGCGTATATACGTCGAGCAAGAGCGTTCATTACGAACCCCATAGCTTTATTATGGTGCTTCTTTAATACTTCCTTTTGCCGGTAATAGATTGTGGCCAATTCCGGATCGGTTCTTGTCCCACTTAATGCTGCTAAAAACAATACTCTGCGCAGATGACGATTCCCCTGTTTCGTCATTTTCTGCCCCTGTCGATGGGTATCCCCAGTATCGTTACGTTTTGGAACCACGCCACAATATGAACTGAATCCCGCGTTGTTTCTAAACCTGGTTATGTCTCCAACTTCGCCTAAAATAACCGCGGCTGTAAATTCTCCGATCCCACATATGCTCGTTAATACTCTATCTTCGTCAAGTTCCCGGTATATCTGACTTATTTTCCTTTTTAACTCTTTAATCTGGTCTTCTAATAGCTCCAGAATAGCTACTTCTTGCTGCACTGCCAATACTCCCGAGTCCAATCCTTCTTGGTGTATGTTTGAATAAATCTTACGCGTCTGTTCGCAAGCTTCGATTATTCTTTCTGTCTCTACCGGATCCTTTAGGAGCTCTTGCAGTTCCGCTTTGTTAGTTTCATTCCAATACCAGGGATCAACCCCTTTTTTAAACCACTTTTTATAAGGCATGGTAAAGATCCCTTCCGGTTGGCGCCACGATGGCAATAGGCTCCTTAATTCCGCCCTGATGATTGTACGATGGGCTGCCTGTTCCTTTTGTAAGCTGGTGTATCGACGGGTTAGTCGGCGTAAGGCCTCTATTTTAGTAGTCCTGGGACTAAAGTAGGTTATGCTTGTTCGATCGATTATTAAACTCCGGGCAATGGAACTGGCGTCAATTCTGTTTGTTTTCGTATGCTTTCTCAGGCTTTTCCGGAAATCATGACTCTTTTCCGGTGAGACGATAGCTACTTGGTAACCCTTTTTATGTAAGTGTAAGGCAAGCGTATACCAGGCCTCACCGGCTGTTTCTATGGCAAATATGTCCGTTTTTCCACCTTTATTGGCTTCTTCGATCATTCGATCATATTCTTGGATACTTGTGCCAAAAAGTATTGGTTTACTATCTTTTGTTCCTTCTGAATCTACTACTACCGCACAATGCTTCGAGGTAACACCAGTGTCGATTCCTACCACTCTCATGTTATCCCCCTCCATAAGTTACTGTGCAGCGAAGGTCCTCTCCATCTTTAACATGGGATTCCGCGTTTGCTCCTCGCCAGCGTTGCGATTGATCAGTGCCCGTTTCTTTGACGGCCACAATTTCTTTAATAGGGACTTTCCCATGCAGATGGAGCTAAGAATGTTATGCAAGAGGCACTCTCTACGAGTCCGTCACGTCTGCGTGGTACTCAGCCTTCCTTCTGCATGGTACTTTTTAGGCATTCGCGGTTTCTTCCCCTCTCGTACTTTCCTTTTACATTTTTATGCACAAACTAACCTATGGATTTATCATACAACGTTTGCCGATTACCGACGGCCATGGACCTTAAGGCGCAGACCGGGCCTTAGTGCGACGCCACTTAGGCCCGAGCAAGCCGGGCGCGACCGCGCTTAGGTCCATGGCTGTGGGTGCGTAAACTTCGTGATTTGGCTTCTTTGAATTGTCGTCATGATCCACTTTCCGCGCCCCGACAGCGGTAATCGTGTTGTTATACGATGGAATGTAAAACCTTCTATGAATTTAAGTTTTTGTGCTTTTTACCCATTCATATACCCGGCTTAGTTCTTTTTCATATAGATTTAAGTTCTTATAGCCACCCTTAACTCTATAGTCGATGTATGAAACTAGTATACTTAAACTTATTAATGATAAGCCTAATTTAAAATTTACGAAAACACTTATTAAACCAATTATCATCAATATAAAATAAAAAGGAAAGACCACATTCAATTTATCTGGATTATCTAGCTTAACACCTGATAAATCAATTCCGCATTTATATTCATAGGGAAATCCTGGCTGACCACCTCTATCTGTTAATCTCATCCACAAATCTATTGTTCTAATAAGATCTGCAAGTGAACGTTCCGGATGCATTTTGGGTAATTTTTCTGAATAAAAATAATACCATCCAATTATTGACTCCCGGAAAACTGTTTTAGTTTTATGCATTTTTTGGATTTCTCTTAGAGCATCCTCCTTGGTCAAAACAGACTCCCTCCAGTTTTACCTTTATGTAGGTATTCCAAAACCTGAAGATTTTGTTTTATAATGTTTGTTAAATCGACATTAAGTATCTTTTTGCACTCCGATCCAAAAATCTCAAGGGATGTTTTATAGAGATCATAATCTTGAGATGATATTCCTGTTTCTATATATAATGCAGATGAAAAAACATCTACTAAACTTTCGTTCTGCCTTCCAAGTATTCCACCTCTTTCGTAATCTTCCAAAATAATGGATAATCTTATTTGCCTATCTAAATTATCGTCAAATGCATTTTTAGTTAGCCATAAACCCCAAACGCCCTCAATCAACTCTTTTTCAGATTCGAAACTATCTTTTAGCATGGAATATTTTTTACATATATCTCTAGCAATAATACCCACTATACCTTTTCGCATTACCCATTTTTTAAGTCCCAATAACTTCTTTCCCCTTTCCTCCCGTTATTAATCACATTCTGTCGTATAACGTTTTGCATTGCCGACGTCGATGAGCCTTAGCGCGACGCGCTTGGCGAATCGAAGTGGCCGCGGTAGCTTCATAAATCCACTTGCTTGTCCTCCATCATGAATTGACTTCACGTGGCCCGAAGCGGCAATGCTGTGTTATCCGAAGCACCCATCACTTACTCCCAACTTAAAGCACAATTAAATTAATAATTAGGGCTTACTGAAAAACGCAAGCAGGAACAGAAAAGAAGAACTTTGACAACCGAAAAGGCGACCGCCAAAAATGGGTAAAAAGAAGCCGGAGCTTTCGTTCTAAGTTCATTACCAAGAATTGTAGATGGATCACAGTTTCGCTGGTTACCTGAAGCCTAGCCATAATACGGCCCAACCCATACCGGCGTTTTCCTACGCCAAATCTACCTTCAATAGCGTTACGGATTCGACTATCCATTCGTTCCAGTCTTTTCTGGGCTTTTAGTTGCTTGATCTTAGGGCGTCCCAGCCGCGGTCCACTTAACCGAATGCCTCTTTGTTTGCAATATTCAAGATTGGCCCGGGTTCGAAAGATGGCATCAGCATGAACGACTCTGGGATAGTGCCCTGTACGCAAACGAAAGGTTTCAATAGCTTCTTTTAATTTTGTCCCTTCGTTGAAGTTATTCCAACTAATCTCATCCACGAAAGCAAAACCGTCGATCAAGCTAACCATAATTTTGGCTCCAAACTCAGTTTCAGCTGCGGCTTTTCCGCGAACAATCGGACGGACATAGGGCTGACTAATGCTGACGATACGATTGTCTATCCGATGGGTGCGGGTTTCATACATTAACTTCTGTTGCTGATAGAGCTCTTGTATTATTTGGTATTCCCGCTGTTGTCTTGGACTTAGTTGCCCACAGCCGTTTTCGTTGGAAAGTCGCTCAATAATTCTCAGATCCCGCGCGATATAACGTAGTTGCTTACCGATTGCCCGACGTAAGGACTTCTTTCGGTGCTTTCTAACTTTAGCTTCCGAAAGATAGTCTTTGCGGGCGTTTCTCCGGTAGGTTCGGGGTTTCGGCATTTTGCCTTTAAGGGGTGCATAGAGGTCATCAATCATACGCTCAAGCTTTTCACGGGCTTCGTTTAACAACGATAAGTCAGTAGGATAACGAATGTCAGCCGGCGCGCAAGTAGCATCGATATTGAGACGCCCTTTGTTTTTGTTTTCTTTTAAATCTCCCTCTGAGTTATCTTCATCGTGATTGTCATTATCCGATTCGTGTTTCTTTACTTCCTGACCCAAACAGATGATTTCATTGATTTCTTTCATGATTTGCGCATTTAGGCGTTTTCGGAAGTGAACCATCATTGAAGAGTCAAAGGGCGCTTCCTTTTGAAACTCGGGTAGCCCGATAAAATATTGAAGATACGGGTTTTCCTTGATCTGTTCCACTACCTCTTCATCGGAGAACCCGCCCTTTTCTTTGATGAGCAAAGCCCCAAGAGCCATGCGAACTGGTTTGGCCGGAGCACCCGTGTTGTTTTTGGCAAATAACGCGGCATACTTGTCTTCAATGACGTCCCATGGAATAAGCTTTGATAACTTTACCCAGCGGTTTTCCGGGTCAAGTTGTCCTCCAAAAGGTAGATAAAAGTTTTCCAAGGGAAGTTGTCGCTCTGTTTTCAGGTACATACCAGTCACTCCAAATGCAAGGATTTTATAGAATATTTCTCGTTTTCCTTGCACTTCCCTTGTCTTAAAATGGGTTATTTATCAGATTTTATAAGGGTTTGGGACTTTTTCAGGAAACCC
>CZCB01013025.1_pt1 | contig 10604 bp, 8 predicted proteins | sample 591991 | NCBI WGS metagenome assembly CZCB01 (sample SAMEA3556809, study PRJEB10932) | anaerobic digester metagenome | reverse complement strand
AAGAGACAGGTATTAGGGTCATCATAAATATATTCGACGAATTTTCTAAAAACCCTTTATTATAAATCTCGCTTAAATATCATTATCAATTGTTAAAGTTTCACTTAATGGCAATTTTAATTTATTACATATTTTCGGCTACTGTAGCAGCGGCGCCTTTTCTCTCTTTGGCAAACAATCCTTTTTCCCCCGGAAGTATGGCAGTAAGCACTACGCCAAAGATTATGGAAATAAAAAGACTGGCAAAGGCGGGGCTTAACCATGCGGGCATAGATAGTATTGCCGGCAAAGAAGTGTACTGCCAAAGAATAAGGGTTATGGTGGAGATCACCATGGTTAAAAATGCAGCCGTGGAATTCCTTTTCCAGAACAGCCCAATAGGCATCAACACAAAAAGAGGTGCAACCAGACTAAAAGCAAAAATACCGGTTAATAGTATATGCGGCATAAAAAAGGCCGGGATCAAAGCAGCAAGTGCCGGAATGATAATAAAAACCCTGCTTAAAACAGGAACAAGTTTTTGCTTTTCAGCATCAGGTTTCCTTGAATATACCATATAAAAATCGTTGACCAGTATGTGGCTAATGGACATATTAAAACGTACCCATGTAGAAAGGACTATTACAAGAAACGCCGCCAAAAGAATGCCTGCCACGAAAGTTGGCAGGTAGGATAACAACATTGTTACACCTGCCATTTTAGGGCCATGTGCGGCAAACTCAGGGATACTCATAGCCGCCAAACCAAAAGAAACGGTGAAGAAACCGACAAAAGAAAGGAAAATTACCGCAATAAAGTTGGACGTTCTTGCACCCCGTACATCCCTGGAACCCAGGATGTACTGGATTTTCCCCTGATCCATGGCATCACAAAAGCATGTTGCTACTACCAGTGCCACACCAAAACCTATTAGCAGACCCAAATCTTTGGGCCAAAAGCTAAGCACATCAGATAAACCTTGATTTAGATAAAAAGAATCAACACCCTTCCAACCTCCCGGAAGTTTCATGGTCACGATAATAAAAGCGACGATTAATACTATATACGACACGATCATGTTTATTACATTTGTATATGCTGCCTGCCAGTTGCCGGCGATCATGACGTAAGCTCCTGCACAGAGCATAAAGACAACCAGGGCAACACGCACATCTATGCCCGTTATTGCCGAGAGCATTATGGCACCGCCTTGCGTTTCCAATGAGACGACAGCAAAAGCCAGTGCGATCCCCAGTATCGATGAAAGAAATCTGCTTTTGGAATCAAAAAGTTTTTCAAACAATTCGGGCACAGTATTAAAGCCCAGTTTTCTGTAATAGGGTGCATAAAAAGCTGCGGTGACTGCCGCGCTTCCAGCACCGGCCACAGTCATCCAAAAGGTAACAAGCCCCTGGGTCCCCCCGGATTCCATCATGCCAACTGTATGAAGTGAGCCCATGGAAGCCAGCGCTATTGTAAGGCCGCCCACCCATGGGCCTAATGATTTGTCTGCTAGATAATAGCTGGTGGCACTTTGGCCCAACTTTCTTTTGGCCATATAAATACCAATACCTACTGATATTACTAAGACATAAATGATCGCGATAATGAAAATACCCAAACTTTGCATTAATATCTGCCTCCTTGTGTAAGTTATTGGAAAATATTACACTTCTTTGCGCATGGTAAGATAACAAACCAATACAATTGCGGCGACTACTACCATCTGCCATATCAAGGCCTGTAAGATTGATACCATCTCCGTAACCTCCTTTCACTCGTTTTTTGGTTAAGCATTGCAATAGTAAGCTTTGAAGGGCAACCTGTCGTTAACAGCGGACTCTGCTCCCTGGAAATTCTGCGGATTTATCGTGAAAAACTGCGTCTTCACTTACTTCAACTTACTGGTAGTTCCCGCTACTGCCGGAACACCATATGATTTCATCACTTCTACCAAGGTCCTAATGTTTTCTTCCCATACACTTCTTTCCACTTGCCGGAATGTTTCCATCGGGTAGTCCATACCGAGCGATTTGTATTTTTCAGTCCCCAGCTGCCGGTAAGGTAGTAACTGTACCTGTTTAACCCGGTTATGCAATTCTGTCATTATGAATTCAGCAGTATTCCTGATATTCTTAACACTGTTGTTGTGCTCCGGCACAACCGGTATGCGTATTATAAGGGGCATGTTTAATTCAGCAGTCCTCTTAATGTTCCTTAAAATGAGTTCGTTTCCTATTCCCGTAAATTCTTTGTGCAGGGACGAATCCATATGTTTAATATCAGTAATTACTAAATCCACATAGGGGAAAAGCTGCTCCAAAAGGTTTGAATTGCAGTACAAAGAAGATTCCAGGCAGGTATTCAAATAGTATTTTTTACACTCTAAAAGCAATTTTCGGGCAAATTTCCACTGTAGAAACACCTCACCGCCTGACAAGGTAACACCGCCGCCAGATTTTCGGTAGAACTCACGATCTGCCAAAATAATTTTCATCACATCGTGAACAAACATTCTTTTTCCCCATGTTATTAGAGCGTTAGCCGGACATGCCTCTGCGCATTTTCCACAGTTTGAACACTTTTCGCGTTCAATCTTCGCAACCTTATGATCTTCTACAATCAGGACCCCGGTTTTTGCTTGAGGACATACTGCTAAACAACAGCCACATTTCTCTACCCCAATGCATCTGTTAGAATACACTCCGACCTCAATTTCGCCCTTTATGCCCTCCGGGTTGCTGCACCATTTACAGTGCAGCGGGCATCCCTTGAAAAACACTTCTGTTCTGATGCCGGGGCCGTCATGTATTGTGTATCGCTGTATATTAAAAATAATTCCCTCGATTTGGACGTCACTATTTTTCATGTCTTTACTCCTTAATCTAATCAAAGGACAGCTCGGTTCTCCCGATAATATCGTTCTGTAGAGCCCTGCTTAATTCCACAAAATATGCGCTGTAACCGGCCACCCTCACCATCAAGCCTTTATATTTTTCCGGATGAGCCTGCGCGTCTAAAAGCGTCTCCCGGCTGACAATAGTAAACTGGCTGTGCATTCCCTTTCGCGAAAAATAAGTGTCAATCAGGTGAATCAGGTTATCGCGGCCCGTTTCCCCAGTTAGGCAGTTCGGGGCAAACTTCCAGTTGAGCAGGGTGCCGTTACCGGCCCTGGCATGGTCAAGCTTAGTTACTGATTTGGCTATAGCGGTGGGACCTTTTGTATCGTGGGAACCGGCAGCGGTATGAACCGCTCCCAGGCAATCCGATATAGGCTCGAAGGCTTTGCGGCCATCAACAGAGGCCCACTGCATCAGGCCAAATCCCACATTTATTGCTACCGAATATACACCCGGCGCAAATACTCCCCCATGAGCATTTTGTCTCCTTTCTACGTGTTTATAGTACGTTTCGAGGCCGAACTTGGCCAGTTCATCGGCATAATCTTCGTCATTGCCATAATGGTATACCTTATCGCTGTTTACTAAAGCATACAAAGCGTCATAGCCTTCCCAGTTGTTTTCTACAGCCTTGAGGAGTTCTGCTCCGCTAACTTTCTTTTCATCAAATACCAGTTGCTTGATAACGGCCAGGCCGTCGGCCACAGTCCCTACTCCTACGGCCTGTGGCCCGCTGAAATTGTACCTGGCCCCCCCGGCCGTCACATCTACGCCTTTCTCAATGCAATCTTCTATCAACAAAGAGAGGTAAGGCAGTGGCTTTAGTTCCTGATGCACCAAATCTATAATATTGAGGCTGGAGATTAAACGCTCAGCCCAGTACCGCATCTGTTTGTCATAGGCCTCTAAAACCTCATCGAAAGATTTAAACTCAGCCAGGCTTCCGGTTTGAGGGCCGAGCCGCCGGCCAACGCCGCCACAGACTTTCCAGCGCGTGCAATCAGGGCCACACCCCAGGCATCTACCATCATTAATGCTCAGCTCCAAGACTTTTGCGATACTAAAATAAGCCGCATCATGCCAGCCGTATTCCCGCCCCCAAGCATCGGGCTCGACACAACCAACTACTTGATAATCCCGGGCATCCTCAAGGGTTCTGCCATATGCCAACATACAGGGAATAGTAACTTCATCATTGAAAACTTTAGGCTCGCCGGTTGCCAATCTAATTAGATTGGTAACTTTCACCTTAAACTCCCATGGGGTATTAGAATGAAGCCTGACTGCCAACCAGGGACAAGGCACCCTAACATGGGCATGAGCATCCAGAACCATGAAACTAAGGTCATTGGTAGCATCCTGGCCATCTTTGTCGACACCGCCTACGGTCAAAGCGGGACCGCCTACTCCCCCATTGGCAAAAATTTCAATAGTGTCTTTGTCTCTCACCTTATTTAATTCGTAGATTTTAATAAAGAAATTTTCTATTAGCTCCTGTATGAATTCTTTAGAGGCTATTCCATTGTTAATATCATGCAGGTAATAGGGATAGAAAATTTGGTCAAACCTGCCGTATGAAATAGAGTGGCCGTTGGATTCAATCAGAATGATATTCGTTGCAATGTGGTAGAGCTGTATTGCTTCCCAGAAAGTCCTTGGGGGATTTTCTGATACCCATTCACAGTTTTCCGCTATTTGCCACAGCTCCTTTTTCCTGGTTTCATCTCGTTCTTGGGCTGCCATTTCCCGCGCCAATCGGGCATACCTTTTAATAAACTCTACAGCGGCGTCAAGGACAATTAACTGTGACTGATAAAAAACCTTTTTCTTAATGTCTGCCAGCAAGTCCGGCCTTAGAACAGATAGCTTTTTTTCAATCCGCTTCTTTAACCCCATGAAACCCTGTTCAAACAGCAAGGTATATCTGGCGCCACAATGACCGGTTCCACCGTATAAATAAGCATTTAACAAATAAACACCTTTACCTAAATTAGAACCTTTCAATTCTTCTTCAGATAATCTACTTAACGCCTGCTCTTCGATTGTTTTTCCCCGCCAGAAAGTTTCCAACTCTAACAGGCGTCGTTCGGTTTCTGCAGAAACAGTAAACCAATCATGTGTTCTAACATCACACTTGTCAATGGTATGATTTTTTAATTCCTCGGCAATCCAACCAAAAGAGAATTCCGGGAAAACAGGCGCCGCCTTAGCAGGACAGCTCATTTCCCCAACAATCAGCTCGTCAGGGTAAATCTGTATCGTTACATTTCTCAAAATGCTGGCAAGGGCTTCGGCACATATAATTGGCTGCGGCTTACCGGCATGCTTTTGATATGCCTCTGTCAACAAACAGGCTCTTTCAGCATCCAATGCACCGTTCATGGTTTGGCCGTAGCGTTTAAGTATTCTGTTAATCCTGGGAAACGGAGAGGGGTCTTCCACCATCGCCGAAACACCAACACCCCATTCCCTATCGTAAGGTTCAATACCGCAAGGGCCCAAATAGGAATCTGACTGTTCGGTATAAGCCATTCCTTCCCCTCCTCCTTTAATTAACAAGATGATCGTTACCAATGGCATCAGCCGCCAGGATAGCGCTATAAACCTTCTCAGGCGTTACCTGGAATGACGCGTTATGGATGGTTTTCCCCGCAGTACAGGCTAGCTCCGCCGCCCTTTTTATTTTTTCAGGAGCCGCCTCCCGGGTTAACCCAATTTGCCTGAGCGTTACGGGCAAACCTACAGATAGACAAAATTTCAACACTTCTTCCAGTTCTTCATTGCTTCTGTTTTCCAAAACCAACTGCACTAAAGTTGCAAAAGCCACCTTTTCCCCATGAAAAAAGGAACGCGTTTCCTCAAGGGCCTCTTCTAATCCATCGTGAATAGCATGGGCAGCGCCTAAGCCACCGCTTTCAAATCCCAAGCCGCTCAACAGAATATTGGCCTCAACAACCTTTTCCACATCTTCCGTTACCACGCCCTTTTCTACAGCAAGCTTTGCCCTGCGCCCGCAATCAAGCAATATCCTATAGCACAATCTGGCTAAATGAAGGGCAGCCTCCGTCGAATTTCCTCCTAAAATGTTTTTGGCATAAGCCCTGGCACTATAGTCAGCCTCGAACCAGGTAGCCAAAGCATCCCCCATACCGGAAACGAACAAACGTACAGGAGCCCTGGCAATAATCCCCGTATCAACAAGAATCAAATCGGGGTTTTTCGGAAGTATCATTAAATCACTTACCGCACCTTCCCGGGTATGGATTACCGCAAGTGCGCTGCAGGGAGCATCGGTAGAAGCAACTGTCGGCACAATAACCACGGGGAGCTTCAAGTAATAAGCGACCGCTTTCGCCGTATCAATTGCTTTTCCTCCGCCGGCACCGATAATTAGGTTTGCTTTCATTTTTTCAGCTTGCTCTTTAATACGGTTAATTTCTTCCAAACAACATTCACCCTTTAACTGTTCAAAAACGATAAAAATACCTTTTTCTTCAAAGTTTTTAAGCGTATCTAGTAAAATGGACATGGCTGTCTTACCACAGATAGCCATAGCCCTGTTGCCCAGGGGCTTAACCTTTTCACCAATTGTTTTTATTACCCCGTTGCCCTGCACATAACGGCCTGGAAAAGCAAGTATTTTAGCTGGCATTAAATTAAAATCCTCCTGGATACATTATGCTGGTTAACTAATTCAAAAGTTTGATCTTGCAATAATTATGCCAATATAACAAGAATTATTTCAAAAAAACAGCCCTTTGCGGAAGGACTGAGCAATATTTGTCAATAGTATATAGGTTTTTAATAATGAGATTGTACTTATTTTAGGAAACTTAGATACAATTTACTATAGTAGTGTTTAATAATTAAGCAGTCTTTTATAAAACAAAGCCAATCCTGTTTAATTATTATACAGTGATAACTTATATACCGGACGGTTATTAGACGTTCATTACCGCAATAGGATATCCCTCATATTAAATTTCTTGATTTTTCTATATAATGTAGCCCTAGTAATACCAAGCGCTTTAGCTGATTTTAAAATATTATTATTATAATAGCTTAGGGTGTTAATAATCGCTTTCCTTTCCAGTTCCTCCAAAGATACCACTGGAGCGGTTTTTGCTGATTTTACCATGAGCAGTTCATTGGGCAGAGTATCCAGAGTGATCTTCTCTCCTTCCAATATAACAATAATACGGGTAATTATATTTTTCAGTTCCCGAATGTTCCCCGGCCAATCATAGGAAAGAAAAATCTCTTCCACTTCCGGTGAAAGAAAAACCTGAGAACGCCCTAGGCTTGAACATTGTCTCTTTATAAAATACCGGGCCAGTGGAAGGATATCCTCCGGGCCAGTGGAAGGATATCCTCCCTCCTTTCCCTAAGCGGCGGCACCTGAATAGGCAAAATATTGAGCCGGTAAAACAGGTCGGGACGAAAAGTACCTTTTTCAATTTCGGCTTTTAACCGCTTGTTTGTTGCCGCAATTACCCGAATATCCAACTCGATATTATGGTTACCCCCGATGCGCGTTAATTGTTTTTCCTGTAAAACCCTTAACATGTTGGCCTGCGCTTCCAGCGACATATCCCCAATTTCGTCCAGGAAAATAGTGCCGCCGTTGGCCATTTCAAACTTGCCCGCTTTTCCTCCTCTTTTGGCACCGGTAAAAGCTCCTTCGACATAACCAAATAGCTCACTCTGAACAAGTTCTTTGGGTAAAGCAGAGCAGTTTACTGCCACAAAAGGTTTGTTACACCGGCTACTGTAATTATGAATAGCATGTGCCAATATCTCCTTGCCGGTTCCGCTTTCTCCTTCAATAAGTACTGTAGAATCTGTTTCACTGATCTTTTGGGCGCGAGCAACAACATTTTGCATCTTTTTGCTAACAAATTTAAGATCATCAAATGTATAACTGGCAGTCAACGCGGCTTTTTTGTTTGCCGTACCTGGCATTTTTTCTATCTCTTTAAATGTAACTATATAATTAACTGTATCTTCGCTTTCATCTTCAAGAACTGTGATGTTTGTATTAACTCTTGTTTTTCCCTTTTTTGTAACCAAGGTCAGCTCCCTATCATTAATCTTTTGATTTTTTACTAAAAGCCCCGTCAGGGTTTCAGCATTATTTATTACTTTACTAATCGGGGCTCCCTTGCATTCATAAATAGAAGTGCCTAGCATATCAGCACATTGCCGGTTAATATGCATAATTTCGCCCTGGGAATTAATTGAAATCATCCCTTTGGACATAGCGTTACTAATTGTATCAATGTAATGATAGGTTTTTTTTAGCTTGTTATGAAGTGCCCGGTAACATATCTCTCCCTCTATATTCTTGGCTGCTGCCATAACCAGGCCTAGCGTATGGGGATGAGCTTTGTCATACGTGCTACTTAAAACCAGGCAACCAAACAACCTGCCTTCGGGATCAAAAATTGGTGCTGCTGAACAGGACAGATAATGAAAAATCTCACAATAATGTTCTTTGTAATCAACCCGCACAGGGATTTCTTCCTTCAAGCTGATACCTGGTGCGGTAGTACCTACCATATTTTCATCACAACTGGCTCCGGGAACAACATCTAGAGATTCGGCAAGCCGACGGATGCTCATATCACCTAACAACTCCATGATTATACCGTCTTTATGGTTAATAGTGATCATATAACCGGATCCTTTTATCGAATTGTAAAGGGAGCGCATAACAGGTTTTGCTACGTTAATCATTTCCTGAACATCATGATAACGGTCTTTAAGTTCATCATGGCTTAAAATCTTGTTATTGTATCCCTTGTAAGGATCAACAAAGTTTTCACGGCAACGCAACCAGGAGCGTAAAATTTCTTTACGCATTGAGGTGCCAGCTGTTCCGTAGGTAATAAAATGTCTCCAGTTTTTTTCCAATATTTTGGCAATTTCCTTGTCGTTAACATGTGAATAATAAACAGAGCTAAATTTACCCAATGAAATGCCACGTTCTTCCATAAACCATTACACCTCCCTGCGTTAAATTTAATATCTTATTAATATTTCGTTATAATAAAATTATTTCGGTAAATTCTTTTTATTTCCTGCTCCACAGACTATGTTTCCGTCCCACAAACTCGTTCCCGGAGATCAGAATTATCAGCACCGTGCATTATTGGACAATCAGTCATGACCTTTGGCACACTGCAGAGAAACTCAGGCGGGTTAATTATAAAGAATATCCTTACGGTATGCAAAAGAAGCATTACAGCACAGTAACTATGGCAAAACAGTAATCCCGCAACAGACCTCTTCTTAAGGCCTTTGCGGGATTGTTTTAACCGCTGGTAATCATTAACCTCGCTTCGATATATACCGTCACTAAATGCACCTGGATAAATTCTCCTTATGACGGCTCATCTCGCTGAAAAGGATTAGCGAGATGCAGCAATTGCTGCCAGCGCTTCAATTGCCTGATCTATATCCTCGTTCGTATTAAAGGGGCCAGGACTGAACCTAACCGCACCGGTAGAATCTGTCCCCAAATCCACATGAACGAAAGGCGCACAATGCAAACCGGTCCGCACCGCGATACCATAGTCGCCGTCCAGGATGTCGCCCACATCCCAGGAATCCATACCTTTAATGTTGCATGTGAGCACAGGCACGCCCTGTTCTGTGGGAGGCGGGCTATGAATTACTACTCCGGGAGCGGAACTGAGGCCCCTGTGAAGGCGCTGGATCAAAGCCATTTCCCGTTGCCAAAGTTGCCCCGAACCTTTTTGTTCCAAGTAATCCAGCCCGGCCGAAAGACCAAAAATACCAGCGAGGTTAAGTGTACCGGCTTCGAGTCGATGCGGAAAGCTCTGGGTATGAACAAGACTGCGTGACTCGATACCAGTTCCGCCAAAACGGGTTGCTCGGACATCTAACTCGGGCGAAAGGATCAGCCCTCCGGTGCCGCTCGGACCAAGCAGGGCCTTATGGCCGGTGAAGGCGATCGCTCCAATGCCCCAACCGCTCATATTAATGGGGATATGCCCAGCGCTCTGTGCGGCATCCAGCAACAGGGGAATCCCGCGTTCAAGGCATATACCGGCTATCTCCGCTGCCGGCTGAACGGTACCGAGAACGTTGGAGGCATGGCAAACTATGACCAACCTGGTATTGGGCCTGATAACCCTTTTTATTTCCTGCGGGTCGACATAACCGTTTCCGTCAAAAGGAACGAGGTCGTAATCTATCCATCCTTGTTCTCTCAAATGGTACAGGGGGCGTAGTACGGAATTGTGCTCAAGACGTGTGGAAACAACATGATCTCCTGGACGGATCAGGCCCTGAATCGCTATGTTCAGGGCATCTGTCGCATTGGCCGTAAAGATCACCCGCTCCGGATCAGGAGCACAAAAGAAGCGGGCCAGTTTCTGCCTTGTTTGAAAGACAAGTTCGGCAGCTTCAACTGCCAAGTCGTAACCGCCCCGGCCTGGCGATACCCCCAGGCGGGCATAGGTTTCTATCATTTTTTCGAGCACTTCCCGGGGTTTGGGGAACGATGTCGCCGCATTGTCCAGGTAGATTATGCTGTTGTCCATGGCGCCACTCCTCAAAAGCTTTAGAGACAGTTCTTCGGATTGGGTAATCCGGCAATACGGCGGGCACCGTTCTTGATTCCCCCCGGGAAAAGCTTCTCGATTTCAAGTAAACTCAGCGCGGTACCTGCTACGATCTGGCGATTCAACGGTGCCCTGC
>CZCB01006067.1_pt1 | contig 10605 bp, 10 predicted proteins | sample 591991 | NCBI WGS metagenome assembly CZCB01 (sample SAMEA3556809, study PRJEB10932) | anaerobic digester metagenome | reverse complement strand
AAAGGGATTCAAATGTTCCGTTGGTACACGTGCAGAACTCGCAGACCCGCGCTTCGTCCACGCGCTGCGCCTGAGGACAGGCGCGCTCCGGCACGGCATTCTCTGAACACCCCAGGGTGCAGGCGTTGCATGGGATGCCAAAGGGATTCAAATGTTCCGTTGGTACACGTGCAGAACTCGCAGACCCGCGCTTCGTCCACGTGCTGCGCCTGAGGACAGGCGCGCTCCGGAAGCGCGGCATTCTCTGGGCACCCCCGGGTGCAGGCGTTGCATGGGATGCCAAGGGGATTCAAGTGTTCCGTTGGTACACGTGCGGAATTCGCAGACTCGCTCCACGTGCTGCGCCTGAGGACAGGCGCGCTCCGGTGCGGCATTCTCTGAACACCCCCCGGTGCAGGCGTTGTATGGGATGCCAAGGGGATTCAAATGTTCCGTTGGCACACGTGCGGAATTCGCAGACCCACGCTTCGTCCACGCGCTGCGCCTGAGGACAGGCGCGCTCCGGCGCGGCATTCTCTGAGTGCCCCCAGGGTGCAGGCGCTGCTCATCGCTGTCCCACCGCATGCGATCCACACCACCCCCGCGTCAATCGTCAATCGTCAATCGTAAATCCGAAGGGATCGGGCGTTTGCTGAATTGGCCGAAGTATTCCAGGATCTGGTCCCGCCACTTTGCCGCGTCGGCCACCTGGATCGCCAGTCGCTCGTCCACTTCCCGGTGCCGTCGTGCGTCAATTTTCCCCGCCAGCGATTGCCACGTCTCCCGCAACGCCGCCGCCTGCGCCGCCCCCTCGTAATACTTCACGCACAACTCCTCCCAGAGCGTTCTCCCCGACTTCACCCGGTAATCCCACCGGCATCGATGAAACCACAGCAGGAACTTCTCGGGACAGCTCTTCAGATCGTCAAACAAATCGCACACGGGCGGAAAGTATTGTTCCACCGCGCGATTCCCCTTTCGCGTCCGATCAAATCCAATCCCCTCCTCCGACGCCTGATGGTAATACGTCGCGGTCCAGTCCTCCCGCGGCGCGCGATTGTTCCACGGCATTGGCGCGTAATGATCGCCACCGATCAAATGATGCAACCCCAGCGGCATCGTGTAGTTCACGAAGCTTTCATGCGACGATATCATCATCCTGCGGATCGTTGCCACCGCGCGGTCGTCGTTCGTGAACGTCATGCGCGTCCATTCCTCCGCAACCGCTTCGGCCGTCAGCTCGGGGTTCCAGGCCAGCCGCCCGAACGCGTACCAGTTCGATTGCGAGAAGTGATGTCCGCACCAGTTGGTGTCGAGACCGGGGTTCGTGACGGAAACAATCCCCGTGATGCGGCTGGGATGCACCCGGCCCGCGAGCACGTTCGCCACCGTGGATCCTTCTCCCTTCGCGTGCGTGTCGGAGTCGAGAAACTCCTTCCACATCGTCCCGAGATAGACGAGGTGCTTTGCCTGGCCCGTGTACTCCTGCGTGGCCTGGATCTCCGCAATCACCGGCGTCTCCTTCATCGCGCCGAACAGCGGGTGGAACGGTTCGCGCGGCTGGAAATCAATAGCGCCGTTCTTCACCTGCACCGCCACGTTCGGCCGAAACTGGCCATCCAATCGCGTGAATTCCAGATACGCCCGCTTCGCGCGGTCCGGGTCCACGTCCTCGTCATAGACAAACGCGCGCCACATGACGACGCCCTTGTGCGGCGCCAGCGCGTCCGCCAGCAGGTTCGCCCCTTCCGCGTGCGTGCGGCCGTACGTCTTCGGCCCGGGCTGCCCTTCCGAATTCGCCTTCACCAGGAAACCGCCGAAGTCCGGAATGAGCGCGTAGATCTCGTCCGCCTTCGCTTTCCACCAGTCCGCCACGGCCGGGTCCCGACAATCCGCCCAGGCGCACCGGCGCGGCGAAGTTCGCCGAAAGATACATGCGCACGCCGAACGGCCGCCACACGTCCGCCAGCGCCGCCACCTTCCGAAGGTATTCGGCCGACAGGATCCGCACGTCGGCGTTGACGTTGTTGATCACGGCTCCATTGATCCCGATGGAACAACACGCGCGCGCGTAGTCCACGTAGCGCGGACTCAGCGTGTCCGGCAGCTCCCGCCATTGCCAGAGAGAACGCCCGGCGTAACCGCGCTCGATCGTTCCGTTCAAATTGTCCCAATGGTTCATCAGGCGGAGTTGAACCGCCGGACGCTCCACGACGTTCAGCCTCGCAATCGGACGCGCCGTTTGCATCAGGCGCAACAGGTGAAACGCGCCGTACAACGCCCCGATGTCCTCATTCGCCGCAATCACGGTCACGGATTTTCCCTCCACACGCGCCGAGCGCAGAACGAAGCCTTCGTTCCCCACGCCCTCCAGCTCCGCGCCCAGGTTCAAATCCCGAATCAACTCCGAGCTTCGGGGAGTGCCGATGATGACGGAGCCCTCCTGCACCGATTCGTCCAGCGGCACCGGGCGCCCGAACATCGCCGTTGTGGCCGCGCGCAACTCATTGCGGATCACTCCGCACGTTGCAGAAGCGCCGTCCACACGAATGTTTCTCATCGCGCGCTCGTACCCGCGGGCCGCCGCCCCGGGGCTCGCTCTCGTACCCGCGGGCCGCCGCCCCGGGGCTCGCGTACCGCAGCCAGAGCCTGTAGCCGTCCTCGTCCGGCGGCGGCGTGCGCACCAACGAACTTGATCCCGTGGCACAACCGCCCAGCGATACACCCGCCGCGCCGGCCAGTGTTGTCCGCATGAATTCGCGTCGAGAAATCTTCATAGGCTTTTTCAAAGTGCTTTCGCCCCAATGTCGCGTCGGAACCAGGCGCCTTCGAATTGAATCCGTTCCACCGCCGCATACGCGGCCGCCTGTGCCGACTTCAGGTCCGCGCCCAGGGCCGTCACCCCCAGCACACGTCCTCCATTCGTGACCACTTTGCCGTCCTTCAACGCCGTCCCCGCATGAAACACCTTCACGCCGGGCAGCTTCGCGGCGTCCTCGAGCCCCCGGATCTCCTTGCCCTTGGTCGAACTGCCGGGATACCCCTCGCTCGCCATGATGACGCACACGCTCGCTTCCTTTTTCCACCGGATCTCAACGCCGCCCAGGTTCCCTCCGGCGCTGGCCAGCAGCAGCTCAAGCAGATCGCTGTCGAGTCGCATCAGGTAAACCTGCGTCTCCGGATCGCCAAACCGCGCGTTGAACTCAAGCACCTTCGGGCCTTCCTTCGTCAGCATCAGCCCCGGATACAGGATGCCGCGAAAATCAATCCCTTCCGCCGCGCACCCGCGCAGCCACGGAGCAATGATCTTCCGCTCCGCCTCCGCCAGCGTCGCGTCCGTCAGGAACGGCACCGGCGAATACGTCCCCATCCCGCCCGTGTTCAAACCGCGGTCCCCGTCCAGCGCCCGCTTATGATCCTGCGACCCCGGAAACAGCTTCGCTGTTTTCCCGTCGCACAATGCATGCAACGAGACCTCCATGCCCTCGAGAAATTCCTGGATGACGATTTTCGCGCCCGCGGTGCCGAACGCCTTGTTCACCAGGATCTCATCGATCGCGCGCGCCGCTTCCGCCGTGTTCCCGCACATCAGCACGCCCTTGCCCAGCGCCAGCCCGTCGGCCTTCACGGCGCACCGGCCGCCTAACGACTCCGCAAACGCGCGCGCCCGGCCCGCGTCGTCAAACGTTCCCGCCCGCGCCGTCGGAATGCCGTGCTTCTCCATGAACTGCTGCGAGAATACCTTCGACGCCTCGAACTGCGCCGCCCGCCGGTTCGGCCCCCAGATCCGCAGCCCGTGGCGTTGGAACAGATTGACAATGCCCAGCGCCAACGGATTATCCGGCCCCACGACGGTGAAATCGATCTGCTTTTCTTTCGCGAACGCGAGCAGGCCGTCGAGGTTCTCGGCCCCAATGGCGGCCGTCTCAACGGGTGTGCCGTTCGACAACCGTTCCTGCGCAATGCCCGCGTTCCCCGGGGCGCACCACATGCGGGAAACTCGCGGCGACTGCGCCAGTCTCCAGACCAGCGCATGCTCGCGCCCGCCCGACCCGATAACCAGAACTTTCATAGCGCGGATTGAAACAGGATTTGCGAGCGGAGCAAAACCCAATTTGCGATTGACGATTGACGCGGGCGACCCGCGGTGGGGGCGACGATGTAAACTTCGGAGCGCGCGTAGCATCACGCATCTCGCGTCACGTAGCGCGGCCGTCCCCGGCTGCGGGTTCAAGGGGCGTCCTCGCCCCGTCCTGGCTCGGACAGCATGCACCGCCGCATCACGATGGCGTGGTCATTCCCGGCGCAATTTCAATCCTCCAGGGCGCACGGCAACTGGCGGCGCGGACACCGGCACAACCCGCAGGCGAGGACGCCTACCTACGTAGGTATTTGCCCCCCTGAACACCCGCTGCCGCTGAGCTATCCTTTCCCATGCCTCACCCTTGCATGGAACAGGTCGGAATCCGTGGCTCCTGACAACGTTTCGAAAGCACCCGCGCGCAGCACGACACTGATCACGGTGGCCGTGGTGATCGTGGGGCTTTACTTCGGGCGCATTGTCCTGATCCCGTTCGCGCTGGCGGTCCTGTTCACATTCCTCCTCGCTCCGCTTGTCATTCGGTTCCGCCGATGGGGAATCCCGCGCATCCCCGCCGTGCTCATCGTGATCGCTCTCACGTTCGTCGCCACCCTGGTCATTGGAGTGTTGATGTTCGTGCAACTGGCCGATCTGGCGCAAAAGATGCCGGAATACCAGCAGAACATCCGGGCCAAGATGCATTCGGTGCGCGATTCCAGCACCGGCACGATCAACCGCCTCTCCAGCGCCATTCATGACCTCAGCGAATCCCTCACTCCCGCCATGCCGCCCCCGACCGAGCCCGGGCAGGAAAAACCCGTTCCCGTTGAGATCCGCGGCAACACGTTCTCCCCTCTCACAGTCGTTCGCCGGATCCTCGGCTCCGTCATCCACGTGCTGCTCTCGGGCTCCATCGTCCTCGTCTATGTCATTTTCATGCTGTTTCAACGCGAGGACCTGCGCGATCGCTTCATCCGCCTGATCGGCGCCGGGCAAATCAATGCCACCACGCAGGCACTCGACGACGCCGCACAGCGCGTCAGCCGTTTCCTTGTGGCGCAGTTGCTCCTGAATGTCGCGTTCGGCGTGCTCGCCGGGATCGGGCTCTACTTCATGGGCGTGCCGAACCCGATCCTCTGGGCGATGCTGTCCGCGCTGCTCCGCTACGTGCCGTACCTGGGCATCTGGCTTGCCGCCGCCATGCCCGCGGCCGTCTCGCTCGCCGTCAGCCCTGGCTGGTGGGAACCGATCTGGATCTTTGCCCTGTTCTTCGGCATCGACCTGGTCGTTCTGAACTTCGCCGAACCCCTGCTGTATGGCACGTCCACCGGCATCTCTCCCATGGCCATCGTCGTGGCCGCCGTCTTCTGGACCTGGCTGTGGGGACCGATCGGACTCCTGCTCGCCACGCCGCTGACTGCCTGTCTCGCCGTGATCGGCCGCTACGTTCCCTCTCTCGAGTTTCTCAGCATCGCGCTCAGCGACGAAAAGGTGCTGACGCCGGCAGAACGCCTTTATCAGCGATTGCTCGCGCACGACATCGACGAATCGATCGAAGTCGCCCGCGAATGCCTGCGGCAGAAGAACCTCGTCCGGTTCTACGATGACGTCCTCGTTCCGGCCCTGGTGCTTTCCGAAGCGCAACGGCAGAAGGGCAAACTCAAGGGCAAACTGGATCCGGCGCGCCAGGACGTGTTTTACGAGGACGTCCGGCTGCTCATCGAGGAATGCGAGCAATGGCCGGACGGCCTCGATTCGGCGTCGGTGCCGGCCGGGGCAGCGCGTGCCGTTGAGGAAAACACGCAACAGCCGTTCGCGGTTGTGTCTATTCCCGCCCGGAGCCAGGCCGACGAACTGGTTGCCATACTGGTCACGCAACTCCTGGCAAGACGCGGCATCCCGGCGCGGCACACCTCCGCAGTCGCCCTGGCGTCCGAAGCCCTCGAAGACGCCGGACGCAACGGCGCGCGCATTGCCTGCATCTGCGCCGTGCCTCCTCTCGGCTCCCGCCACGCCCGTTACCTCTGTAAACGTCTCCGCGCCCAATCCCCCCGGCTCAAGATCGTCGCCGCCATCTTCGACCAGGATGAACTCCAGTCGGCCAAACAACGCCACCCGCCCATCCAGGCGGACGAGTTCGCCGCCACCTTGGAAGCCACCCTCGCCGCCATCCTCTCTCTTGCGCCTGCCGCGGCCGAACCCGAACCCGCCGTCGCCCACCACTGATGCTCCGTCACTCTCGCGCCGCCACCGGCCTCGTCGATCCCGAAAGATCCGCGAACGCGGTCGGACTCCGTTACGCGTCGGACAAAGAACCGGGCATCCGACGCGAGAAAGCGGGCGAAGCGTTCCGTTACCGCGCGTCGTCCGGTGCCCTCGTTCGTGATCCGCAAACGCTCGCCCGCATCCGTTCACTTGCCATCCCGCCCGCGTGGGCGGACGTCTGGATCTGTCCCGTGTCGAACGGCCATTTGCAGGCCACAGGCCGCGATGCGCGCGGACGCAAGCAATTCCGTTATCACCCGCTCTGGCGCGCAATCCGCGACGAAACCAAGTATGCGCGCATGATCGCGTTCGCCACCGCGCTGCCCCGCTTGCGCCAACGACTGAAACACGACCTCGCTTTGCCCGGCCTCTCCCGAAACAAAGTCCTCGCCGCCGTCGTGCGCCTTCTCGAAGTCAGCCTGATCCGCGTCGGCAACGAGGAATACGCGCGCAATAACGATTCCTTCGGGCTCACCACCCTGCTGGACCGCCACGTCGCGGTGAACGGCTCCGCTCTCCGCTTCCGCTTCCGCGGCAAATCCGGCAAGGGCCACGACGTCAGCATCAACGATCCGCACCTCGCCCGCATCGTAAAGAAGTGCCAGGATCTCCCGGGCCAGGAACTGTTCCAATACCTGGACGACGACGGTGTCCAGCGCGACGTGAAATCCGAGGACGTCAACGCGTACCTGCGCGAGATCGGCGGGCGGGACTTCACAGCGAAGGATTTCCGCACCTGGGCCGGCACCGTGCTCGCCGCGAGGGCGCTGTCGGAGTTCAGAAAGTTCGACACCAAAGCGCAGGCGAAGAAGAACGTGGTCTCGGCGATTGAAGCCGTTGCTGCGCGCCTGGGCAACACGCCCGCCGTCTGCCGCAAGTGCTACATCCATGCGCAGGTGCTGGATTGCTACCTCGACGGCACGTTGGTCGAAACGCTCCGGCGACGTGCGGAAAAGGAATTGTCGAGCCGGCTCTCGGGGTTGCGCCGGGAGGAAGCCGCCGTGCTCGGCCTGCTTCAGCAACGCCTCACGCTCGAGCAACGGCTTTCCAGATCGATCAGGAAGGAAACAAAGGCGCGGTCTCGGCCGCGGCGTAGGACAGTTTCCCGTCCACGAGGCGCGCGGCGGAAGTGAACGGATGCTCTTCCATCTTCGCCGTTGACAGAATGTGGAGGACCGTGTGTCCGCGCGCCTTGAGCCAATCGGCAATCAGCCCGCGATGACATTGCCACCACAGCGCCTCGGCACACAGGATGGCCGTCCGTTGTTTCGCCGCGGCGCGCAACAGGCGCTCCATCCCGCCCTGAAATTCCTCGCTGCCCATGTGATCCGCGTAACCGCGAAACGCCTCGTTCCGCCAGGCCGTGTTCGGCGAGTTGGGCAATACCCGGCGGCGTCCGCCGAGTTCGGGGTAATGCTCGTAGGCAATCCCCGCTTTCTCCAGATCGGACGAAAGCTGTTCGCGATTGAAATGCGGAAGGCGCCTTGACCCCGGAAACCGCCTCACATCGGCCAGCAGACGAATCCCATGCGCCTGCAACATTTCGATGAACTCCGACGACGAACGGTTCGAATGACCTATCGTCCAGATCGTCTCCGCCGCTTCTTTCACGCAGCCAATATCCCTCCCCACAGCCTCCTGTCCACCCTCCCACCCGAAAACCTTTGCCGAAGACTTCGTCGAACGCGCCCACGCGCCGGACTCCGGTACTGACTGGCCGATCTCCCCCCGCTACACTCCGCGCACCGAAAAATGACGTTCTCCGCATTGCCACGTTCGTTCTACGAACCCTCCGCCCGTGTGGTCGCACCCGAACTGCTGGGGCATTGGCTCCTTCGCAATACCCCGAACGGCATCTCCGGCGGGCCCATCGTCGAGACGGAAGCCTATCTCGTCGGCGATCCCGCCTGCCACGGCGCGCCCGGCCCCACGACGCGCAACCGTGTCATGTTCGGTCCTCCGGGCCATGCGTACGTCTATCTGATCTACGGATTCCACTTCTGCTTCAATGCGGTATGCCAGCCCGTCAGCGTGGCCGAAGCCGTCCTGGTCCGGGCCATCGAACCCCAGTACGGAATCGAACTCATGCGCCACCTGCGGCTGGCCGGAAAGGACCGCGAACTGACCAGCGGCCCGGGCAAGCTCTGCCAGGCGCTGGGAATCGATCGCACCCTCGACGGGATCGACCTGTGTGATCCGAACTCGCCGCTGTTCATTGCGGAAAACCCGGAAGTGAAACGGTTTCGCAAGCAACGCGGTCCGATTGTGACAACGACGCGGATCGGTATTACCAAAGCGGCGACATTGCCCCTGCGATTCTACCTCGACGCGAGCCCGTTTGTGTCGCAGAAGGAACGCAACCCGCAAAAGCATGCAGGCGCACCCCGGTGACGGAGCGCGACTGTATCCCGCTCTGCGGGATCAGTCGCAGCTCGTGGCAGCGGCTTCAGCTCGCTTCGGTTGCACGGCCCATTTGACAATCACAGCTTCGCCGTTAGGTTGAGCGGTCCACTCGCAGGAGAAAAACGTTATGGCAGACATTCAGCGGCAGGCTACAGCACAATGGAATGGCAATCTCAGGAGCGGTTCCGGACAAACATCCACGGGCAGCGGGGTGCTGCGCGACGTCCCCTACTCGGTCCCGTCACGATTCGAAAGCGGAAAAGGCACCAACCCGGAGGAACTTCTCGCGGCAGCTCACGCGTCGTGCTTCAGCATGATGCTTGCGAAGCTGCTGGGCGACGCGGAGAAACCGCCCGGGCGGATTCAAACGAGGGCCACGCTGACACTGGCACAGCGGGAAGGCGGCTGGAAGATCACCCGCGTGCATCTTGATTCTGAGGTGAGCGGCCCCGGCCTGGACACGGATACTCTGAACCGCGTGGCCAATGACGCCAAGGAGCAGTGCCCGGTTTCCGTCCTGCTCAAGCCCGGTCTCGAGGAGATTTCGCTCAGCGTGCGGCTGGCCTAGCAGCCCGCTAAAGTTCCCTCTCTCTGGACAGGCCGCAGGAAGGCGAGAACCTTTACCGTTTCCACGTAGTGGATCATCCAGCGGCCGTCCACCAGCCGCAGCACGAACCTTACCTCCTGGACCCAGTAATCCGCGGGATCGTTCACGGTGACTCTTGCAGTGACGTTCGCCACCGCCGTCTGTTTGTCAGAACCGAGCTTCACCTTGATGTCCGGAAACTCGACCGAAACGAAATCGAGTTTCTTTCTGGCAAGCGCAGCGTAGTTCAGGATCTCGTCGCGGCCGCTGAACGACACCGGTTGGAGCCCCCGCAGTTCCACCCGCCCCTCCACGTCCACGGTGAAGAACTCGATCACCTTGCTGATGTCGTAGGCCTGCGCCAGCATTCCACCGCCGCGTTCGAAGGAGACCGTCCTGGCAAGATCCTCCAGCCTCGAACGGATAACCCGTTCCGGATTCGGGAACAGGATGCGCCACCCGAGGTATCCCAGCACGACAACCACTGCCAGCAGCGCGATGTTCTTTACCTTCGCCATCGGAGATTCTTTTTGAGCAGGATCCTGCCAACGAACCGCTCGCCTCGCACAACGCCGGCCTCGTGCAACTCGCGCGGTCCTGACCGATTGTCGCCCACGACGTAATACTCGTCCGGGCCGAGCTGCCGCGGCGGCATCTCCCAGTCACACGGGTAGTTCTCGAAATCCATGTGGGGTTCGGTCAGTTCTTGCCCGTTGATATACACCCTGCCGTGGCGGAACTCGATTGTCTCGCCCGGCATGCCGATGATGCGTTTCATGAGCATGACGTGATCCCCGGCGAAGCGGATGGCGACGACATCGAAACGCCGGGGCGATGAGGTGAGATAGGCGATGCGGTTGACAAAGTTGCCCCCCCGTTCCTGGTAGGTCGGGAGCATGCTCCCTCCGCGCACCTGGATGGGAGCAATCACGTACGCCCGCGCGAGGACGACAAGCACAACGATAACGGCGATGCGAATGAGGGTGACCCTGGGGTCGCGCCCGATCAACACCACCCGTATCCAGCTCAATTCATGGGCATCATTGGCCATGCTCCGGAACGAAATCTTGATCCAATGGACGTCACAGACAAGCAAAGAGTGCGCCAGAAAACCCTTTCGGGATTCGTTGTTCCATTCGCGCGCTTGCGGAGCCCGGAGGCGCGCACTTCGTCGACGCGCTGCGCCTGAGGACAGGCGCGCTCCGGCACGGCATTCTCTGAACACCCCCGGTGCAGGCGTTGCATGGGATGCCAAAGGGATTCAAATGTTCCGTTGGTACACGTGCAGAAC
>CZCB01002424.1_pt1 | contig 10609 bp, 9 predicted proteins | sample 591991 | NCBI WGS metagenome assembly CZCB01 (sample SAMEA3556809, study PRJEB10932) | anaerobic digester metagenome | reverse complement strand
AGAGATATGATTTTTGATAAAAAAGCTAAAATAAAAACACCCGCTATGAGATTAGGACTAGAACGTGCTAAAACATATTATATGGTTTTAATAATTGCTGCATACCTATTTACAGTACTTTTAATATTCCTAAACCTTTTGCATCCGCTTTGTTTAATAGTATTATTATCATTACCTGTAGCTATTCGTAATATAAATATTATGAATAAAGTTACTTTAGATACATTAGAAGACATAACACATTTGGATGCTAGGACATCAGAACTTGTGATAGCTTTTGGAGTTTTATTATCAATAGCTAATTTCATAGCTGCTAAATTGATAATATAAATAAAACATCAATATTTTCTTCAAAACATAAAACTTTGCTTCATTCATTTTTTATAGTATCTCAATTCAAATTATATTTGTGACATAATGTCAGATATTTAATTACTTCTTTATAAATATCAAAAAATAATTAAACATATTTAAGTAAAATATACTTTTACCATTATGAGATTAATTAGTATAGATATTAATGAAATTTTAGCATAATATCACTTGTGGACTGGAAATTGCAGACACATAATTAATTAAAAGGAGAATAAAATATGAATTTAAATGATTTTACAGTAAAAGCTCAAGGTATAATACAAGATGCATTTCAGCTAGCTTTTGAGAAAAAGCATCAAGCAGTAGAGGATGTGCATATTTTGTATTCATTGCTTAAAAATGATGAAGATATTAGTCCATTTTTATTAAAAAAAATAGGTATCACTCCATCACAGATTATATCAAGGGTAGAAGATGAAATTAATAAATTGCCTAAAGTAGAAGGAAGTGAACAATATTTATCTAGCTCAGCAACTAAAGCATTACAGCAGGCTATTACAGAGATGAAACAGTTAAAAGATGACTTTGTTGCCGTAGAACACATATTACTAGGTCTTTTACAAAGTGGATCTACTGCAGAACGTATTTTAAAAAGTATGGGTGCCACACGTAAAGATCTTTTAATTGCTATACAAGATTTACGAAAAGGTAGCAAAGTAACTTCTCAAAGTGGTGATGAAAACTACAATGCTCTCAATAAATATGCACGAAATCTTAATGATCTAGCAGCAAAAGGCAAATTAGATCCAGTGATAGGTAGAGATGAAGAGATTAGACGTATTCTGCAAATTCTGAATCGTAGAACTAAAAATAATCCAATACTAATCGGTGAGGCAGGTGTCGGTAAAACTGCAATTGTAGAAGGATTAGCAAACCGAATAGTTAATGGTGATGTGCCAGACAATCTAAAAGATAAAATTGTTTACTCTTTAGATATGGGAGCTCTGATAGCTGGAGCAAAGTATCAAGGAGAATTTGAAGAGCGTTTAAAAGCAGTTATCAAAGAAGTAGTAGAAAGTGACGGAAGAATAATTCTATTTATTGATGAAATACATACTTTAGTTGGTGCTGGAGCTACTCAAAGTGCAATGGATGCTGCTAATATTCTAAAACCAGCATTGGCTCGTGGAGAGCTAAGAGCAATAGGTGCTACTACTCTTGCAGAATATCAAAAATATTTAGAAAAGGATAAAGCCTTAGAAAGAAGATTCCAACCAGTTTTGGTAGATGAACCTTCTCCAGAAGATAGTATAAGCATTTTGCGTGGACTAAAAGAAAGATACGAAAACCACCATCAAGTGCGAATACGTGATGAAGCTATTATAGCAGCTGTAGAGCTTTCTCATAGATATATTTCTGATAGACACTTACCTGATAAAGCTATCGACCTAATAGACGAAGCTGCTGCTCGTATCAGATTAGAAATGAACTCTATGCCAGAGGAAATGGACGAACTTAATAGACGCATTAGACAATTAGAGATAGAACGAGAAGCTATAAAACTAGAAAATGAACCTAGTAAATTACAAACTATTGAAAAAGAACTTGCTGATCTCAATGAACAATTTAATACACTTAAAGCAAAATGGATGCAAGAAAAAGAAATAATAGAGCAAATACAACAAAATAAACAAAAAATAGAAAATCTAAAATTAGAAGCAGAACATGCTGAACGCTCTGCAGACTATGGTCGTGTAGCTGAAATAAGGTATGGACTTTTGAGAGAAGCTGATGAAAATATTAAGCTTTTAGAACAAAAACTAAAAGAAATTCAAGGAGATAAACCACTTATCTATCTAGAAGTTAATGCAGAACATATTGCTGAAATAGTTGCTAAATGGACAGGCATCCCAGTGACACGACTTTTACAAAGTGAAAAAGAAAAATTGTTAAATTTAGAAAATGAACTACACAAAAGAATTGTTGGCCAAGATAATGCTATCGAAGCTGTTGCTAATGCTATTCGTCGCAGTAGAAGTGGACTAAGTGACCCCAATAAGCCTATTGGTTCTTTTCTGTTCTTGGGTTCTACTGGTGTAGGTAAAACAGAGCTAGCTCGTGCTTTAGCTGAGTTACTATTTAATGATGAAAATAATATGGTTAGAATTGATATGTCAGAATATCAAGAGCCACACAGTGTTTCTAGATTGATAGGTGCACCTCCAGGCTATGTGGGTTATGATGAAAGTGGACAATTGACTGAGGCTGTACGTAGAAAGCCATATAGTGTAGTTTTATTGGATGAAATAGAAAAAGCTCATCGAGATGTTTTTAATATACTTCTACAAGTACTCGAAGATGGTAGATTGACAGATAACAAAGGTAGAACTGTAAATTTCAAAAATACTATAATTATTATGACATCTAACCTGGGTGCTGACATCATAAGAGAAAATTTTGATAATATGCTACCAGGTGAAGAAAATAGAACTTTCGAAAGAACTCAATATGAAATTTTAGAATTACTTCGCAAAACTATGAGACCAGAATTTTTAAATAGAATTGATGAAATTGTAGTTTTCAAACCTCTAAACAGAAATGAAATAAAAGCTATTGTGAGAATGCAACTAAATAAAGTCAATGAGATGTTAACAAAAAATGGATATACATTTGTATACACAGAAGAAGCTGTAGAACACATTGCAGATGAGGGTTATGATCCATTAATGGGTGCTCGTCCTATAAAAAGAGTAATCCAAAAATATGTTATTAACGAATTATCTAAAATGATAATAGCTGAAAAAATCAAAAATGACACTCCAATAGTTCTAGATGTCATAGATAATGATTATGTATTTTATAACAAAACTATAAATAATAACTAATTTTTCTAAAAATTTTTATTTCAATAAAATTGGTGCATTTTTTTAATTAAAATGCACCAATTATTTTTATTTTTTACTTAAATTTGTAAAAAAATGATTGTAATAGGTTTAACTGGTACACTAGGAGCAGGTAAAGATACAGTAGTTAATTACCTTATAAAAAATGAAGATTTCCAACACTTAAGTGTTCGCAAATTTTTAATAAAAGAATTGCAAAAACGTAATTTGCCAATAAATAGAGATACCATGAGAAAATTAGCTAATGAGCTAAGAGAGAAATATGGCACTGCGTACATTGTAGAAAAATTATATACAGAAGCTCTTAAATCTAATAAAAATGCTATTATCGAAAGCATAAGGTCTATAGGAGAAGTAGAAACATTAAAAAGTAAAAAAAATTTTTTCTTAATAGCAATAGATGCAGATCCTAAAATCAGATATTCACGCATACAACAACGTGGTTCAGAGACTGATAATGTGGATTATGCCACTTTCATTGCACAAGAAAATGAAGAAATGCAAAATGATGATCCCAATAAACAAAACATAATTAAATGTATGGAACTAGCTGATTATTATATTGAAAATAATGGCACTTATCAGCAATTATATGATCAAATATCTATAGTTTTAAAAGAAATAAAATCAAAAGTAAATAGTAAAGAAAAAGGTCAGATATATCATAGACCTAGCTGGGATGAGTATTTCATCGAAATAATGAATACTGTAGCTACGAGAGCTACTTGTGATAGAGGTAGAGCTGGATGCGTCATTGTAAAAGATAAAAGGATACTTGTAACTGGATACGTAGGTGCACCAAGTGGCTTGCCACATTGTGATGAGGTTGGTCATCTTTTTAAAAAAGTAATTCACGAGGATGGTTCTATTACTCAACATTGCGTTAGAACAGTTCATGCAGAACAAAATGCCATAGCTCAAGCAGCTAGATTTGGGATATCTCTCGATGACTCCACTCTATATGTGAAAATGACACCTTGCCGATCTTGTGCTATGCTTATAATTAATAGTGGCATTAAGCGTGTAGTATGCGAATATCGATATCATGCTGGTAAAGAAAGCGAAGCCCTTTTTAATCAAGCTAATATACAACTTGATTTTATCAATGATGAAATTCTATCATATCAAAATCAAAAATTAGATTCTGAACAAAATAAGGATTAATTTAATTTTTTTGTATCAAAAGTATTCCATCTCCTATAGGTAAAGTTATTTGCTTTATTTGTTTAGGATACAAAAATTGTAATTCATCGACTTTATTTTTTAGTTCCTGGATATTAAGCGTTTTTTTATCTTTTGACTGTTTTTCTAATTTCCCATACCAATTAATATTATCAAAAATCATTATGCCATCATTATTTAAGATTTCAAAACATATATCTAAGTAACTAGGATAATTTATTTTATCAGCATCTACATAAATTATATCAAAATTTTCTTTAAAATTAGGCAAAATATTCAATGCTTCATCAAAAAAAACTTTAATTTTATTTTTAACATCAGCCAATGCTATGTGCTCATTAATCAATTCAGCATATTCTTTATGTTTTTCTATTGTATAAATGAGAGCCTCTGCATCAGTACTTTTAGCAAATAATATAGAAGTAAAAGCAGTGAAGGTGCCAATTTCCAATATTTTTTTTATATTTTTACTTTTAGCTAATAAATATAAAAATTCTGCAGTATATGGATGGGTTAACATCTGAGGATAAGCAGTTTTAATCCATGTATTTCTAATAATTTCATAAAAAATAGGATCATTCAAAAAGCCCAACTCTCTATTTTCTAATAGAGAAAAAAATTCATCATTTATCATGGTTCTATAACGCGTTTATTGTGGGTAAATTATTTTACCACAAAGGGCACCAAGATATTACACAAAGTTCACAAAGTGACATTTTTAAACTTTTTAATTCTATAATTCTCTGTGTTCTTTGTGCATTCTTTGAGAACTCTGTGGTTAACATTTAACTGTTCAATAATAAAAAAATTATTTTTTTTACAATTACTCTTTTTTAATCTTTACACATATAAAACGTTATAGAACCATCATCATATTAAAATAATATAGATTAAAGCAATAAGAAATTTATTAGAAAATAAATTAAGATAATAATTCTTCAGTAACTAAATCATCAATGAAATCATTAAAATTATTTAAAATTTCATTTTCGTTAAACATATTGATAACTGGTATATCAAGAGATTTAGAAAATTCAACTAGCTCTGGATTAACGTTTTCATTTAAAATCATTGCTGCATCACTATGCATCAATGCATCTTTCATCAGATTAATATAATTGCTTTTTTTAGAAATATTCGGGAATAAATCAGCAGATAAATCATCAAATAATAATTTATCTAGGAAATTATCAGATAAAGATTCATTAAATTCATCATTATGAATAGCAAGGACGATTTTTGCATCGCTAAACAATGGATGTTTAGAATAAACAAATTTAACCATCGGAGCAAGTAGAGCACTCATCCAACCATGCAAAACAACTATATTAGGAGACCAACCTAATTTTTTAATACTTTCTGCTACACTTCTTGTAAAAAAAATAGCTCTTTCGCCATTATCATTAAAAAATGAATTATTATCGTCTCTTAAAGTAAATTTTCTTTGAAAAAAGTCAGGATTTTCTATAAAATAAACTTGAATGCTAGTATTAGGCATACGAGCTACTTTAATAATTAAAATATGATCATTATTTTCTATGATAATATTAATACCTGATAACCTTATTACCTCGTGTAAATTATATCTTCTTTCATTGATACAACCATATCTAGGCATAAAAACTCTAACATCTTTTCCATTTTTTTCTGCATTTTCTGGTAATAATCTACTAATTTTGGATAATTCATTTTCTTTTACAAAAGGAAAAATTTCTTGACTTACAAATAACACTCTTGTTTTTTCCATTATTATATAATTTTTTTATAATTTTATTAATAAAATAACTTTACTACAAAGATACAAAATTTTTTTGAATTGAGAATTTAAAAATAATATATAACTATTTAAAAATCAATTTTATTATTTAATAAAAATATTATAAATTTGTTTTAATATTTATTGCAAATAATAATTTTCTGTTATTTTTGCAATTAAGAAATTAAAAATTATGAAAACATTTGTTTTTAGTGTAAAAAGTCCTAAAGTAGAAGATTTCGAAATAATAATAGAAATATTAGCTAATCAGACATTTGAAGATTTTTTTAATTCCCTCAAACAAGCAATAGGCTTTAACGATAATGAATTATCTTCCTTCTATCTATGTAATAGCGTTTGGAAACCCCTAAAAGAAATAGTATTGATAGATATGGGACAAGAAAACAACGATGAAGACAAAGCATTAATAATGTCTAAAACTAAAATTAATATTATAGAAGATCCACATCAAAAATTACTTTTTGTTTATGATTATTTAAAAAATCATGAATTTAATATTGAATTAATAAAAATCAAAGATAGTGAACCTACTATCAAATACCCTCATATTGTCAAAAAAATCGGGAAATATATGGAAACAATTACACCCCCTATACCATCATCTATTTTAATAAACGAACAAATAGCAGAAGAAACTCCCGACGAAGACGAAGATGAAAATGAAGAAATGATAGAAGTCATTGATGAATCAACTAATGAGGTAGATGTTAATGAAGATATAGTATCAAAAGAAGATGAAATGGAAGAACATTTTTATGAAGACATGGCAGATATGGATTTCGATGAAAATGAAGAAGAAAGACCTATAGATGATGATGATATATTGATATAAAATCCTATAAAAATGAATTTATTAGAAATATTTGATAAAGAAGCAAAAAACAAAAATATCTTAATCATTGGCGATATAATGCTAGATAGATACATATGGGGCGATGTAGTACGTATATCACCTGAGGCACCAGTACCAGTAGTTAATGTAACAAAAATAGAAAACCGTCTAGGAGGTTCTGCAAATGTAGCATTAAACATTCAATCATTAGGTGCTAATCCATTATTGATAGGAGTTATAGGAAATGATACTAGTGGCAATGAGTTTATAAAACTGATGAAATCTCAAAAAATGAATGCGGAAGGTCTGATAACAACATCAGATCGACAAACTATTACAAAAACTCGTATTATGGGTAATAGCATACAAATGTTACGAGTAGATGAAGAAAATAATAAAAATTTGCCAGATGCACTGAGACAACAAGTACTTTTGCGAATCACAAATTTATTAGAAAAATATAAAATAGATGCAATAATATTTCAAGATTATGACAAGGGGGTAATAGATGCTCTACTAATAAAACATATAGTACAATTAGCTAAAACATATAATATACCTGTATGTGTAGATCCTAAAAAAAGGAATTTCAATAACTATAATGACGTTACACTATTTAAACCAAACTTAAAAGAATTTAGAGAAGGTATAAACTGGAATGATGAAATATTTAATATGAATACGCTTTTTGACAAAATTCACCAATTTAGAGAAGAAAAAAATATTAAATATGTAATGGTAACATTAGGCGACAAAGGATTAATATTAGCAAAGACAAATACAAGCAATAATTTATATTCAACGATAAATATTACACCACCTAAAGTAAGACAAGTAAGAGATGTGTCTGGAGCTGGCGACACAGTAATAAGTGTAAGCACATTAGGACTAGCTATAGGCTTAGATATAGAATTTGTATCAGAATTGAGTAATTTGGCAGGAGGGATAGTATGCGAATATGTAGGGGTAGTGCCAATAAATAAGAAGCAATTAATAGAAGAGGCGAAAATTTATTTAAAGAATAATGATAAATAGGATATAAAAAGATAGCCTTTGGCTATCTTTTTATATAAAGAAAAATTTATGTTTAACTTTTCATGTCAAATATTTTTACTAATTTTGTAAAAAATAAAAATTATGGAATATTCAATTGAAAACATAGAAAAAATGCTGGCTCTGACCAAAGAAGGCAAACGTGAATTCCTAGATAATCTCCACGAATTTCTCAATGAGAATAGATTGACAGCTCTAGACTATCAAAGAATCAAAATATTATCAACTGCTCCCATTTGTCCTAGATGCGATTGCGAATATGTAACTAAAGCTGGTATGAGTGATGGCAGACAAGTGTATAAATGCAAAAAATGTGGGTATAGATTCAGAGAAACTGCAAAATCACTTGTCTATTATTCTCATAAATACTATCTTTTAATGAATTATATAAAATGCATGCTTGAGGGTAAAAGCCTCAGAGCCTGCGCAAAAGAAGTTGGTATAAGTTTACCAACAAGTTTCAAATGGAGACATAAAATCTTATCTGCCATTCAAGGATTAGAAGGAGGAATTAGTTTCTCTGGAATAACAGAAGTTGACGAGTTATTAATGCAATATTCAGAAAAAGGCCGCAAATTTAAAACTGTAGAAGAAAAAGAGCAAGCTATAAATACTGTCCATCCTAATGTTGCTGTATTGGTAATGACAGATAGGGAAGGTAATTTGCTTTTCAAACAGACTGGAAAGAATAGAGTCCAGAACAGTCAGATAAAAGAAGAGTTAAAGCGAAGAGTGTCAGATAAAAATTTGATATGTTTTAAGCCAAATGAAGAGTTCACCCAAGCAGTGATAGAAACACCAAGCAAAAAGGTATTAGTTAGACGTAAAACAAGACGTAAAACAAAAGGATTAGCAGTTTATAGCGTAAACATAGTAGAGAAAAAAATAACTAATTTTTTGGTTTGGATGATGAGATTCAGAGGAGTGGCTACAAAGTATTTACAGAACTACCTTATGTGGTTTGTAGTGATGAATAAGTACTTGAAAGATGACGTAGAGTCAGATATTGGACGACTATTGAACTTGTCATCACACGATAGATGGGCATGGGAGCGGTATTTTAGATTGATAAAGTTAAAATATTTAAATATCATGTAAAGTTAAACAAAAATATAATTTTTTAAATTCCTACCCCTTCCTTATTTCTTTATCTATTCTGACTTCCTTCAAATTTAATGTGTTCATCACATTCACCTTTAACCCTTTCACATACGGTTGTATCAACCTTATTGATACATCATAATATAATGGTACTACTGGCATCTCTTCTATTAGTATTTCATTCATTTCTTTTATTATTTCATATTTCGTATTATCAGATGTCTTCAATAGTTTTTCATACAAATTATCAAATGTCAAATTTTGAAATCTTGTATAATTAGGCCCATTAGGTGGTATGTTTTTGCTATAAAATACTGCAAAATAATTTTCTGCTTCAGGGTAATCTGCTATCCAGCTTCCTCTGAAAAAATTAGCTTGTCCTTTATACATTAAGTCTCTCAAAGTAGCTGGTGGTATTACTTCTATATTAATTTCTAATCCTATCTTTGTTAATTGGTTTTGAATAAATTCTGCTAAATCTATATATGTATCATTGGTTAAAAGTGTAATCTTATCTTTATTTTCACTATTCAAATATCCAGATTTTATCAACAATTGTTTTGCTTTTTGGGGATTGTACTCTAAGTATTTTGTGTCGCTATCTGATGGATTTAGTATTGGAGGAATAAAGCCTTGTAATGATGGATATCCCAAACTATTTCTAAGATATTTCATCATTGAAGCTCTATCTATTCCTAGCGATATGGCTTTTCTTAATTCTTTATTATTAAATGGGGAGTCTTCATTAATTAAAAAGCCCAAATATTCAGTATTTAGGAATAAGCTTTTTTGAAATATATATTTGTCTTTATATTCTTCTTTTAGTTCACCATCTCTTGTTAATAATATGTCTTTGAATGATGGGTCTATTCCAGATAAAAAATCGAATTTTCCTAGCATAAAGTCCATAAATGCTACTTGTTTATCTTTAATAAATGAGATAGATATCCCATCTAAATATGGTAGTTTATTTCCATAATCGTCTTGTTCAAAATAATTAACGTTTTTTGCTAATATTAGTTTGACGTCTTTTTTCCAATATTTGTATACAAATGGTCCAGTTCCTATAGGGTGTCTAGAAAATTCATCACCATATTTTTCTATTGCTTCTTGAGGTATAATGCTGCAATATGGCATGGCAAGTATAGAGAGAAATGATGTAAATGGTTCAGCTAAATGTATTATTAATGTAGTGTCATTGGGAGCTTCTATCCACAATTTATTATCTTTTATTGCTACTGAGTTTAGAATCCATCTACCAGGAGATGCTGTCTCATCTGATACTAATCTCTGTAAGCTATATTTTACATCTTGTGCTATTAGCTTTCTAGTACTATCTTTGAAACATATGTCTTTGTGAAAATATACATCATTTCTTAAATAAAATGTATATGTGCATAGATCTTCAGATATTTCCCATGATTTAGCTATGCTTGGTATTATTCG
>CZCB01002801.1_pt1 | contig 10619 bp, 10 predicted proteins | sample 591991 | NCBI WGS metagenome assembly CZCB01 (sample SAMEA3556809, study PRJEB10932) | anaerobic digester metagenome | reverse complement strand
AAAACTTTAACACCAAAAGGGGGAGCGCTTCGAGCATGAGCCACAATCACCTCCCACTCCACTTGCCTTTCCATTGCAATTAACCGCGCAGCCGATGTTTTGATGGGCAATAAAAATTGTGAGCTAGATGACCGATCAATGAGCGAAATTAATTTGGGCTTTTCCTTCAAAATAAAGCTAGGGATATAACCTAAAGTAGTCCAGGGAAGATCTCTTCCAATCGAAATCTCAAGCAATTGGTACTCTCTGGGGTTAGGAACAGACGTGAAAGCAATCGCGGCTACGAGTTCATGAATCGGGTTGGGCAGATCACGAGAAAATTTTATGATCCTTCTCCCCGTAAAAGCAGATGAGCCCTTTGAAGTAAATATGGGAATGATGGGACATTGTAGCTGTTCTCCTACAATCAAAATGTCGGAGTTAACAACGATATCCTCGCCCTTGGCTTCGCCAAGGGAAGCAAACAAAACATTTAAACGATTCTCATAAGAAGTCGCTGTAAACAGTTCTGCTAAATGCGTAGGGTTTTTGACCAAAAACGGGTCTAATACCGTTACAGGCTCTCCAAGTAGCAAGTACAGAAGGGCTACAAGATACTCATCGATGCCCACAACAAAGGGTTTTATCCTGTAGCCCCTTCGCTGCAAAGCAGAGGCCATTATTACGCTCGGCGGAATTAACGCTTCACTTCTTTCATCGGCAAAAATTATCCTCGGTATGGAAACGCTTTTGTTTTCGCTCATGCTTAAAGTTTACCATACCCACCGAAAGTAGCGAACCTAACCTTAGTAATTTCACTTAATTTAATTACCGCGACATTTGGATTCGGAAGAAGCAACAGATTTAACAACTAACCTTGACCCCCAAATTGAACGCATAACATCTATATCGATCCTATCGTCCAGAAAGGTCATTCCCTTAGGGACCCACAAAACAGCATCCCCATCCGCAATCTGAACGTAATCTTCTATGCTCTGTGGCTTCCCGCCCTCGACGAGGGCCGCATAATATGACGCTCAGCCTCTTCCGATCCTTTGCACTACAATGTGCCCCTCGTTTCCCAGTTCTGAGAACTTTTTACGTGCTGCTTCTGTTAAAGAAATGCTCAACTTTTTTTCTGTCATTTCCATGTAGTTCACCTCCACCCATTTCACTTCAATGTCGATCGTATTATAACATACCCTCCATGGTATGTTAAGGACTAAGTTCAAAGAATTTTACAATTTCTTTCATATCGATCGGCATGGGCGCTGTGAATTTTTTTCCAAACAAATAGCCTAGATAACGATCTTTACTCGTGAATTCAAGGACGTAAGCGTGCAACATTGGCCTTGGTGCTTCCTTTTTTCTGCCACCATATTTCACGTCTCCTATAATCGGATGCCCGATATGCGATAAATGTGCTCTCAATTGATGGAACCTTCCAGTGATCAATTCTAGCTCTACCAAAGAAGCGTCACTACTCACACGTAAAGCTCTATATCGAGTAATCGATCTCTTCCCTTTTGTGTATTTAGTCCTTGCTTTAAAAGAATGTTTATCTTTATTTAGCGAGACATCAACTATTCCTTCGCCTTCCAAAGGACCTTTCACCACGGCCAAATATCTTTTTATAATCTTTCTGTCTCTAAACAATCCCGTCAATGCTCGCAGAGACTGTATATTTAAGGCAAGCAACATAACCCCTGACACATTCCTATCCAGACGGTGCACTGGTGTAGGAATAAAATCTTTGTCCGTTTTATTTGCTAAGCTCATCGCTCTATTTACTACTGAATCGTCCCCACCTGACGCAGGTTGGCTTAGAAGGCCGGGAGGTTTGTTTACCACTAAAATGTTTTCGTCCATAAATAGTACCTCTAGGAACTTGTCGCTCGGTTTCATAGAAGGTTCTTTTGGCTTTGGGTCCTCAAAGGGAACGGAAATTTGGTCTTTCTCACATAAACGATAGGAGGGGGAAGCCTTCTTCCCGTTTACGGTAACTTCACCAGTCCTAATAGCACGCATGATGGCACTCAAAGGAACTTGTGTGTATTTTTTTCTTAAAAACCTATCAAGCCTAACGCCATCAAAATCTTTATCCACTACCCACATGTTTCCCATGGTCTTCCCCTTCCATAACGGCAACAATCACAACATTATTGGCACAACTAGCACACATCGCGATTAACTTTGGGACATCCCATCTGAAGCAGTCTAGCCTGTGCCAACTTCCTTTTGCAGCTGGTTATAGACGTGTTTTATGCCCCATATTTTGATAACCTTAATCCATGGGCCAGCATCAAGCCCATCAAGTGATAGGCGGGCATTACTCCAAGCGAACCCGTAGCACAATCTCTCTCGCCAAAGGTGGAACAACTACCCGGTCGAGTAAAGGGACTAAAAAGCAACGCAGGCACTGGGTGCCAAGAATGGCTTTTTAGCTGACAAGGCGTGCTGTGATCGCTCGTAATTACCAACACGTCAGGATTAAGCTCCAGTACCTTGGGCATTAAGGAATCGACCTTTTCAATGACTTCCTTTTTGGCGTCATAATTGCCATCCTCGCCGTAACTATCAGTATACTTTACGTGAACGTAAAAGAAATCGTACTCATCCCATTTTGAGGAAAGCGCCTCAAAAAGCCCTTCAAGACCTGGCTCTACATCGACTACGTCCATGCCCACCAATCGAGCTATTCCTTTATACATAGGATAATTTGCAATGGCGACAGGTTTAATTTTATACAGCTTCGACAATAAAGGCATGTGCGGCGCTTGGGAGAATCCCCTCAATAAACAACCGTTAGCCTGCTTTTCATTTACCAATAAATCCCTGACCCTTTTAATGAATTCATTGACAATGTTGGCCGTTAAATTTCCCCTCGAGGAAGTAGCAACCGCCCACTTCATCGGCAAGCCGTTCTTTTGAGGATCGGCATCTTCGACCTCTTCTGATAAACCGTCCCCAGAAAATACAACGACAAACCTGTGCTCTTCTCCTGGATATAATCTCACCTGAACTCCTCTTATTTCCTTAATGTTCTCTGAAAGAAAGGATATCAGTTCTTTGTTTTTTTCTGTCGAAATTCGACCTGCCCTTCTGTCTAATACCACATCATCAGGGCTTAAAGTTGCAAAATTACCCCTTACACATACATCCTGTGACTCCACTTGAGCTCCTACGCCTAAAGCCTCGAGTATTCCTCGTCCAATGCGAAAGTCTAAAGGGTCATAACCAAACAAAGCCAAATGCCCCGGGCCACTGCCTGGGGTAATGCCAGGATCAACCATTTGCAATAAGCCTGTTTCGCTCTTGGTTGCCAACTTATCGAAATTTGGCGTCAAGGCCGCCTCAAGCTCGGTTTTACCATCTTCTCCTGGCAACCCCCCCAATCCATCTATCACCAGTAAAACCATTTTCGTCTGGTTTTCCACCACCAGCTCACTTAATAGGTCCATTCGCTTCATCAACTAGTAAACACCCCCTGCAATTCTTCTAATATTATTTTATTATTTATGTTATTTTACACCATCTTGGACCCGATTGAACGCTTTGGACGATCACTAGATTGCATGCTATAATATTAGTGACTTTTTAGGCAAGAGCGATAAAAAATAGGAGGCGAAAAGGGATGAGCGCTTGGGATAAGTTGTATAGCGAAAGGGTAAGCAGTTTAAGGCCTTCTCCGATAAGAGAAATGTTGCATGTTATCAGGCAACCAGGCATGATCTCCTTTGCCGGGGGTAATCCCGATCCTGAATCATTTCCTGTGGATTTGTTCTATGAATCTGCCAGCATACTCAAAGAGCAAGGAAAAGATGTGCTTCAATATGGAACCACGGAGGGCTACACACCTCTCAAAGATTTCCTTTGCTCTTGGATTGCTCCCAGGATGGGCAGATCGATCTCGCAAGACGAGCTCCTGATAACTACAGGTTCTACGCAAGTGGTGGATTTGCTCTGCTGGACCCTAATTGACGAAGGAGATTTGGTGATAACTGAGGAACCAACCTTTGTTGGAACGACCTTGACGATGCACAATCATGGCGCTCAATTCCTGACCATACCATGCGATGCTGATGGCATGTTGGTGGATCAGCTCCCTGAAAAGATAGAAAATGCACTATCTCAGGGCAAACGCATCAAGTTTATATACACGATCCCAAACTTCCACAATCCCTTGGGATGTACCATGTCTTTAGAAAGGCGAAAGAAACTAGTCGAAATTGCATCCAAATATGGAATCGCCATTTTAGAAGATGACCCCTATGCTTACATCCGCTTTGAGGGAGAAGATTTGCCAACGCTTTTTTCCTTAGACCAGTCAGGCCTGGTCGTACACGCTTGCACTTTTTCGAAGATTTTGGCGCCTGGGACACGTGTGGCCTGGACGGTGGGCAACAAGGAACTTATTAGAAAGATGGCCATTTTTAAGCAAGGCACGGATCTGTGTTCGAGCGTCGTCGCCCAGGCTCTAGTTTATGAGTATTGTAGAAAAGGCCATTTGGACAACTACTTACCCCATATCGTGGGTCATTATCACAAAAAGAGAGACAATATGGAGGAATGCCTTAAAAAACACCTCCCGCTCGATGAAGTTTCATGGGTAAAACCAAGTGGTGGCTTTTTCTACTGGCTTGAGATGAAAACAATAAAAACATCGGATTTATATGAAAAGGCCTTGGAGAAAAAGGTTGCCTTCGTGCCCGGCGAACCATTCTACCCAAACCAAAATGGCGGAGAACGTTCCTTGCGAATGTGCTTCACCTTCGCATCCCCCGAAGATATGGACGAAGGAATCAAGCGCTTGGGAGAGGCTATGAAAGAACTTCTAAAATCTTGAGGGCGCCTCAAAATGCGGGGTATAATGATACAAAACACCAAAATGAAAAGGGCGTAGTGATTGGCGTTAGAAAGATATTTTTTGAACTATAACGATACAATTGCTTCCATATCTACTGCTTGGGGAGAGGCCGGAATAGCGATAGTACGGCTTTCCGGCCCCCAGGCGTTAGATTTTGCGGAAAAAGTATTTAAAGGAATTAAACCGCTGAAGGAAACACCCCCAAGGTACATGAGGAACGGTTTCTTGGTGAACGAAAACGGTGACCACCTAGACGAAGTGCTGGGGGTTTGGTTTCGTGCGCCCAAAAGCTACACCGGCGAAGATGTGGTAGAAATACATTGCCACGGAGGACTTCTTGTGGCGTCAAAATGCCTGGAGCTCTTGATCGACCAGGGGGCCCGCCTTGCCGAACCCGGGGAATTTACTCAAAGGGCTTTTCTAAACGGTAGGATAGATTTAACTCAAGCTGAGGCAGTGTTAGGCATAATCAGGGCCAGAAGTGACGAGGCGCTTCGTGCCGCCGCGAGAACCCTTCGCGGCGAGCTGTCGATTAAGATTGCTGAGATATACGATTTATTGCTTAACTTGTCGGCCAATCTCGAAGCGAATTTGGACTTTCCCGAAGAGGATATACCTTTTCTACCGCCTGATGAGATATTAAAAAGGCTAAATCAAATCTCAACAAACCTCAGAAGTTTAATATCTCGTTGCAAGGTCGGTAAAGTTCTGAGGGACGGAATCAAAGTCGCCATCGTGGGAAGACCAAATGTGGGAAAATCGTCCATATTTAATGCCCTGCTCGAAGAAGCACGAGCAATAGTCACGCCCATACCCGGAACGACGAGAGACGTCATCGAGGGGATGATAGTTTATAAAGGTATACCCATGATTTTCATGGATACGGCAGGCTTAAGGGACACTAATGACGTCGTGGAGACAATAGGAGTCAGCATGGCCCAAAAGGCCCTTAGAGAAGCTGATTTAAGATTATGGATCATCGATGGCAGTGAAGCGCTTACTCAAGATGATATTAACTTGGCAGAGGAACTAAAAACCCATCCCCACATAATAGCAATCAATAAAGCCGATATTCCTCAGATCGTTTCTCCTGACGATTTAAGGGCGATCGCACCGGACAGCGAGATAACGGTGCTCTCAGCATTCGATAAGCTTGCTATAGAAAAGCTGAAAGAACGCATAGTAAATAAATTAATCAAACATTCAGCCATAAATGAAGGGTTTAATGCAACTGCAAGACAAATAGAAATGCTGAAAAACGTTCTGTCCTGCGTGGATAATGCAATTGCGTCTCTCAATATAAGCGAACCCGAGGAACTGGTGGCCTCTAATTTGTACGAAGCTAGATACTACCTCGATAGATTGCTTGGACGAAACTTTGATGAAGACCTCATTCACGCAATTTTTAGCCAATTTTGCGTTGGGAAATAAATATATCCTTACCGAAACATAGCATCTGACGATACGGACTCGGTAGATAAATTTACTCAACTAGCTAAACGCCGCGAAAGTGCCGATGAAAACAGCTTGAGTTGGCTTAAGGGAATATGGTGGCAAACAATTTAAGGCAAGGCTGGGCTGTTAGTACTAATGAAGCTTACCAACGCCCGAGATAGGATGAAACGGTTCCACAACGGATGGAATCAAGAAAAAACAAAAACAAGCCAGAGACGGTCAAATCAGCTGTAGTGCCGGGATTTCTTGCATGTTTTTCATCGCGAAGGTAGCAATCTAGATGTTTGATAGCCTCGCGACCTGATAAAGTATAGATGCTACCCCTCTTTATTGCCTCAAAGGCTTTTTTGGAAACCTCACGTGCCTCATTGAAACCCAACTTGCGCGCTATCAGAGTATCTGGTATCTCTGCCAAAATTACTAGAAATGTATGCACAATAGCATCGCACAGAGTGGCCCCTCTGTCTAATGCGCCCTTGAGTGAAGGCAACGAAACTTCGAATGTGATCGCAAAGTTTGTCACGTATTCCTTTGCGATTGAATCACGCTCTTGCGCTAAGTACATGGCCTCGAGCAATGTGATCCCCTGGGGATCCTCTCTAACGTCGTATCGATCTACATAGCCAATGCCCCCGGCATTGGACCATCTTATGGCCCTGAAAACCGCGACGGCATCATCTTCTGATAATTCATCGAGGACACCCTTTAATGAATCTTTGATCGCACAGGTCCCGTATCCGCTTTCGCATTTGACCGAAGCCTTGGCCAATGGCGCCAAAAGCAACAAGATGCCCAGGTTGACATTCGTAGAGGAAAGCTTCGATCTGCTTTCTACGCCCTTTAAAACAATATCTCCAACGGAAAGATCCTCAATGCGTTGAAAGACTGGCCCTATCGCCACTGCTCCCGCAAAAAAATCGAGAGGATTTGCATCCTTAAAAGATTGGTTTATATGCACGTTACCCGGTTTTTCCGAGCATACTTCAATAATGCTCGCCAACTGCGCAGCCCAAGTTATTTCGTCAGCAGAATATCTCATGTTACATATCACCCTAGCAAAAAATCCACAATAATAGAAGCTATATTAAGACCTGTAGCCTGCTGCAAACCCCTCCACCCCGGAATGCCATTTACTTCCAAAAGATAAAGCTGACCATCCTTAGCGGGCAATATATCAACACCGGCGTAAATGGCCCCCACTGCATTGGCGGCTTTAACGCTTAAATCGATTATATTCTGGTCTGGAATTAACGGCTTAACTTGGGCACCCAAAGCAACGTTACATCTCCAATCAGATGCGTGTCTTTCCATAGCTGCGACAACATGGCCCTTTATGACAAAGGCCCTGATATCCATGCCGCTGTGAGGTATAAATTTTTGCAGATAATAAACGTACCTACATTGGTTCAAAGCCATGAATACCCTATGTGCTGTTTCCGAATCGGTCACCCTTGTCATGCCTCGGCCCTCAGAACCAAAAAGCGGTTTAACCACTACATCTCCCCCCAAAACCTCGAAGGCCTTCATCGCGTCGTCATAACGCTCTGCAACATGAGTCTCGGGAACCAGCAATCCGGCTTTTGAAAACAAAGCAGTCGTGTACATTTTATTAACTGTCCTCTCCAATGCCTTGGGAGAATTTATCACTCTAATTACCTTTATCTCCTCTAACACATGAAGCATGTCCACTCGGTATATTACTTGCTCTAAAGAGCCTCCCGGCAACGAACGAACTACAACCATGTCCGCAACGCCCAAATCTATGTCTCCTGAACATACAACCTCGTCTTCTTTTATCTGAACCTCTATATCCCTTGTACGAACGACGTCAACAACGACGCCCCGATCCTCAAATGCTCGCTTTAAAGATTCCACATGCCAAGCGTTCATGCTTCCTAAAATGGCAACCCTCATCAAAACCATTCTCGCTTCAAAAGATCGATATTTTTTTTCCCCACACTACGGTAATTTCCGTTTATCACATTATTAATAGTTACGCAGGCAGGGCTGAACAGTAGAGGGTCAACTTGATAAAAGTCAAAATTATACTTTCTAAAAAGATCTAAAAAAGGCGATCCGTAGTCACGAGATGAATCGGAGGGCAATTTTTCGATAAAGGCATCAATTTCTGATTTTTCGTCACGCAAGGTATACCAAACCCTGCTTCCATATAAAACCGCATCATTGGTCCTGCCCATTGCTATCATGGGGTCATTGGGCAAAGGGGGAATTGGACAAACGCCAAATCCATGTTGAACTTTTAAAACATCGTAACCCAGCTCGAACATTTTATGAATCCCGGTCTCAACAACCCTTGAAACGACCTGTATAGATCCTACCAATGAATGGGTAGGCGCCACCAAAACATATAATCTTTGGGGATCAACACTACATCTGCTTGCAACGTAATCTAAAAGAGATTCAGGAGGGTAAGACGAAGACTCAAGGGCTAGGACCGCCACAGAGGACGCCTCGTCATGACCGAGCTTTTTATATAACGCTTCGCCCCTATAAAGCGATCTTGCTGGGCCTGATCCTAGAGCAAAATAACCTTCACTTTTGAGAGCCCATCCCGCATACTGGGATCCTAGACAAGCGATAGCCGGGCTTGAAACTTTTACTATAACGCTGGGGATTAATAATTCAGGATCATGATCAAAAGTGATGCTGCCCAATCCACCCATACAGGCTTCCGCGAAAAGACGCCCGGCCTCGTAAGAACCGACTGAATTAACCCCGGCATCGATCAGTGTGGCCCCATTGCCCATCTTAACAACAGAGATCTCTAGCTCCCGAGCTTTGCTGATCATTTCTTCGACGCATTTAAAAGCGCCTTCATTAAGACTTTTCAAGGATCAACATCTCTCCTTTCCCAAGGGAAGACAAATCACCTATATATCTTCGAAACGATCCTTCGTAGATTTCATCGGTAACTGGGAAACCAAAGTTCCTCAGGTAATTAAAATAAAGGCGTAAGTACGTTGGTTTATAGGTGCAAGCGTATAAAAAGGTGGGGGGTATTTTTTCTACGCCTTCAAGGGCAATGATGCTGCCCCGTTTCATGCCACCCCCGGCATTACTGCCAAGATTCCCGAAAACGACAATAGTACCGGCTATCATGTTAACACCCGCAAAATCTCCTGCGTCTCCCAAAACGGCTATAACGCCCCTTCTCATCCCTTCCCCTGTTCTTGCGCCAACTGAGCCAAAAACAGCAATTGTTCCGCCTCTCATTCCTTTTGTATTGCCCGGAAGAGGAGATCCGAGCATGGCCTGCACATTCCCGTTGACGACAACCGTGCCGCCGCGCATCTCGCAACAACATCGCGCTCCTATATCACCGTCAACGTATACACTACCCCCGCTCATGCGCTCACCCAGATGCATGCCGGCGGAACCTCTAACAACGATAATTCCTGAAGACATTAGCTCACCTATGCGCTTCACGTGATTCAAATCGCCTTCAAATATCAGAGCTTCATCTCCATCACATTTCACCTCGAAGACATCACCGAGGTCAACCTTTTCTTTGCCGACGTTTATCTTCATGGAGCTTATTTCATGGGCTTTGCGACCTAAAACAAGTTCTGGCAACACCCCATCAACTTCAATTGGAATCGCCCCGCATTTTTTTAAAGCCAAGGTTACTCCTTTTATTTTGACTACCGAAAATTTTCTCGCCAAAACGCAAAGGGCACAACTTTGCATTTGCTTCATCCTCGCCCCCATTTTCAATCCTATTTAAGGTTTTTTATCACATGTTTTTTAAGATCTCGTGCAAAAAAAACTTGTATTGCCCTAGTGTCCCGCCATAGTTGCCCGCTGTCACTGAGATAACGTCACAAGAACATATGGACAAAAGTCCAACGCCCATGGCATCTCTTACAGCTTTTTCATCAAGACCGTCTATAACTATCTCATATACCGCATTAACCCCTTCAGGTAGGGAAGTGATGACTTGTCTTCTCAGGGTTGGGCAAAATGGGGTATTAGTTGAAGCTGTAAGAAATGGATAAGTAGATCCAACTTTACTGCCGCTTCGCACAATCCCGCCGGGGAATGGCAATATAATGCCCTCGATTTTTTTCATGGCTTTGACGGCCTTTTGTGCAGCTTCAAGGCAGGAGGTGACATCTTTCGCCAGTATCAATAAGTTGCCTCCGCCGATCCCCTTTTTAACTCCGAACTTTTCCTGCACAAGGAACTCTCCGTCCATTACAGGGATCCTCCAAAACCTTTTGCCGTCCAACATTTTGCTCGCTTGGTAGGAATCGCCAAAATATCTCAGCTTGCCTCCCACATTTATTTCTTTTTCTCC
>CZCB01016846.1_pt1 | contig 10624 bp, 10 predicted proteins | sample 591991 | NCBI WGS metagenome assembly CZCB01 (sample SAMEA3556809, study PRJEB10932) | anaerobic digester metagenome | reverse complement strand
CGGCGTAAGTTGGACTTAAGACAACCATCATGGTCGGATCAGGTCTAAAAGTAACTCCGGTGCTGTAAATATCCCAGAGCTCAGGATTATTCCGTCGTTCAGCAACTGTGGCCCACTCCATACTTTGTAGATCAATATTAAATCCTGCCTTTTCCAATTGGTTTTTGGCGGCTAGAGATAGATTATACTCCAAGGGGCCGGACATCCAAACAATTTTTTCACCATTATAGCCTGCTTCTTCCAGTAACTGTTTCGCTTTCTCTATATCACCCTGATCATATTTCTCTTTACCTACATCCGACCACCAAAACTGTTCTTTTAACATAATACTGGGATCAACACGCCAGAAGGCTTCGTCACCATACCCTGCCGCCAAAATAGGTTCCATATCTAAAGCAGCTAGGAAAGCCTGGCGCATTTTAACATCGCTCATAATCCCCGCCTTTTTATTAAAGTTAAAAGCAAACCAAGCTCTGGGGGCAGAGGGTGCTGCTTCAATATCAGGTAGATTTTTCAGCCTTTCATATTCGTCCACAGGAACGAAATCGGCAAAATCATATTCTCCCCCTTCTACACTGGTAACTCTGACCATCTCATCGGAAATGGGAATAAAATGTAATTCATCCACATAAGCAATTTTTTCTCCGCCAAATCCGGTAGCCGGAAAATCTACCGGTTGATAATCCTCAAATCTTGTTAATTTTATATACTGATTGGGTTTCCATTCTACAAATTTAAAAGGTCCAGTTCCAACAAACTCTTGCAAGGGTGTATCAGGGTATTTTTCCACTAATTCTTTAGGATAGATAAAAGCTCCTCCGTTAGGCATAGCCAGGGTAATTAAAGCAGTTCCATTAGGCTCTTTTAATTTCAACTGAAAGGTTTCTTCATCAATTACGGTAATTCTCTCTAGGTTTTGATAAAAAGTTTTTCCGTAACTACCCATACTTCCCCAGCGATTTAAAGAAGCTACCACATCATGAACTGTAACAGGTTCCCCGTTATGAAATTTCAATCCGCTCCTTAATTTGATAGTATAAGTAAGATTATCTTCACTAATTTCCGGCAAATCCTGGGCTAACATGGGTATAGGCTTAAACTGTTCATCTAAAGTGTAAAGACCTTCGAAAATATGGTAACCAACAACAAAAGTTAATGTGGTTGTAGAGCTATGGGGATCAATGGTAGGAGGATCAGCATCGATAACTGCTTTCAAGACTCCTCCTTTTTTGGGTTCTGAGGAAACTTGCGGTTCTTCTGCCGGAGATGAATCTGTAGATTTGCTACCTCCACAAGCGGAAAAGGTAAAGACAATTAATACGAAAACCGACACTAAAATTAAATATTTTTTACTTTTCATAAATAACCCCCTTTTCTAATTAATTCTAATTTTCTGAATACTGATTTCTGATTATTACTTCCCCTCCTTTCCTTGAAAATATATGCTTTTTTGTAGATCGATTACTTCATAGGGAACCTGGAATTTCTGCAAATACTTTACCCCTCTTTCGGTGGTAAGTAATTTTCCGGGCAGATCAAAAACTATACCTGATGCCATACATACTTGCCCATTGCTTAATACTTCCTCTACTTGACCGTTTTCCTGGTTAACAACTATCACATCAGCATCAGCACCCGGTGTTAAATGTCCTTTATTTTCTAAACCTAACATCTTTGCCGGTGTCCAAGAAACTTTTTTAACAAATTCTTTGAAAGTCAAACCACCAAATTTAATCAACAATATTCCATAACTTAGTATAAAATTTCTCGGTATTGCACCGCCGTCGCTGCTTATGGCGTCCACCACAAACTCTCCGGAATTATCCTTTTCCATGGCACAGACAAGAGCCGAATACCTTAAATTAACGGGAAAACAAGTGCCCACAACGGTTTTTTCCTCTTTCCACCGTTTGACGGCTTCCTCGCCAAAAAGATAAGTCATTTCACTGCCAACTAAAGCATAGACACCTGCATAACCATCTAACATCGCTTTTTCCAAACCTTCTTTGCTTACTTCATATCCACCGGCTCTCAGACAATTACGTGTAACATGACTTTTAGGAAGTCCGTCTTTATTTATTCTACCATCACAACCGTTATAGGGAGCAAGATGACTTTCAGAAATAATGTTAGATGATTTTTTGAGTAAATTCATAGCTCTTTGCAATTCTGCCAGAGGTTCTTCAATCATACCTCTACAATATGCATTAATATGAGCAATATGTAATGGCTTACCTTCAGCTAATTTAACTGCCTCTTCCAAACCCAAAATATTACTGCCTGTTTCCGTTGTTCCTGCATGAAAGCCTACATAACCCCCTACACCATTAGTCAAATGAATAATATTATACGTTGTTTCCGGTGTTAATGGATAATGACCGCCAACAATCTTTACGCCTATCGCTCCTTTTTCTAAAGCTTCCGTTATGACTTTCTTCAACTTACTTTTAGGCGCGTGATTTTCTTCAATTCCTTGCCCGGGAAATATTCCTTCCAGGACGGCAATATTGAGTCCACATCCGTAGGTACTAATTTCTTTGGCAATGCTCTCCACAGGACCTTGAAAATCAATAACAGTTGTCACACCGGCCTTGATTAACATTTTATAGCCGGCTCCTTCTACACCTGGCCGATAAGCATGAGCATGGGTATCGATAATTCCCGGCATAACCACTTTATCTTGGGCATTGATTACCTGTTTGGCCAGCCTATAGTCAATTTCTTCGGCAACTTTTTCTATTTTATTGCCGCTTATGGCCAGATCACCAATAAAATCAAAGTTATTAGCCGGATCAACTATTCGACCACCTTTAATTAAAAAATCATAGTAAAACATTTTTTACTCCTTCCTTACTATTATTAAAGACAATTTATAGTCATGTCTATTATACGATATTTTTTCCAGGTGGTGAATATTTAAAAATATTTTTTTAATATTATTTTTTTGAAAAGGCCAATTATTCAGAATATAGCTTTTATTAAATAATCTTCCGACTATTATGGACAGAGCCAACCTGTCGACCAGCAAAAAGCTAGCGACAGGTCCCAATTCCCATGCCCATTTTTACTTTTGTTTCATACCCTTTCCTTGTATTATCGAGAAGATCTTCATCTAGACTAATTTTACCATTTTTTAAGAAGATTATCACAGTAGAACCGCCAAATTTAAAATAGCCCTTTTCTTGACCTTTACTTGCTAATTTATTGGGTGAAAATGTTTGCACTATGCTTCCTACACAAGTTGCTCCTACTTCTACCAGAAGGATATCATTAAATATTTCCGAATGAAAAATCGTCATTTGTCTTATATTCTTACAATAGATAGTGGCTTTTGTTTTTAATGCTAAAGGATTAACGGAATAATAATAACCTTTTATAGTTTTAGGGGCCTCAGGTACTCCCGAAGTAGGAAAATGAAAACGATGATAATCAGTTGGACAAAGCCTGATTACAACACAGGCTCCTCCTTGAAAATCCTCGGCCAATGATCCATCACCAATCAGCTCTTTTAGGGTATAAGTAAAACCTTTTACTTGTATTAGATTATCTATATCTATCTTTTCATAGGCTAAAAGCCTGCCGTCAGCAGGCGAAATAAGCCTATTTTCTCTATCGTCTATTTTTCTTGCTCCAGCTTTTAATTTACGGTAGAAAAATTCATTAAAGTTTCTAAATTCTTCAGGTTTTAATAAAAGTTCTTCAACATTAACCCCGTACTTATTTATAAACTGGGGAATTTTCCTCTTGGATAAAGAAAAGTCTTGAAATTTCCCGTAAAAATAACTAAAAACTTTTTTCTTAAATATTAATTCTAAAAGCCCCATCCCCACAGAACTGGTGTAAAGCCAATTTAAATATTTTTCTCCCACTACTTGTTCAACTTCAATTTCTCCTGTTTCCCGGTTAACATACTCTATGCGCAAATGTTACCCTCCTTAAGTAACAATTACTAGCCACAATAGCCCCCATAAAAGTATTTAGGTTCATACATTACCACAAAAGCATTTGGTTTTAATTCTTTTATTTTAGTTTCTAAGCTCAAATACCTTTTTTTCCTTACCAAAAGATAAAGCATATCCTTTTCCCCTTTTAATCCGGTAACTTTCCAGTTGGTTATAGCATAATTTTCCCTGCGTAAATCTTCCAGAAGTAAATGCAAATCTCCGTCAGCTATTATTTGTACTACCAAATGGCCCATATTCAATTTTTTTTCCACAAAGGTACCGGCCAAAACACCACAGGCATAACCTCCTGAGGCAACAAGTATTGCAAAAATATTATTATTGCTATCAGCAATGGCATAAGCAAAAACCGACATGTAAATAAAATTTTCAGTAGCCGCTATTAATGAAGCAGGCCCTTTTCTCCCCCTAATTACCAAAATCACTCTTATGGTATTTAACCCAACGTAAACAACCATGGCTAAAAATACTATAATTAACTGTTGCATAGACTCCTCCACCTTTATTGTCCTTTCATTAATTACTCACAACAGAAACTATTATGTATTCTAAAGTCAAAATTTGCAAGAAGAAACTTTTTGTTAAATACCATATATTTTGGGACAAGATTGACATTCCACAGGCAAAGGATTTTCTTTTAGCCTTTGGTAGTAATTTCTTTGGGCATTATTAATTTTAGTTAAATTCGGTTCATAGTCCGTATAAACTGAAATCAGTTCTTCATAGGCTTTTACTCTGTTCTCAAATTTATTTCGAAATTCCTTATAGACAGGATTCTCCCAAATCTTTATAAACTCCTGATCATTAATATTTCCGAATACTTTTCGTGGCCATTGGACATATTTATTTTTATAATACCTGGGGTTATACTTTCTACCTAAATAAGTGCAAGGAGTAACGTCGCCGTTAGCAGTTATAAAAACCAATTTTGAAGGGTTTAGAGCACATACAGCCTGTTCTTCTTCCAGAATTATTGGATAGCTACGAAATGTGAAATCTTTACTCTGAGCGAATTTTTTTGCCTCTTGGATATACTCTTCATGAGAACTATTGACCAGAGATTTATCCCAAACAAAAATTTTACTCTGATTAGCTTCTTCACTAAATACATAATCTAAGTTAGTAGTATAAATATCTTCTACTCCTAATTCATAAGCTAACTTTACTGCTTGGGGAAGTTCCACTATATTTTCTTTGATTAACATATAAGAAAGAGTAACCAATGGTTTTTTGCTCTTTTCCATTTTCTTTTTCTTCACCAAAGACTTAATGCTATTACAAATATTTTGAAAATTAGAGTTGCACCGTAATTTTTCATGGGTTTGACTGGTAGCCCCGGCTATTGAAGTGGAAATCAGGTCTACCTGATACTCTATTAAATTGGTTATTGCTTTTTCATTGAGTAAAGTTCCGTTTGTTGTAAAACCAACCCTAGCTCCTTCCTTCTTAATCATTGCAACCATTTCCCATATTTTTGGGTGCAGCAAAGGCTCGCCCCACCCCTGCAAATAAACCCATTTAGCCTTAGAAAAAAGAGATTGAAGCTTTTGAAAAGTTTCCCAAGACATTAGCATATTTTCCCCTTTTTCATTCAGGTAAGTAGTAGGGCAAAACTTACATTTTAAGTTACAAACGGAACTCACCTCAACCTGAATGGCCTCAAAAATTTTATTTTTTTTATTAAGACCATTTTCTTTTTTCTTAAATAAAAGGGAAAAAAATTCCATCGGAAAGCCCCCTATTTATATTTCACTTACATTGTAACTTTTTTTATAAAATCCTGCAAATTATTGTAATATCAAAGAGTTTATAAATAATAAAAAGTCAGAACAAATTTTTTGTCCTGACTTTTTATTATTATCATTCTTTTTGTTATTTACCCATGTTCTGCTCAGCAAACTGAATCATCTTTCTAACCATATAGCCGCCTACATAACCGTTTTCCCTGGAAGTCAAGGACCCTTTGTCAACTTGGTTGTAATTAGTTAAACCCAATTCACCAGCTACTTCATACTTAAATTGATCAAGAAAATTACTGGCTCCTTGCACTGCAGGTTTATTTGTATTTCTGGGCATTTATTCAACCTCCTTTTTTTAAGTTCACTACTATTTTGTGTTTTTTTAAAAAAAATATGTAAAAAGGAGATTGTAAATTTTGTATAACTTTCTATTATTTACTTTTAAATTTATAATAATATTTGTAATAATATTTGCGGAACTGTTCCCAAGGATTTATGGTTTCTGCAAAAGTAGGAGTGGTAGTCTTTAGGTCACTGCCTCCACACTTGGGACAATTGTTAAAGTTATTTATAAACATGGAGATCATTCCACCATTTCGCCGGAGGATTACATACCAGCCACAATGGCTACAGGTTATTTTAAAAGAACGTTGATATATTGACACCGAGTTTCCCTCCATTTAAATAAAAAACAAACAAAATTATTTTACCTGTTTATTATAATTCCAAAATCTGACCACAGTAAAGCTGTGGATTACCAAAAGCTTTATTAAATTCAACCAGGGCAGGAAATTGTGTACAGTGGCTGGGCATGACTTTTTCTACCCTTAGTTTTTGCAAATAGGTAATTGTTTTATTAGTAATTTGATCTTTTCCCTTTAAATGGAAACCTCCTAAAACAGCATAAACCTTATTCATTCCTGTTATCTTGACTGCATAATCCACAGTATTACAAATACCTGCATGAGCACATCCTGATATGATCACTAAACCTTTTTCCGTTTTAAAAGCTAATCCAGTATCATCCAAAACGAAGTCTTTACTACCGTCTTCTTTGCAAAAGACAGTATCCTTAGCTTCAAAATCATTTCTTCTGGGTATCTGACCAAGAAAAACAATTTCTTCATCAATTTTAATAGGGTCTGAACTTAAAATAAGGTCAAATTTTTCCCTGGCCTGAGCCAGGTTTATAGGTAAACCAATATATTCATTATCTCTATACCTTCTTATAAAGGCCTCAGGATGACAAATTAGCTTTTTATTAGCTATATACTCCAGCCCGTTACCATGATCCCAATGACCGTGACTTAAAACAAGATAGTCAACCTTTTCCAAGTCAATACCCAGTTTTTGAGCATTAAGTAAAAATAAATTAGATGCGCCAAAATCAAAAAGAATATTTTTTTTACCTTCGATAAACAAAGAGAAACCCCACTCTGCACGACAGTTTCTTCCCGCCAGGTTGTCCACCAAAAAGTAAATTCTCATAAATGTACTTCCTTTCATAATCCTTTAAAGCCGGTAAATTGTATCTATACCATAATCCTCACGGGTATATTTTAATTCAGCGATACTATCCAAGCCAATAGTTTTATATATTTCTTTTAAACATCTGCAAAAATTCACTTCAAAAAATTTGGGTGGGTAAACCACCCGAGATAGCTCAACCTTCGTTCCGACTCAAAGAAAACTACTGCCCCTTATCGGATTATTCTTGGCAATAACTAATTTATTATTAACTTCAAGTTACATTACCTTAGGAGGGTTACTTTTCAACATACAATTTAAAGAGTGCTTGTGTCCCGCTGTTTTCTTCCCCTTTTTCCGCAAGTCTTTCATACAAGGCCAAAGCCAATTCCAGGCCTGGGGTCATCAGGCCCATTTCTTTAGCTGATTCCAGAGCAATTCTCATATCTTTGATAAAGTGCTTAACGTAAAATCCAGGGGCAAAATCTCCTTTAAGCATCCGCGGTGCAAGATTACTTAAGGAGAAACTACCAGCAGCACCTGTTTCTATGCTTTTTAAGACATTTTGAGGATCCAAACCTGCTTTTTGGGCATAGGCCATAGCCTCACATACACCCAGCATATTAGAAGCAATAGCTATTTGGTTGCACATTTTTGTATATTGACCGGAACCTGCCGGACCTTGAAGTACTATGTTATTACCCATTGCTTCAAAGATAGGTTTTACAGCCTCAAATGCTTCTTTTTCCCCCCCTACCATTATGGATAAAGTAGCATTTCTGGCACCAATGTCCCCACCGGAAACCGGCGCATCTAAAGCAAACATTTGAGCCTTTAGGGCTTCTTCATAAATTCTTTTAGCTAAAGAAGGACTGGAAGTGGTCATGTCCACTAGATAGGAACCGGCTTGAGCATTTTTTATTATCCCCTCATCACTTAAATAAACCTCTTCCACATCTTTAGGGTAACCCACCATGGTAATTATTACTTTTGCTTTCTGTGCAACACCGGCTACCGTATCCTGCCAGAGAGCACCGGCATCAATCAACTCTTGTGCTTTAGCTTTAGTCCGATTATAAATAACCAGTTTATATCCTGCTTTCATTAAATTTAAAGCCATACTTTTTCCCATAACTCCTGTGCCAATAAAACCGATTACTGTATTTTCTTTTTGTAGTACCATCCTATCAACTCCTTTTTCATCAATAATTTTTTTACATTATTTCTATATAAATCTTAGCTTTTCCTCTTCAAAATAAGAAAAATCGCCTGAAGGCGATCTTATTTTTTGTAAGGTATATCCAATAACTTGTCTATGGTAACAAATTTGTAACCATCTTTTTTCAAGACTTTGATTATCTCATCTAAAGCTTCCACCGTTCCGCTTAAATCCTCACCTATTCCTCCGGCGGAATGCTGCAAAATAATGGATCCTTCCCGCACATTTTCTAATACATTAGTTTTTACTTCTTCCGCAGATAAACCTTTCCAGTCCAAAGAATCTACGTTCCAGGAAATTATTTTATAACCTTTACTACTAATTAGTTCTACCTCTTTTCTTCCTAAAGAACCGTAAGGTGACCTGAATAATCTAGGTGCATATCCGGCAATTTTTTTAATCACTTTATCGGCTTTAGTAATTTCCTCTATAATTTCTTTCTCGGACAATTTTGAGATGTCCGGATGACTCCAGGTATGATTACCGACTACATGTTTTTCTTTAACCATTCGTTTCACTACATCAGGGAAAAGTTCACACCGCTTACCTATTAAGAAAAAGGTAGCCGGAACTTTATGTTTTTTCAGAACGTCTAAAATTTCAACTGTGTAATTATCATCGGGTCCATCATCGAAAGTCAAGGCCACCATTTTTTCTTTAGGTGAACCTTGCCGAAAAAAGACATCCGGATACTCTGAAGCTAAGTCAATAATTTCCCTTTGGGGAAAGCCCCTTTTTTCCCTTTCCGGTCCTCCCGATAAGTCAAAAGCCTGGGGAGAGATAGGTTTTTTAGCTAAATTATTGTCGGCAAACATATTGTTCCAGGCAAAAAAACCAACCAGTAAGAGCAAAAATACAGTACCTAATAAATAAATTTTACGCATGCAATCACCTCACTGGTATTTTGCCCAGTTAAAAACAATTCATGTAAAAATTAAATTTTCCATTGCAAAAATAATTAATTGCTGCTATTTTAAACCACAAGGAGGTAACCGTTGTGAATACACTACTAAAAAAATACTTAATTCTTACTTTAATATTGCTTTTAGTCTTTATGCCCAACTTAAGCCTGGCGGAAACAGAAGAGCCAATTTCTCCTGAAGATTCTATACCCACAGAGTTTGCTAAAGGTGAAGTGGTAGAAATTATTTCCCAGGAATATAATAAAGATTACGGTGCAGGACTTCTCTTTGATTATCAAGAGGTTAAGGTAAAAATAACTTCCGGTCCCTTTAAAGGAGAAATAATCACCATAGAAAACACCACTACAGGTAATCCCGCTTATGACATTTGGGTTTCCGAAGGCGATAAGGTTCTCTTGATTTTGGAAATATTGGCCGGAGGTATTTTTAACGGCTATATTGCCGATTTCCAAAGAGATACCTATATATATGTCCTAATCGTTTTGTTCATATTATTACTCATCCTTATCGGTGCAAAACAGGGATTAAAGTCAGTATTCACCTTAGGGTTAACTGTTTTAGTTATTGCCAAAGGAATGCTCCCTTTACTTTTTGCCGGTTATAATCCTGTTCTGTTAGCACTGCTGACCGGCATAATAGTAACTACTTTTACCTTATTCATAATTGGAGGAGTATCTAAAAAAACTGTTGCCGCCGTTTTGGGAACTGCCGGAGGCCTGTTGGTATCAGCCTTTATCGCTATTTTTATCGGTAAACTGGCTAATTTACAAGGTTTAAGCGGGGAAGAAGCCCAGATGCTTTTATACATACCCCAAAATGTTGAATTTGATTTCCAGGGTTTATTATTTGCAGGAATAATTATTGGGGCTTTAGGAGCAGTAATGGATGTCAGTATGTCCATCGCTTCTGCTCTGGAAGAGATTAATGCAGTAGCCACAGATATAAGTTTAAAAAAATTAATGAAATCAGGAATGAATGTGGGTAAAGACATAATGGGTACTATGTCCAACACCCTCATCCTGGCTTATACCGGTACTTCTATTCCCCTGTTTCTTTTATTTATGGCTTACGAACAACCATTTATCAAACTAATAAATATGGAGTTTTTGGCTGTTGAATTTGTAAGAGCAATTTCCGGTACTATCGGTCTTATTTTAGCCATCCCTATTACCACAGTAATTGCTGCTTTCCTAATGTATAAAAAAACATGATTGTAAAAGTTTGTCTTTGCTTCATCTTTAGAAAAAAGTGACATATAATATATTTACAAAAATCTTATCTATCTATGAAAAGGAGGAATAAGGGTGGAATTTT
>CZCB01002529.1_pt1 | contig 10636 bp, 9 predicted proteins | sample 591991 | NCBI WGS metagenome assembly CZCB01 (sample SAMEA3556809, study PRJEB10932) | anaerobic digester metagenome | reverse complement strand
AACAGGAAGCCGCTTAAAAAGACAGGCGGCAAGAAATCGAGGGTCAAGAAAGAAAGCGCTTCCTGAGAGGGAAGTGTTTCTGAAAAGCAATGTAAACTTAAACTGAACCGAAAATCCGATACGGGCCGGGACACACAAATATATGAAGCGCCCGGTATCAGAAGATGTCGATGAAAGGCGGGTATGATTTTAAGGAATGGCATGCCCGCTTTTTTGGTTCTCATATCAGCCTTATAGTAAGTTCAATTCAGGTCAGGGCTTTCGGCACAAGTTATTGACAGGTTTCTTCTTGTACAGGCATTTTTCAAACGCAGAACTTTTTCATTTCAGATAAATGGTCTTTTCAGCCTTTTTTCCGGACAGCATGCAGTTCTTTACCCAAAATATGCAGACCATCACGTCAACATATCTGCGGAACATGTACGGATAATTTTATCTGTAATGTCAATACTATTCTAGTAACAAACACTGAACCTGCAAACTTAATGATGCGGCGATATCCGGGAGGAGATGGAATGCTGACGAGTACCTTTCTGATAATCCAGTTTTTCTTTTCAGTAATAATAGGCATATACTTCCTGAACCTGCTCAAATCACAGCAGAGCAACAAGAGCGCGATCGAGAAGGAATCCAGGAAGGAACTGGAGAAGCTGCGCAGGCTGAAAGAAATAAAACTGTCGGAACCCCTTGCCGAAAAGACAAGGCCGGCTTCGATCACGGACATCGTCGGACAGGAGCAGGGTCTTCGGGCTCTCAGGGCGGCGCTCTGCGGACCCAATCCGCAGCATGTCATCATATACGGTCCGCCAGGTGTAGGGAAGACCGCAGCGGCAAGGGTGATACTCGAGGAAGCCAAGCAGATGGTCATGTCACCTTTCAGAAGGGATGCCAAATTCGTGGAGGTGGACGCAACCATCCTGCGGTTTGATGAACGAGGGATCGCAGACCCACTGATAGGCTCGGTGCACGACCCCATCTACCAGGGAGCCGGCGCATACGGTGTCGCGGGCATCCCCCAGCCCAAGCCGGGCGCGGTGACGAAGGCCCACGGGGGCATACTGTTCATCGACGAGATCGGTGAACTCCATCCGATACAGATGAACAAGCTGCTCAAGGTGCTGGAAGACCGGAAGGTGATGCTCGAAAGCGCATATTACAGTTCCGAGGACAGCAATATCCCTCCGCACATCCACGAAATATTCCAGAAAGGGCTCCCGGCCGATTTCAGGCTGGTCGGCGCCACGACGAGGACCGCGGAGGAACTGCCTCCGGCGCTTCGCTCAAGGTGCGTCGAGATATATTTCAGGCCCCTCACGGCCGACGAGATCGCCCTGATAGCCAGAAATGCGGCGAAGAGGGGCGGGTTCAAAATGGAGGAAGGCTGCGAACACCTGGTAGCAAAATATGCCCAGAACGGCAGGGATGCGGTCAACATAATCCAGATAGCCGGCGGTGTGATACAGGTGGAAGGGCGCAGCATCATAACCCGCAAGGACATTGAATGGGTGCTTGAATTCGGGCACTACAGCCCCAGGATAGAAAAGAAGGTATCTGCACAGGAAAAACAGGTCGGATGCGTAAACGGGCTTGCCGTTTTCGGAAATGCCACCGGCGTCGTCATCGATATAGAGGTCACCGCGATGAAAGCGCCGTCCGGGAAGGGAACGATAAAGGTGACCGGCATCGTCGAAGAAGAGGAGATGGACGGCAGAGGACACAGGCTGAAAAGGATCAGTTCGGCAAAGTCTTCCGTCGAAAACGTGCTGACAGTCCTGAAGAGATACCTGGACGTGGATGCCAGGGAATATGACATCCACCTCAACTTCCCCGGCGGGATACCCATAGACGGCCCGTCTGCAGGCATAGCGATAGCTGCTGCGATATATTCGGCGATATTCAACCTGCCTGTTAGCAGCGATATCGCCCTGACCGGCGAAATATCCATCAGGGGCAGGGTAAAGCCCGTTGGCGGAGTGGTCGCCAAGGTCGAGGCCGCAAGGCAGGCAGGCATAACCAAGGTCCTGATCCCGAAGGAAAACTGGCAGGAAACGTTTGAAAACGCCGGTATCGAGGTGATACCTGTCGAAGACATAACGGAAGTCATAAACCACATATTCCGTGTCGAAGAACTGTTGCAGGACGGCGGTATACCGGTGCAGAAACCGGCAGTATCCGTTTTCGCCGCTTCCCCCGCCATCGACAAAAGCTTCTGAAAAATCATGTATATACTTAAGACCCATTATGTGATATTCTTATGGGGATGGTCCGGAGGGGGACAGTTCTTCAGAAACCGGACGGGGACAGTCTTTCGCAAGGGGACGGTCCTTCAGGATATGGACGGAGGACGGTCCTTGCGAAGGGACAGTCCCTTACGGTTTGGGGGACAGTTCTTCAAAGGCGCGGTCACAAATATAATTTATGTGTTATGAGCAGGCAACTGAAGGGGGATAAATGTGAGCATACTTGAGGCGATAATTTATGGCATCCTGCAGGGACTGGGCGAATTCCTGCCGATATCGAGCACAGCGCACATAACACTGGCGCCGTGGTTTTTCGGATGGAAGGATCCGGGGCTGGCGTTCGACATAGCACTGCACCTGGGCACATTGGCGGCAGTGATCATATTTTTCTGGAGAGACTGGGTCGACCTCATCAGGGCAGGCCTTACGAATACGAAATCGCCCGAGGGAAAGCTTTTCTGGTACATAGTGCTGGCATGCGTGCCGGGCGGGATACTCGGGCTGATTTTTGAAGAGCATGTGGAGACCACGTTCAGGAACCCGCTGCTGATAGGGATAATGCTGATAGTGATGGGCTTCGTGATCTACCTTGCAGACAGGTATTCGCAGGCCGAGATCGAGCTTATGGATATCGGGCCCGTAAGGAGTTTTTTAATAGGCGTTTCGCAGGCACTGGCCATGATACCCGGTGTATCGCGTTCCGGCATAACCATGGCCGCAGGCCGTACAATGAAGATCAAAAGGGAGGACGCGGCCAGGTTCACGTTCCTGCTCTCTACTCCGTTCATATTCCTGAGCGGTGTCTACAAGGCAAAAGACCTTATCAGCGTTCCGGTCGACCCGCTGCCGTTCGTGGTTGCCATACTGACATCGGCAGTAGTGGGCATCTTCAGCATCAGATTCCTGCTGGAATACCTGAGAAGGAAAGGGTTCGGCGTTTTCGCCGTTTACAGGCTCGTGCTCGGGGCTGCAGTCGTTGCCACGGCCCTGCTGAGGTAACAATGCGGTACAGCCGGCGGGTGGCAGACCACCGTCCCGGTACCGTGGAACACGTCCGTGACACCCGGAAAACGTCAGGGCATATCATGGTTTTTATAAGGGTCCTGCCGGGGATCTGGGACCATGGTCCTATACGCAGGGGACCATTTTACTGCCGTTTCCGGGAATAACGTACTATTCAACCGACATTGCCAACTTGTTATAATTAAGGTGAACATTAGCGTTTTCCCTGGTTTGTGCATGGAGCTACGCTCCGTGCTCCTTTTTTTTGTGGAAAAGAAACATCCTTGTAAATACGGCCTGTTTGGGATATTATACATATTGTATACCAGGCTGGAAGGATACCAGGCTGAACATGATTTTCGTAAACGAAGGTGTTCCGGTTGGCAGAAACAAAGGCTGAAAAAATACTCATACTGGCTGTTGAGACAAGCTGTGACGAAACTTCCGCTGCCGTTGTTGAAAACGGGAGAAAGATCAGGTCCAACATAATCTCGTCCCAAATCGATATCCATCAGAAGTTCGGGGGCGTAGTACCTGAGATAGCATCGCGCAAACACGTGGAACTGATCATACCGGTAATGGAACAGGCGCTGGAGGAAGCTTCGGTCGGCCTTGACAGCATAGATGCGATAGCGGTCACATACGGACCCGGCCTTGCCGGAGCCCTCCTGGTCGGGCTGTCGGCCGCGAAAGCGCTGGCTTTTGCCACGGGAAAGCCATTGGTGGGAGTACACCATATCGAGGGTCATATCGCTGCCAACTACCTCGAACATGAAACGCTTGAGCCTCCGTTCGTATGCCTCGTGGTATCGGGCGGACACAGCCATATCGTATACGTGGAGGATTACGACAGGTTCGAAGTAATGGGCCAGACACGTGACGATGCAGCCGGCGAGGCATTCGACAAGACTGCGCGCGCCCTTGGCCTGGGATATCCCGGCGGACCGCTTATAGACGCACAGGCAAGGAAAGGCGATCCTTTTGCCATAGATTTTCCAAGGGTCTATTTCAACGACGGATCTCTGGATTTCAGTTTCAGCGGGCTGAAAACTGCCGTGCTGAACTACCTGAACAGCAATGCACAGAAAGGCGCTGAAATCAGCATACCTGATGTATGTGCCAGCTTCCAGCAAGCCGTTGTGGATGTGCTCGTACACAACACTATCCGCGCGGCCGAGCAGAGAGGTGTCAGGCAGATCGCACTGGCAGGAGGGGTCGCGGCAAATTCACATCTCAGGAACAGCATGAAGGAAGCGGCTGAGAAGATCGGCGCGGAGATGTTCTATCCCAGGCCGCTGCTTTGCACCGACAATGCAGCGATGATCGGGGCGGCAGCCTATTATGGATACATAAGAGGGAAAGTATCGGGTCTCGATCTCAATGCCGCAGCCAGCCTCAAACTTGGCACGACCTGTGGATAACTTTTTATTTTCCACATTTTTCATTACGTTTTTTACATTTCGATCATCAAATGTGAATTATGGAAGAAAACGACATTTGACAGAAATTGTCGGATACCATCGTGTCTCGCCAGAAGCCGGATTGTACTAATAAAAGTACATAAGATGCAGGATCACAGCCATTCCGGCATGGAAAACCGTTTTGTAGAAAAGTGCTGAATATGGTGAAAACCTGCCTGTGAATTATGTGGAAATTGCGCAGAAAGCGCGTAAATTGCAGGAATTTCTTGTGTGGATAACGATGTGGAAAGTGTGGATTACAGGTGTCATAATTTGAAGACAAAGCGGCAGGGATCCGTTGAAAATCACTCATTATTGGAATATTTCATGTAATACTCGAGCACTTTTTTCACGTAATTCTGGGTTTCTGCATAGGGCGGTATGCCGTTGTACCTCGCGACAGCGCCGGGACCGGCATTGTATGCTGCCAGGGCTAGCCTGAGATCGCCGTCGAATGCTACAAGCTGGTCTCTCAGGTACCTGGTACCGCCGTCGATGTTTTCGGCAATATCGAAGGGATTCAACACTCCAAGCGCGTCGGCCGTCCCCGGCATAAGCTGCATGAGACCCTGGGCTCCGGCCCTTGAGACTGCGTACGGGTTGAAATTCGACTCCTGCTTTATGACCGCCCTGATCAGGTTGGGATCCACGTGATATCTCCGGGCGCTTTCGATGATACATTTTTCGATAAGTTCATTTATATGGGATCTGTCGGAGATGATATTGCCGGACCTGTAGGCTGCCAGGGCGTTCAGCGCTCTCTGCAGCGATTCGGGCATGCCCTGGACGTTCGCTGCAGCGGCGGCATCTTCATTGCCTGGCAGGCCGGTATCGGCAGCCGTGATTTCCGCCGTTTCCGGCGCCTCCGGAACAGTGTCCTGCGGGACGATGCTTTCCGCTGCAGGACTCTTGCTTACGGCATCCGACAGGTACTGACGGAAGGACATGCCTGAAGATGCGCCTTTTATCCTCACAGGTACCCTGCTTTGTATCTCATCTAGTTTTTGCTGAAATATGTCCGATATCTTTGGTATCAATGGTATACCCCCGTTACGCTTCCATTTTACCATAACCGGCAGCAACAATAAAGCGGCTCCGTTTTATATTTCGGAAAACGGACCGCTTTTCTTGAATCCATCCCGGATCTCCCTGCGCCGGATCCGGGTATCTATAGTTGCGGAAACCGGGAACTTACCGTGCAGACCGGGGGACCGGACGGAGTGTTGCCCGTATCAGCTTGCCGAAATGCTTTTTTCACGTTTCCTGCTGAACCTGGAGCAGGCTTTCCTGGTGCTGCCGTCATAATGCCTTACCGTAAAAAGCTTGCAGAAGCCGGTGGTCGGACTGTGGCCGGGTTCGGGATGGCGTGCCAGGAAAAATTCACAGTCGATGCACCTGTTTTCCCAGCGTTCGCCGGGATCGGCCACGGGCGCCTCGGTGGACCATTGAGCCGGTTTCCTCATATACTTTGAACACCTGTAGTTTCTTGAAACCACCCCGTGTATGGTACAGAAAATATCCGGGTTCACTTTCATGCTGGTTCCCCTGGCGCAATTGCCGCAATTCCCGTTGCGTTTCATCATTTGCCACCTGCCCTGTAATAATCGCTCATACGTACTATGCATTTTAGCATATGCGCACTCAAATGGCAAATAATGGGAAATAAACGGCCGACCTGTACCGGTGCGTATTCGAATAACCTGTTTCGTGATGTAAAGAACTGGGGTATAATTATATACAATGTCTTCGGGAAAAGGTGAGGATCATGAAAAAACCGACGGTACTCCGCAGGAGATACATACCTCTTGAACTGGTGGATATTTCGGATGATGAAATGCTGCACAGGAGCGATGATCTGCTCGTAACCAGGTGGTCAAGCATCAGGCCGCGCATGGATATTTCCGGAGGCATTTCCTTTACATTTCTGAACAGGGGTTACAAGGTGGGCAGGTTTTACGACAGCAACAGGAACTTCCTCTACTGGTACTGCGATATAATAGAGACCGAGTATGACCGCAGGACCGATACATACACTATAAACGACCTGCTGCTGGATATAAAGATATACCCGGACGGAAGAGTGGTACTGCTCGACGCGGATGAAATGGCACAGGCGATGGAAGAAGGGCTCGTCAGCTGTGAACAGGCTTCAAAGGCCCTGAAGACGCTGGATGATCTGCTTAGGATGATATACGGGGGCAACTTTCCGCCTCCGGAATGTGCAGGCTGGGAATTCTAGCCCCGGCGGCAAAAGCGACAGGAGATGATTTTCTATCATGATAACTGAAGACAACGGCAAATATATAGATCTCCATACACATTCCATGGCGTCCGACGGCAGCATGACACCGGCGGAACTCGTCAGGCATGCATTTCAGAGTGGCCTTGCGGCCATGGCGCTGACGGACCATGATACGGTGGCCGGAGTGGAAGAGGCGCTCGAAGAGGGCGCCAGGACAGGCGTCGAAGTCATCGCCGGCGTCGAGATCAGTGTTTCGCTCTCGGAATGGGGCTTTAATCCGGATGAGATTGAAATGCACCTGCTGGGCTATTTTTTCACCGACGGTTACAGGTCGCTGCAGCCGGTGCTTGAAGACCTGCGCAGGAGAAGGGAGCAGCGCAACCCGAAAATCATCGAAAAACTTAACGGGATGGGTATTGACATCACGATGGAAGAGGTGGCGGCGAAAGCTCCCGGCGGGGTCGTAGGGCGGGGCCATATTGCAAGGGTGTTGATGGAGAAAGGATATACTGCGAGCGTGGAGGAAGGGTTCGCGAAATATCTTGGAACCGGCAAGCCTGCATATGTCAGTAAGGACAAGCTGACCCCGGAACAGGGGATAGCCGTGATCCTCGAAGCCGGGGGAGTGCCGGTCCTGGCGCATCCTGTACTCCTTGGACTGGAGCGCGGACAACTGCCGGCTGTGCTTGAAAGGCTGAAAAAAGCAGGCCTGAAAGGTATAGAAGCACTGTATTCCGAGAATACGCCGGAGCAGACACGGGAACTGCTTGAGGTTGCCGAAAAAACAGGCCTTAAGGTCACAGGGGGCAGCGATTTCCACGGCATTTTCAAGCCTGAGATAAAAATCGGCACGGGCAGGGGAAACCTGAAGATCCCGTACAGGCTGCTTGAGGAACTGAAAGATATGCAGGTGATGAAAAAGAAGTATAGGTGATCAAAAAGAAGTGCAGGCGCTGAAACATATATTATTGCCAATTTGCCGCCGATGCTATATATTAGTATAAGTGCACAACAAGGACACAGGCGGTGGATATATGCAGAAAGGTACACTGGAAAAAGATCTGACACAGGGCAATGTGGCAATACAGCTTATAAAATTCGCACTTCCGTTCATGCTTTCAAACCTGATCCAGACTCTCTACAATGTCGCGGACATGCTTATCGTCGGGAATTACTGCGGGCCGGAAGGGATCGCGGGAGTCAATATCGGCGGACAGGTCACGTTTATCATGACGAATATAGTGATCGGCCTCAGTGTCGGCGGCACAGTCGTGATCGCACAGTACCTCGGCTCCGGCGACAGGAAGGGGATGCGTGAATCCATCGGGACGCTGCTCACTTTCCTGCTGGCTGCGGCAGTAGTACTGACGGGATCGATGCTGCTGCTGTCGGATACTATCCTCCATCTCATGCAGACTCCTCCGGAGGCATATAAGCAGGCCAGGGAATACCTGGACATAACCCTTACCGGAACGATATTCATTTTCGGATACAATGCTTTTTCGGCCATACTGAGAGGGTTGGGCGACAGCAAAAGGCCGTTGATTTTTGTCTCGATAGCCTGCGGTATAAATGTCGTCCTCGACTTTCTGTTTGTGGGCGGGCTGGGAATGGAGGCCGCGGGCGCGGCTATAGCCACGGTCATCTCGCAGGCCGTTAGCATGATAGCATGTATAATCTACCTGAAGCGCAGCGGGTTCGAATTCGATTTCAGGCCCAGATCCTTCAGGTTCTACCCGGAAAGATTCAGGATGCTCCTTAAAATAGGCATACCGATTTCCATACAGAATGTCATTACCAACTTCTCGTTCCTGGTGCTGACGACCATTGCCAACGGGATGGGAGTGACTGCTTCGGCTGCGGTGGGCATCGTCGGCAAGTACAACGGGTTTGCCATACTGCCTGCGATCGCGGTGGGCTCTTCGGTTTCCGCCATGGTGGCGCAGAACATGGGAGCCGGACTGGTCGACCGCGCCAAAAAGACGTTCCGTACCGGATTTGCGCTTGCTTTTTCCGTCACGTTTGTCGTATTCGTGTTGACCCAGTTGTTCCCGGGACATATACTGGCGCTGTTCGGAGATGATCCGGAAATGATCGCGGCCGGCATCGAGTATATCAGGTCATTTTCCCTGGATTATATCATCGTGCCGGCAACGTTCTGCCTTAACGGCCTGATAACCGGCGCCGGCCATACTGTCGTTTCGTCAATAAGCGGGATAATGGCTTCCATTGGTTTTCGCATCCCGCTGGCCATACTCCTCGGAGTCGTGCTGGACAAGGGACTGATGGGGCTTGGGCTCGCTGCGCCGGCAGCCAGCCTGGGCGCAGGGTTCATACAGTTCATATACTATATAACGGGGAAGTGGAAGAAGAGCACGGTGGTGAAAAGGGATACGATCATGGAATGACCTGCTGCCGTGTTGCCTGATAGTCTGATGCCGTACCGCCGGATAGGCGGATGTGGATCACTGGATAATAGGATGCCGTACTGTCGGATAGCCGGATGCAGCCAGACGCCGGACTGTATTCCGGCCGCTGCTGCGGCGACAGGCCGGAACCCTGGTATTTCCGGCGCCGCATTGCCTGCGCCGCTTGACATTGGGACTGTCCAGCAGTTATAATGATATTCGGACGGATGAAAAAGAAAAACACCAGGACCCTTTTTCGCGAAGGGTTATTTTTATCGGCGGGATTTTAACGGAAGGCTTGTGTTATGGCAAACGAAGAGATAAAAGTCATAGCCCAGAACAAGAAAGCCAGGCATGATTACTTTATCGAGCAGACGATAGAAGCCGGCATCGTGCTTTCGGGAACTGAAGTGAAGTCGGTCAGGCAGGGCAAGGTGAACCTGAAGGACAGCTATGCCGTCATAAGGAATGGCGAGGTCATACTCAACGGCATGCATATAAGTCCTTATGAGCAGGGGAACATATTCAACAAGGACCCGTTGCGTGACCGGAAGCTTCTGCTCCACAAGCGCGAGATCAACAGGCTCATCGGCCTGACGCAGCAGAAAGGGATGTCACTGGTCCCGCTGAAGGTTTACTTCAGGAGAGGTAAGGTGAAGGTGGAACTGGCGGTCGCCAGGGGCAAAAAGCTGTACGACAAGCGGGCCGACATCGCCGAGCGCGATGCAAGGCGCGAGATCGACCGCAGGATGAAAGAAACCGTGCGGTGACCGGTTTGTGAACATTGACAGGGATGCGGGACATTTCATCCGTTCAGAACGGGATGGCCTGCGGTATAGTTAAAAGTGGTGCACTTTATACATGGGGGCGTATTGGTTTCGACGGGATCGTTGAAGTCAGTGCAGCGGGTAGAGGATTCTCGTTGGCCTCTTTAAAAAACGAGAGACTAAAAATAAACGCAAACAACGACAATTACGCACTTGCTGCTGCCTAATCAAGGCAGCCCGTCAGCCCGGGGTTCCTGCGCCCCGGGGCACTGGCGTCATCAAGTCAGGCCTTAGGAATGGGAAGGTCAAATTCCGGGACTGGTTCAGTGGTAGCCTTGAGCTGAACCCGATCTAAAGGCTACCGATGGCGGAACTCCGACTGCAGAGGCCCGCCGGAGGGAAAAGCCGGATCAAGTCCCGCAAGGGATACTGAGACGGCACAAAGTGCAGTCTACACCCGTAGAAACACTGGTGGATACGGTTTCGGACAGGGGTTCGACTCCCCTCGCCTCCACCA
>CZCB01010669.1_pt1 | contig 10646 bp, 9 predicted proteins | sample 591991 | NCBI WGS metagenome assembly CZCB01 (sample SAMEA3556809, study PRJEB10932) | anaerobic digester metagenome | reverse complement strand
TGGTGGAGGGAGATGGATTCGAACCATCGAAGTCACTGACAACAGATTTACAGTCTGCCCCCTTTGGCCTCTTGGGTATCCCTCCGTATATCATTGTGTGCTCCTTTGATTGGCGCAAGATATATGATACATTACATCAAACAGCTTTGTCAAGTACAATTTCAGCACAGGCATACAAGACGGCACCGTGACAAAAGGAGCAAAACCGGCACTCTGAAAACACAATAAAAAAACGGGGCATTCGCCCCGCATGCTTTTGGTTATTCTATCGTTTTGTCTATGGCAAAACGTATTATCTTTCTGGATGTATTTTTCGGGAACTCTTCCTCACGGATCTTTACTTTTTTGACCGCCTTGTATACGACCATCCTGCTGTTTATCTCCTTGATCCGCTCTTCAAAATACTCCTGCACATCATGGATACCCTTTTCCTTCAGAGCATCAAAATCAGGGAATATCTCAGCGACGATGACCTCCTTGCCATTCTGCGACTTGCTCTCACCGGCATATACCACGCACTCATTTACTCCGAATACATTTGATATCTCCGCTTCGATCTCTTCCGGATATACGTTCTTGCCATTGCTCAGCACGATCATATTCTTCAGTCTGCCTGTGATATACAGCCAGCCGTCTTCATCCAGCCTTCCGTAGTCGCCTGTTCTGAAAAAACCCTCGTCATCGAAGGCCGCTTCCGTCGCCTCGGGGTCCTTGTAATACCCCAGCATGACATGGGGACCTTTGACGCATATCTCGCCTTCCCCGTTCTCATCGGGATTATGGATCTTTACTGTCGATCCGAGGATCGGCACACCAACGCTGCCCTTTTTCTGATACTTGTTCCTGTTGCATGATATCAGCGGAGAACACTCCGTTATGCCGTATCCGTTGAGGATGGTGATCCCGATTGATTCGAACGTATCTATGATCTCCTGATGCAGATAGGCACCACCGCATATGATGAGCTCAAGCTTTCCTCCAAATGCGTCCAGTACGCTCCTGAAAAGCTTTCTCCTCAGATCGATGCCCAGTTTTCGCAAAAAGTTGCTCACTTTTATCATTCTGCGCAATGTTTGCGCGCGTCCGCTCTTCTCGGCCGCCTGCCACATCTTCTTATAGAGCGTTTCAACAAACAGCGGCACCAATACAAGGTGTGTCGGCTGCTGCTCTTTTATTTCCTCGGCAATGTATTTGAGTCCGCTGGAAATATATATCTCGCTGCCTTGTGAAAAGTGTCCCACGAAGTTCACCGTGGAACCGAAAGTGTGGTGAGGAGGCAGTACATTCATCGTTTTCGGGGTAATGGCAAACAGATACATCCCCTGTGTCATATTGGACACAATGTTTTTCTGGGACAGCATTACCCCCTTGCCCTTGCCGGTGGTGCCCGATGTGAACACGATGGTGGCGAGGCGATCCCGGTCTATCCTGTAGTTGTAGAAAGAATTGTCGCCGGCATTATAACGCTCCCTGCCCCTGCCTACTATGTCAAAAAGCTCGACGGCTCCATCGATTTTGGCCCTGCTCATACATATCAGGGTCCTGACATTTGGTATCTTGTCTCTGATCTTGCTGATCTTATCCTCGATGTGCCTGCTGTATATTACGTACTCACACTCGGCGAAATTTATGATACCTGCGATCTCATCCGGCGGCAGATCCTTGTCTATCGGAACTACAACAGCTCCGATGGACATGAGGCAGAAATACGAGCAGATCCACTTGTATGAGCTCTCTCCGATAAGAGCTACATGCTTGTCACTCAGCCCCATGTGAATCAGTTCGGTCCCCATATGACGTATATATTCTCTTGTTTCTGCATAGGTAACTTTCACTGTATCTTTATCTTTCGGTCTTTTTTTGTAAGAGAATGCTGTTCTGTCCGGAAACTTTTCTGCTGCGTTTTCGACCATTATCCTGAAGTCTTCAAATACTGTGGTCTCGTATAGCGGATATTTCACATCAGCCATTTGGTGCTCTCCTTCCTTCACAAATTATTCATATATGTCTTCCGGTATGCCCTGGTGGTAAGTAACAATACTTTCCTGTTGTGATCGACAACTCAGTTTGGTCATGCTCTGACAAAGCATCATTTGCCTCTGGAAGTGTGTTCATATGCAATAATGCAATGGTGACAGACTCCAATTACTATAATAATGTTTATCCAAAAGAACATCAATATAATACTGTAATATGCCGATTGTCGCACGAGCCATTGATAGCTGCGTGCATATACAAAATATCAGATTATATCCTTGTATGCAACCTTATACTGTAATATTTTCAAACTTTTTTTCTTATTTTCCCGACAACGAACATTATTGCCGGTATCACAAAACCGAGGATGATATTGACCGGCAAAGCAATATCTTCTGACATCCTCTCCATTTCAAAAACATTGTTTGCCAGAAGCATAGCCAGGAAGTATGAAAAAATCACATAGATACCTATCAGCGGCTTTGGATCGGATAATCTGAAGAATGATTTCAGCATACTGAGAATGCATATGATGAAAAAGCAGATGATTATGAAATCTGACAGCACCCACACCGACACGACAATAGATTCAACCTTTTCCAGCAAATTGAACACTGATATCTGTTTTACTGCTGCAAGAAATGGTAATTGTGTGCGCTGAGCGATCCTGTAGCTGAATGTGCTGATTATGGACGCTATGATCACGACCTGCGTAATCAGAAGGAACAGGACCATCTTAAAACCGATCTTATTGATGTTTTCCTTATTGTTTATCCTGTCACCGAATATGAACATAAAACTGAAGTATGCTACTATCCCGGTAGGTGCCATACTTGCGTTCAGAACAGGCAATATGCTTCGGACGCTCACAGGTGTCAGGAAATCAGTCCTGAAATTTGGTATCATCATAATAAAAATCAGACAGAAAACGATCACCAGGAAGGGCAGCAATACTTCATTAAACCTGGCCAGCGTCGTCACGCCGAAGCCAAGTGTGTAAACTATCACGGCGAGCATCGAGATAATGAATACCGATATATCGGTATTGGGATATATGGCCCCCACAAGTCGCATGGCAAAATATCTGATATAGAGCGCGGAAAGCAGCACCATCCACAGCAGATAAATTATCAGGATCACCGTTCCTGCCGCGGGACCTGCAATATCGCAATATATGTCCATCAGCGATTTATCCCTGTATTTCCTGTATATCACTTGCCACAACTGTACCAAAAGGATCAGGAGGACAGCCGTGACGACAGGGGAAAGCCAGGCAGCCTGCTTTGCCTTCTGCGCAGCATAGGCAGGAACTATCCTGACAGTGGGAGTAAAGCTGGCTGTCACGAACAGAAAAATCGCCTGTCTTATTGAGATTTTTTTATCATCAGATAACATATCGTACCATTCCCGTCACAGATCGAGTCCCAGAAATTTAAAAGCATAATATATCAGGCTTTTATCATGGGGAGCCAGAATATAATAAATTCCCATGGCAAGAGTAAACAGTGCAAGTACAATGAAAATGATGATTTCCCTTGTCTGTTTTTTTCTTGCCATGCCTGCTATTTCAAAGGCGCTCACTGCTGCCACTATGACCACTAATAATATAACCATCTCCATCACACTATATCCTTGCTTCCAATGGGCTGCTTGATATCGTATGTCCTGCTTATCTGTGAGTTGACAGTTATCTCAAACTCGATTTCCGAGAAAATGTCCCTCCAGCCGTTTTCAAAAATATCCTCCCACTTGCAGGGATATTTATGCAGGACTGCATCGGCCGCTCCGAAATAATCCAGCTTCATTTCCTGCGCAAAATCGATCACTTTCCTGATTTCGTCCTTTATGAGCTCTTCCAGCTGTGTCTTCAGGAAGTCGATGCTCTCATCATTGAATATGTTACCGGGTATTGACTGTATTTCAACGATATTGCAGTTTACATCCAGCTCTATGGCAACACGAAGCTCATCGCCTGTTATATATGGCTTCATTTTTCTGTCGCTGCTTATGATTTCCAATCCGACTTTTTCACCTTTCCTGCTCTTTACAGACATCACTCCCGACTTCACCTTATTCTTGAGGAAATTCAGCCCTCTTGCCATCTCTCTTTCCAGATAGCCGGCCAGCCTGTCACCCTCGAACACCCCAAATCCCTCCAGGGCAATATCCATTCCCTTGTTCCCATCGGTTGTGCTTTCAGTCTTCATCAGCAATTTGACACAGGGAACATACAAAGAAAGATAATCCGTATCGAGTATGTACATGACCTCCATCAACTCCACCTCATTTATCATGGATAAACCCCAGTGGTGTCTCTTTATGCCCTCAAGTCTGTCGAATACAAATTTGTCGCTTGTATTCCCCTGTCTGATGACATCTCCGGCTTCAGCTCCCTTTACGATGAACACATCCAGATTCAGACGGATCTCCGGGTCCCGTGTAAAAAAATCCAAATATTTCAGAAGACCGTCTTTTGCAGCTTCCTCGCCTATGAGAATATATTCGATATGGCCGAAAAACGGTCTCTTCTCTGAATGGCTCCAGAAATTGCGTATTGCCTCAAAACCCGTTTCACCTTCAGAACACATTATATCGGATTGCTTTTGCTCAGATCCTCCTCTTCCGCCTCCGGAAATTATCCTCTGAGTGGCTATCGTGAGTCTGATATTGCCGTCATTTTTATCAATACCCACTGCACGAATAAATTCAATATCCTTGATTTGGGTAATACCTGAAAAGGCAACCTTGCACCCGGTCAGTACAGCAGATATGCATATCGCACAGCACAACACCATCATTATTTTCAAATGCCTCATACACTGCCTCTCCTTTTCTTGTTAGTCGTTCTGAGACTCGTGGGACGTTTGCGCTGTGCTGAAAAGGGGAAGCGGAAGACCGCATCCTGCATATTCTTCCCGTCTCCACCGACAAATGGCGTAAGATACGGCACTCCAAATACTTCTATATTTGCAAGATGATGCAGCAAAATTATCGCTCCGATGCTAAGTCCATAAAGCCCGATGATACTGCTGAAGATGGCAAATATGAACCTCCACAGTCTGAGAGCGTTGGAAAAATCCTGGTTGGGCATGGTAAAGGATGATATCGCAGTGACGGCAATCGTAACGACTACGGCCGGCGAAACCAGCCTTGCTTCTACGGCAGCCTGGCCCACCACCACGGCTCCGACCACAGAAACCGCCTGACCTATGTTCTTGGGCAGTCTCAATCCCGCCTCCACCAGCACTTCAAAAGCCAGCAGCATAAAGATCACTTCTATAAATGTCAGGAAAGGTACACCTTCTTTTGAAGCCGTGATTGCCAGTGCAAGATCGGTCGGTATCATTTCGATATGGAATGTTGATACGGAAATGTAGAAGCCGGGCAAAAACAAAGTAACGAACATCAAGGTGTAGCGGAGGAACCTGATTATCGAATTTACTATAAAGGATTGTGAGTAATCCTCAGGGGCCTGCAGAAACGCCTCGAATGTCCCCGGGATTATAATAGTGACCGGCAATCCGTCTACCAGTATGCCCACTCTTCCCTCGACAATGCAAGAGCAGAACTTATCAGGTCTTTCAGTTGTTATCACCTGCGGAAAAGGCGACAGCTTATGATCAATAATTGCTTCCTCAATGATCCCGGTGGTCAGGACTGCTTCTGTATCCAGCTTGCCAAGCCGCTTTTTCAATTCATCGACGATGTGAACATTGGTAATGCCTTTGATATACACGATGCCGATCCTTGTTGAAGTCTGCCTCCCTATCCTCGTTTCCTCAATGACGAGTCGGACATTCTTCATCTTCATTCTGATCGAAGCTGTATTCGTTCTCAGATTCTCCACAAAGGAGTCCTTCGCGCCCTTTATTACGTTTTCGCCAGTCGGCTCTGTTATGCCTCTCTCTCTAAACCCTTTGATATCGAAGGTCGCGGCTGTTTTGTCAGCATCGAAAATCAGGGCAGCCGACCCGTCGATTATGTCATCCACACATTCAGAGAAGCTGTGCCGGATTTTTACGGAGGCGTGATAAATAACACCATGCTCTATTTTCCCGATCAGTTCAGATGTGGTGCTGCATTGACTGAGGCTGTCTTCCTGTATCAATGGCTTCAGTATATAATCATCCACGGCTTTCTTGTCGACCACGCCGTCCACGAACACCATTGTAACAGGCAGTTCCCTGCGCCCGTTTATATACAGCTTTCGGAAAACAATGTCGCTGTTGCATCGGAGCTCCTCCTCGACATTTACTGACGTTAGTTCCGGCTCCGCACTGTCCTGTCTGGCTGACTCGCTTCTATTACCCTTGCCTGACATTGTGCTTCCCTGGTTCACTGCTGTCGTGTCCGATCGGGACAGGCCGCCAGAACCGGCATCGCTGTCGTCCCCGTAGACCGTGCTTTCCTCTGACACTGCTTTCCTGCCAGTTTTATTACTGTTTGCCGCCTTTTTTTTCGATTTGTCTTTTTTAAAATGTCTGAACATGGAATCACATTCCCCCATCTTATGTGATATTATTTGCATATCATTCATAAGGCATACATGCGAAGAAAGTCATTTGTCAGAGAGAGGATCGGGTTGATCCCGCTTTATTGACAGGCGGATTCTGATTTGCCACGCTGGCATTCAATCACCTGAAGATTCCTGACACGGACAGTCCGGCATCACTCCAAAACAAAAACCGCCCATCCGTTCGGATAAGCGGTTTGCTTGGTGAGCCATCGGCGACTCGAACGCCGGACACCTTGATTAAAAGTCAAGTGCTCTGCCAGCTGAGCTAATGGCTCTGGCTGGGATGGCTGGACTCGAACCAGCGAAATGCAGGAGTCAAAGTCCTGTGCCTTACCGACTTGGCTACATCCCACCATCTGAATAATGCAAAGTCAATTATAAAGGCCTCAGGACCATTTGTCAAGCTGAAATAACCACCTGCCCGACGGGCAGGTGGTATCGATTCATATGGGCAGATCTGCGTTATCTCTCAGGAACAGGGGTATATCCTCGATGGGCGCGTCGCACTCGATCCACTGCCCGCCGTCATACTTTCGACCATCGATGGTGCACTTCCATTCTGCTCCCTCAGGAAGGTAGACTCTCCTGCTGCGCTGTCCCTCGTATAGTATGGGTGCGACAAGTATATCCGGTCCGAACATGTACTGGTCATCGATCTCCCACGCGGTCATGTCCTGCGGAAAATCATAGAACAGCGGCCGCATCGGAGGTGTTCCCTTTTCATGGGCCTCTTTCATGATCTGCCTGATGTAGGGACGCAGGCGTTCTCTTATGAACATGTATTTCCTGAATATCTCATATGCTTTTTCTCCGTATGTCCACACTTCGTTTGCAGCGCCGCTTCCAAATATCCCGCCTCCGGAGGTGCCCGGCGGCGGAGTGTGCGGTTCTCTGTCGCCATGGAGCCGGAATACCGGACAGAAAGTGCCATACTGGAACCAGCGTATGATCAGTTCATGAAAATCCGGATCACGAATATCCCCGCTGTGGAAGCCTCCTATATCGGTGGTCCACCAGGGTATGCCTGCAATGGCCATATTGAGGCCAGCCCTTAGCTGATCGCGCAGAGACCTGAAGCTGGAATGGATGTCCCCGGACCATACCAGTGCGCCGTACCGCTGGCTTCCCGCCCAGGCACAGCGGATGAGGTTGATTATGTTTTCCTGTCCTGCCGCCTTCATACCGTCATAGAAGGTTTTCGCATACATCAGCGGGTAAATGTTGCTGACCTGCAGGGCAGTACCTATATGATAGCGGTAATTGTCAAATTCGTATTCCGTATACTCCGGCTCAGCCACATCGAGCCAGAATATCCTTATACCCTTGTCATAATAATTCCTTTTCACGACTTTCCACAAATATTCCCTTGCTCCCGGGTGAGTAGGGTCATAAAACATGGTATTGCCCATCCAGTCCGTCACAATGGAATTACCCCTGTCGAACCTTACAAGGTATCCTTTTTCATACATCTCACGGAAGTTCTCGCTGGTTTTGTCTATAGAAGGCCAGATGGATACCATCAGTTCGATCCCCATTTCTTTAAGTTCACGTACCATACCTTCCGGGTCAGGCCAGTATTCAGGATCGAATTTGAATTCGCCCTGCTTCGTCCAGTGGAAGAAGTCTATAACGATCACAGATATGGGAAGTCCTCTGCGCTTGTATTCACGTGCCACCTCCAGCAGTTCCTCCTGTGTCTGGTAGCGCAGCTTGCACTGCCAGAAACCCATGGCGTAGTCAGGCATCATCGGCACCGTACCTGTAACCCGGGCATATGCCTCCTCTATTTCCGCAGGCGTGTCACCTGCCGTTATCCAGTAGTCCATCTGCTGTACAGAACCTGCATACCATTCTGTCACATTTTTACCGAACGTAACTTTGCCGACAGCAGGATTGTTCCAAAGAAATCCATATCCCCTGTTTGAAAGCAGGAAAGGTACACTGGCCTGAGAATTCCTCTGGGCCAGCTCCAGTGTGCAGCCCTTCAGGTCAAGGTACGGGTGCTGGTATTGCCCCATGCCGAACAGTTTCTCACCGTCATAGGCTTCAAACCTCACTGTGAGCCCGAAATCATTGGTCCCGGGAACATACGGGTATTCGCGGGGATTTATGCAAAGTGCACTGACGAACTCCTTCAGGTTGTCGCGGCTCCTGACGAACTCTTCGAGCAGCAGCCTGCCTTTGGAATTGTAGAATGATATTTTCCCGTTGGCAGAAATTCGGGCTGCTATCTTCCCGTTTCTTATCTCCGCTGTCATACCATCATCCGATACGGAGATCTCTGCCGTATCGCCACCGGATCGGGGCAGTAAAGCCCAATCCTGCTGTACCATTGCTGCTCGTTTCGTTCCGCGGACACGCAGACTGTCGGCACCCCACGGCTCGATCCAGAGTATCTCATTACGATATTCCCTGATCAGACGCATGCCTTCGACCCTGAAAAAACTACCCATTCCATCATCTCCCTTGAAATCGATGTTCATCCGTATTTGCCTGGCCCTGCCAATTTACAGGCAAACTGCATTATTTGCAGATACCCTGAGTAACACCGGCAGGATATCCCGGCCCGAATACTCTCTACGACATAATTCTAGTACATGGAATCGATTGCGTAAATCCAACAAAATTGACATGAGTATCACTATTTTGATATTAACGGGTATAACTGCTATGATATGTCTTTCCCTGCATTCTTCTAAGAAGCTGCACCGATATGAACTGCCGCAGATCATGGTATAAAAAAGAGGCTGAATCGACAGCCTCATGTCTTGGGGTGAGCTATGGGAATCGAACCCACGACCTCCAGGGCCACAACCTGGCACTCTAACCAACTGAGCTAAGCTCACCACGGGTATGCACTTTTCCAGCGACATATGCTATTGTAAGGCACACCGCATGTTTTGTCAAGTGGCAATTCCATGCCATCACTCAAGTCCTCTGAGCCATTCCTCGGCTGAAGCATCGCTGGGCATGCGCCAGTCGCCTCTCGGAGAAAGGCTTACTGTTCCGACCTTTGGTCCGTCCGGCAGGCATGAGCGTTTGAACTGCTGGGAGAAGAACCTTCTTATGAACACCTTCAGCCACAGGAGTATTGTCTGTGTATCGTATCTGCCTTCAAATGCATGCTCCGCCAGATACAGTATCTTCAGAGGCGAAGCACCATATCGCTGCAGATGGTAAAGGAAAAAGTCATGCAACTCATACGGGCCGACGATATCCTCCGTTCTTTGCTTTATCTCCCCTTTCTCATCCGGGGGCAGCAATTCAGGAGATACCGGCGTGTCGGCGATCTTCATCAGCACATCTGAAACGGCCCTGTCGTCTGCGCTTTCGGCAGCATATTGCACCATGTGTCTGACAAGTGATTTCGGCACACCACAGTTTACAGAATACATGGACATGTGGTCTCCGTTATATGTGCACCATCCGACAGCAAGCTCGGAAAGGCTGCCTGTGCCTATTACAATGGCATTGTGCTTATTGGCCATATCCATGAGTATCTGGGTACGTTCTCTTGCCTGGACATTCTCATAAGTGACGTCATGCACTGAAGGGTCATGTCCTATATCTTCAAAATGCTGCATACAGGCCTTTTCAATGCTGATTTCGCAGAAACCGGCCCCGAACGCCCTGATGAGCCGTACAGCGTTGTCATATGTGGTATTGGTGGTACCGAACCCCGGCATCGTTATCGCTATGATGTTTTCCCTGGGCAGCTGCAGCAAATCGAAAGTTCTGACTGTGACTATCAGCGCAAGGGTAGAGTCCAGTCCTCCCGACACTCCTATCACTGCCTTTTTGATGCCGGTATGTTCCAGCCTTTTTGCCAGTCCCGCAGTCTGGATCGCAAAAATCTCCCTGCATCTGTTGTCCCTTTCCTGTTTGTCAGACGGGATAAATGGATGCGGATCTACATGCCTGGTCAGCCTCAACGCATCATTTCTGCAGAGCGTGAAAGGTATTTTTCTGAAGCTGTGTTTCGAAACCCCGTCCATATAGCTGGTATTCTTTATTCTGTAGTTCAGAAGGCGTTGTATATCCAGTTCGCTTACTATCATATGGCTGTCACGGCGGAATCGTTCAGATTCACACAGTACAGCACCTGTCTCTTATACACATCTCCGAGCCCACGAGACTAAGGCGAATCTCGTAT
>CZCB01001075.1_pt1 | contig 10677 bp, 9 predicted proteins | sample 591991 | NCBI WGS metagenome assembly CZCB01 (sample SAMEA3556809, study PRJEB10932) | anaerobic digester metagenome | reverse complement strand
CGGCAGCCGATCTGGGCATAGGCCGGGTTTTGGGCAATGGCTTCCCGCCGCTCCTCCACACTCATGTCCAGGAACCGGCGGATGGCCTTCCGTTCGGGATTAAAGGAGGCCTTGGGCACAAGTTTCAGTCCTTCTTCCGCCAGGTAATTGAGGATGACTTCGGCGATGGCCGGAGCCGCCGTCAGGCCCGGGGATTGGATCCCCCCTGCATTGATAAAGCCCTTGACTTCCGGCACAGGGCCGAGGACAAAGTCGTTGCTGGGCATGGCCACGTTGCGCAGGCCTGCATAGGTGGTAATTCGATGCCGCAAGGGTAGATCCGGCACCACAGACAGAGCCCCTGCCAGAACCTCTTCCAGGCCCTCGGTAGTTGTCGCCGTATCTTCCTTATCTTCTATGTTCTGGGCATTGGGCCCGATCATGATGTTCCCATCGGCCGTAGGTGTGACCAATATGCCCTTGGAAACCTCGGTGGGCACAGGAAACAGGGGACGGTTGACCAAGTTGCCAAAGCGCTTGTCAAAGACGTAGTATTCACCCTTCCGGGGAACGATATAGTAATCATCCAGACCCACCATCCGGGCTATCTCGTCGGCATAGAGGCCGGCGGCATTGATCACAAAGCTGGTTTCCACCCGATAGCCGGGGGTAAGAACCTCCTTCACCCTGCCCCCCTCAACCACTATATCGGTCACCGGCTGGGACAGAAAGACCTGAACCCCGTTCATTACAGCATTCTCGGCCAGGGCCACGGTCAATTCAAAGGGATTGACAATCCCGGCCCCGGGGGCATAGAGGGCCGCCACCGCCTCGGGATTGATATTGGGTTCCAATTCCAAGAGACGTTCCCGGCCGATTATTTCCAGATCTGGGACACCGTTTATCCTCCCCCGCTCCAGCAATTCTTCCAGGTGGGGGATCTGATCCTCGGCAACGGCTACAACCAGGGTGCCATTCTTGTGGTAGGGTACGTCCAGCTCGGCGCACATCTGGTCATAGAGTTCAACACCCCGGACATTGAGCTTGGCCTTCCAGGTTCCCGGTTTGGCATCATAGCCTGCGTGGACTATAGCCGTGTTGGCTTTGCTGGAGCCGCCGGCTCCGACATCGGCCTCCTTTTCCAGGACAACTACTTTCAGGTCATACCGGGACAGTTCCCGGGCAATTACAGCACCGGTGACCCCCGCTCCAACTATAACTACATCTGCCTTTATTGTCTGCATAAGCCAACCCCTCTCTTAATAACCACCAAAAAGTGAGTAAGCCACACCCAAGGAAATACAACAGGTATCTACCGGGATCCGCACGGCATACCTCTCCTCCCCTTGGGTGTGGCTATCTCCATTACTCCGCCACCAACCTAATTATTAGATTCTGTCCTGCAAGTGAGAGCTTATTCTTCTGCCCAGGCCCGGGAGCGCTCGACAGCCCGCTTCCAACCCCGGTAAAGTTTTTCCCTTTCCTCGGCAGCCATCTGGGGTACGAATTCCTTGTCTACCTGCCAGTTGGCGGCTATTTCATCGAGGTCACTCCAGTAGCCAACGGCCAAGCCGGCTAGATAGGCGGCACCGAGGGCGGTGGTTTCGGCAACCACGGGACACAGGCAGGGAACGCCCAGGATATCGGCCTGGAATTCCATCAGGAAGTTGTTGGCGACAGCGCCGCCGTCCACCTTCAGGGCCTTCAGCTCAACACCGGAGTCCTTCACCATGGCATCCAGGACATCCCTGGTCTGGTAGGCGATGGACTCCAGGGTGGCCCGGACCAGGTGTTCCCGCTTGGCTCCCCTGGTCAAGCCGACGATGGTTCCCCTGGCATACATATCCCAGTAGGGGGCACCCAGGCCGACAAAGGCCGGTACCAGGTATACTCCGGCGGTATCTTCTACCTTCCGGGCATATTCCTCCGACTGGGCCGCATTGTCAATGATGCGGAGCTCATCCCGCAGCCACTGGATAGCAGCACCGGTGATGAAGATACTGCCTTCCAGGGCGTACTTGACCTCATCGTTGATACCATAAGCAATGGTAGTGAGGAGGCCGCTCTCCGAGGGAACTGCCTTGTCACCGGTGTTCATGAGCATGAAGCAGCCGGTGCCGTAGGTGTTCTTGGCCATGCCCGGTTCGAAGCAAGCCTGGCCGAAGAGGGCAGCCTGCTGGTCCCCGGCATCCCCGGCAATGGGCACCTCAGCGCCGAAGACTTCCGGATCGGTGTGGCCGTACACATAGCTGGATGGTAAGGCCTTGGGCAGCATAGCCCGGGGGATGTTGAGTTCCTTCAGGATGTCGTCATCCCAGTCCAAATCGTGGATGTTGAAGATCATAGTCCGGGAGGCATTGGAATAGTCGGTGGTGTGGGTCTTGCCGCCGCTGAGCTTCCAGATTAGCCAGGTGTCGATGTTACCAAAGAGCAGCTCGCCCTTTTCTGCCCTTTCCCTGACACCGGGGACATTTTCCAGAATCCAGGCAATTTTTGTTCCGGAGAAATAGGCGTCAATGATAAGGCCGGTCTTTTGTTTGATAGGCTCAGTTAACCCACGGTTTTTCAGGTCGTCACACATGGGAGCAGTCCGGCGGCACTGCCAAACGATGGCATTGTATACCGGCTCTCCCGTATTCTTATCCCAAACTACAGTGGTTTCCCTCTGGTTGGTGATCCCGATGGCTGCAATCTGCTCCGGCTTGATGTTGACCTTTTCCAGGGCTTCCTTGGCCGTGCCAATCTGGGTGGACCAGATTTCCATGGGATCATGCTCAACCCAACCCGGTTTGGGATAAATCTGGGTAAACTCCTTTTGGGCTACGGAAATGACTGAACCTGCCTGATCAAAGATGATCGTCCGGGAGCTGGTAGTCCCCTGGTCCAAAGCCATTACATACTTCTGAGCCATTAACAAGACCTCCTTTAATTTGGTTTCCCCTATCCCCGACCTTACGACCAATCCTTACACCCTGCCAGGCTCCACCCCCTTCTTGCCGTAGTTCCTCCCTATTTTTCCTGGTGAAATTTGGGTGACCCCAAATAACCAGGTTGCCAGCAGGCCATCAATACCGGCTCTAATTGCTCCCACAAAGAAATCCTACCAAAGGCACATACAAGGAACCCAGGAACTGGACCGTTCCCCCCATTGTGCCCTCGATAGGACTCTCTCCTCATCTCCATCCTATACAAGGATTTTATTTTATCCAGTTTTATTATCTTATTGCCAGAGGGTCTGTTCACTGAGGGAAACAGCCACAGCCCCCGCCGCCAGGATAGCCTCTATCTCTTCCCGGGAACGAATCAGGCCTCCTGCAATAACAGGCTGGCTCAATTCCCTGGCCAGGCGGTTCAAAACCCGGGGCATAATCCCTGGAAGGCATTCCAGGGCATCGGGTTCCGTTTCCTTGACATTGGCAATCCCCGTCTTCAGGGATAGGGAATCAAGGACAAAGATCCGCTGGATTGTATACAGCTTATAGTCCTTGGCGTAGCGAATCAGGTGACTCCGGGTAGTGATTATTCCGTCCGGCTTCACCTCCTGGGCCAAGTACTTGATGGCCGCCTTATCCCGTCCCAACCCTTCCACCAGATCTATGTGCAGAAAAATTGGTTTCCCTGCCCTATGGCCTGCCGCAACGGCCTCACCTAGGGAACAGATCTCTCCACAAAGGAGGAAGATGGCACTGACCCTTGATTTCAGGGCTGCAGGAAGGGAAGACATATCTCTAACTGCTGCTATGATGGGATTTTCCTTGATAACTTCCTCCAGTTTAAGCACCCTTTTCTCTCCCCACAGTACTGTACTGTTACACCCGTTCACCAAACTTATATTCCTTTCCTGCCAGCAGGCGCTGGATATTATCCCTGTGCCTGTAGATAATGTGTCCCCCGGCCACAAAGGCGAAGAGGTAAAATTCTGGGGGCAGCTTGAGGAGGTAAACCAATAGGGGGGCACAGGCCGCAGCCGTCATGGAGCTTAAGGATACATACCTGGTCAGGAAAACTACCACCAACCAGATTGCCAGCATAATTCCTCCCATGGCGGGGGATAAAAACATGACGGCCCCAAAGGAAGTTGCCACACCCTTTCCGCCCTTAAAACCCAGGAAAAGGGGGTAGGTCTGGCCAAAGATGGCCGCCAGGGTCCCCAAAACCATGCCGAAGTTAGTCCCACCCAGCAAAAGTCCCAGATAACCGCCCACCATACCCTTGGCGGCGTCACCCACCAGAGTCAGCACTGCTGCCTTGGTACCCAGTACCCGCAGGGCATTGGTGGTGCCGATATTACCGCTGCCGTATTTGCGTAAATCCTTTCCCCACACTTTGCCGATCAGCAACCCCACCGGCACTGACCCGAGCAAATAAGCTATTACTACCGCCAATACCAGTCCGCCCATCTCCAATTCCTCCCAGGCGAGCCAGGTATATTGTAATTGATTATAAATTCTGTCTCAAAGGATAGAATCCTCTTTTTCCCTTGCCTGGCTGTATTTTTTCCTCCCTCTAGGATGCCACTGTTACTATTTTCTATGCTTGCCAATAGATATTCTATTCCCCAAATACTGACATTAGCCTAAAAATTTTCCCCCTTCTGTTAAGGTAAATATTCACCATGGGACCGGCGAAATCCTTCTTAAAAAAGGCAAAGGTAATGTTTATTTTTTTCTATCCTCCGGCTGCCCAGGGACCTTCCCCATCAGCGAACCCATTGGTAGGAAAGCTGCAATTTCTCGAAAAAGGGTTCCAAGCGCCGGAGCAGCAGGTGGGCAATACCGGCGTAGAGGGGAACCTCAATGGCAACGGTAAAGAAACGGGGAACCAGGATAACCTGATAGGGCAAGCCGAAAAGGGTGTGGAGAAAATAGGGCACCAGCAGGAGGGAGGTAACAAGCTGCCCGCCGAGAACAGCCAGCGTCAGAAGGAGAAAACCCGGTTTTTCCCCCCGCCGCCGGACGAGCCTTACTATCAGGGCCGGCAGGATACCCGTGAGGGCGGCGGTAAAGGTGAAATGGGGCATGTAGGGACCGGCTACGGGAGAGAGGATATAGCCGATAATATCTGTCAGGGCACCGACTATGCCGCCGGCGGCGGGTCCAAAGAGGAGGCCGGCGAAAATTATGGGGAAGCCGCCAAAACCGACGCGGATCCCCTCTACTCCCATAACTACGATGCGGATGCTGGCAAAGCGGGTGAGAACCACCCCCAGGGCAGTGAGGAAGGCAAGATAGGCCATCCCCCGGGTTGTCACACGCATGGCCACCACCTCCTTTCCCTTTGGTCAGGCAGTAACCACACCAAAGGGAAGGGTGGCTTCTCCCCTGATGTGGCAGTAGACGCGGTACAGCACCGCAGGCCGTTATAGGGCCTTTCGTCCAAAGGCAACGTCCCATCCTTTGGCACTTAACGCGCAGCACCTACTCTGCCGTTGTTATGTTATTCAATGCCGCCTGGAATAATCCTCCCCTCCTGAGGGGAAAGGATAAAATTTAAAGACCGGGAGATGGCTCCCGGTCTCGCACAGGCCTTTATTCTTTATTGCCCCCGCCCCAGTACTTGTCCTGGATGGCCACAACTTTATCGTAGATGCCGGAACCTGCCAGGGTCTGGAAGGTGTCTTTAAAGAGGCCGTAGAGATCGGTGTAGAGGGCATGGTTCTTCATGTTTGGTTCCAGATAACCTACTACCTGAACCATGTTGTCGACGGCTTCTTCAATGTTGTTGAAGATCCCTGCCGCCGTGGCCCCCAGAATGGTCGCCCCCAGGGTCGTACATTCCGAGACCTTGAAGAGCTGGACCGGCCGTCCATAGACATCGGACTGGATCTGATTCCACAAGGGGCTCTTGGCGGCACCGCCGGAGAGGCCGATGACATCAAAGGGAGCGTCCAGGACCGTTTCCATGGCCTCGACAATCATCCGCATCTCAAAGGCGCAGCCTTCCAGGATGGCCCGGGCCAGCATGCCCCGGTCGTGCATGAAGGAGAGCCCCAGGCCGCCGCCCCGGGCATTGTGGACATAATTGGGTGTAACCTGGCCCGTAAAGAAGGGGAAGAAAATGAACCCCTTGCAGCCCGCCGGTGCCTGGGCCGCCTGGGCGGTGATCAGGTCATAGACGTCCATACCCAGCTTCCTGGCGGTGTCGCCTTCCACCTGGGCAAAGTTATCCCGGAACCAGCGCAAAGTAGCAGCGGCAGCATGGAGGTTGCCCTCGATATCCCACTTGTTGGGGATGGCATGGCCGCCGAACATGATCCGGCCTTCGGGATCGGGCTTCCGGGAGTCGGCATGGGCCACCATGACGGCACCGGTGCCAACGGTGATTTCCGCCATTCCTTCCTTGATTACCCCGGAACCGATGGCTGCACACTGCTGGTCACCGCCGCCGACGCAAATGGGCATGCCGGGGGCAAAGCCCGTCTCCTCGGCCGCCTTCTTGCTGATTACCCCAACCTGGCGCATGGGCGTTTTGACCGGCGGCAGCTTGTCCATGGGAATGCCGGCCAGTTCACAGATCTCCCGGGACCAGTCCAGTTTATCGATTTCCATCATCCCATTGAGGGTTAAGGAGGAAGGATCAGAGAAGATTTCCTCTGAGCCCAGTTTGTGCAGGAACCACTCCTGGCCGTTGACCACTCCTGGACACTTTATTCTTCCCCAACTAACCCTTTACAATGGCCACGCCGGCGCTTGTCCCCAGCCGGGTTGCCCCGGCGGCGATAAAGGCCCGGGCCGCCTCGATATCCCTGATCCCCCCCGAAGCCTTGACTTCCATGGTCGGGGGGATGTTGGCCCTGAGGAGGCGCACATCTTCCAGCGTTGCTCCCCCCGGTCCAAAGCCCGTCGAGGTCTTGACAAAGTTGGCCCCGGCCTCAGCCGCCGCCCGGCAGGCCAGAACTTTTTCCTCATCGGTGAGATAGCAGGTTTCGAGAATGACCTTGACCAGGGCCCCCCGGGCAGCCCGGACAACGGCTTTGATATCATCCCGCACCAGGTCCAGCCTGCCCTCCTTGAGGGCGCCTATGTTGATGACCATGTCCAGTTCCGCCGCCCCGGCCGCCACCGCCTCTTCCGCCTCCCGGGCCTTGGTAAGGCTGGTGGTGGCTCCCAGGGGAAAACCGATGACGGTAGCTACCCTGACCTCTGATCCGGCAAGGAATTCGACGGCATTTACCACCTGGCTGGGATTGACGCACACGGCCCGGAAGCCATACTGGCGGGCCTCTGCGCACAAGGTTTCTATATCCGCCCGGGTCGCCGTTGCTTTCAGATTGGTGTGATCTATATATTTGGCTATTTCCGCACCACTTAACATTTCCATCTCCTCCTGCCCATTACAATTCCGGGAAAAACATGACTTTATTGAAATACTCCGTCCGTTCCTGCATCATCTTAAAGGCATCCTTGATTTCGTCGAGGGAAAGCCGGTGGGTGATGAGCTCTTCCCCCCTGAGCCGGCCCTGCCCCATGAAGAGGAGAGTCTTTTCCCAATCACTGATAAAGGGGGCAAAGGAAGAATTCCACGACCCGATCAGGGTCAGCTCCTTGCGGAGGATCCCATCCACTGCCTTTTCCCGTAAGGGGAGATCGCTGTGGGAAATACCCCCCCATACTATGCTCCCCATTTTCGCCGTCGCGAGAATGCTCTGTTCCTGGGTAACCTTGTGGCCGGCAAATTCCACCGCCCGTTCCACACCCCTGCCCCCCGTCAGGGCCATAATCCTTTCCACCGGGTCTTCTTCCCGGCCGTTGATGCAGTGATCCGCCCCCAGCCGGGCGGCCACGGCCAATTTTTCCGGGAAGATATCGATGGCAATGGTCTCCCCGGCCCCCAGGAGCTTGGCCCACTGGAGGGCAAAGGCGCCGATGGGCCCAACGCCAAAGACGGCCACCCAGTCCCCCGCCTGGATGCCCAGCTTTTTCACCGCATGGAGGGCCACCGAGGCCGGGTCCGTCATGGCACCCATTTCAAAACTTACCCCTTCCGGCAAGGGTATGAGATTGGCAGCCGGGGCCACCACATACTCGGCAAAGGCGCCATTGGTCCGGGATCCCAGGTAATTGTAATTGTCACAGAGCTGGTACTCGCCAATGCGGCAAAAATCGCAGACTTGGCAGGGCATGAGGGGAATGACGGCAGCCCTTAATCCCAGGGGGATACCATCTACTCCCGGACCCAGGTCCACCACTTCCCCGGCAAACTCGTGCCCCGGAATGGTGGGGAAGCGATAGGTACCCGTCTCCATGACCCGGGAGATGTCGGAGCCACAGACCCCGCAGGCTTTAACCTTAATCAGAACCTGCCCTTCCTTGGGTTCTGGAACCGGAACCTCCTCGGCCCGAATATCACCCGGTGCATACAAATTGGCCGCTTTCATCATCCTTGCCATTGAAATTACCTCCCCTTCCAAGTCTTAGCCAAACCTTGTATTCGGCGCAAATAAGCAAAGACATTTTAAGAATAGAAGGCATATTCAGGCAGGTGACGGCAAATGCCGCCACCCTCTCCTCCCCTAGTGTCTAATTTACTGGCCTTCCACCTTTTTGACCATATCATGCATCAGGTCTTTGAGCCGCGGATAAGTAGCCACATATTTTTCGAAGTAATAATTATAAAGGGCATGGTTCTCTGCATTAGGTTCAATCTTATCTGTAATCTGCACCATTGCCTGGGCCGCTTCTTCCACAGTGGGGAAAGCCCCGGCTGCCACGGCAGCACAGATAGCCGTACCCAAGGTTGAAGCCTCCGCAACCTTGGTTAAAAAGATGGGAACATTACAGACATCGGCATGTATCTGCAGCCACAATCTGCTCTTAGTTCCACCCCCACAGGCGTAGATTTCCCTTATCCCAAAACCGGTCTTGGCGAAGGTCTCGAGGATATGCCTGGTGCCATAGGCAGTACCCTCATAAGCGGCCCGCAGCAGGTGGCCAAGGCCATGCTTTAAGCTCAGACCCCAAATGACTCCCCGGGCCAGGGGATCCCGCAAGGGAGTCCGATTTCCCTGCCAGTAATCCAGGAGTATTAACCCTTCTGCTCCTGGAGGCAATTCAGCAGCTTTAGCATCGAGGATGGTAAAGACATTGACACCCTTCTTTTTCGCCTCCTGTTCCTCCCGCCCGGCAAAGTTTTCCCGTATCCAGTTGATTATTGAACCAGAAGATACCTGTCCTCCTTCCAAGAGCCAGGAACCCCTGACCACCGCTTCCGGATAGGGACCCCATATGCCAGGATCAAAAATTGGCTCTGCCGAGAGGCCCAGATGGACAGTGGAACTACCCATTATCAAAGCCAAGCGACCAGGTTTCACTACATTAAGTCCCAACATCCCTGCATGGGCATCAATACCACCCTGGCCGACGGCAATACCTGGTTTTAATCCCAACTCTTGGGCAACCTCTGGCAATAATTCCCCCACCTTATCGCCCATAAAAAGGACCCTCTGGGGCCATTTGTCCAATATATCCTCCAAACCGATGGCAGCGAAAAAGTCCCTGGGCCAGCCCCCTTCTGGACGGGCGTAATTCCACTTACATGTAGCATTGCACATGGAAGCCGTCCACTCTCCGCTCAGCTTCCAAGTCAACCAGTCGGTACTCTCTACAATCATAGCTGCCCGGTTGTAAATATCTGGTTCATTCTCCTTCAGCCAAAGGCCCTTGGGCACCATCCATTCCACCGCATCCTGACCACCCGAGTATTTCAAGACCGGGTGTCCGGTAGCAGCTATGGCCTCCACCTGGCGGAAGGCCCGGGAATCCATCCACAAGATAGCCCGCCGCAAGGGCTCTCCCTTCTCATCAACTGGAACCACAGTAGAGGAAGTTCCATCGACACAAATGCCGATAATATCCTCGGCTGCAACACCGCTCTTTGCTATACACTCCCTAACGGTTTCCTTTGCTGCCAACCACCAGTCTGCAGCGTCCTGTTCTGCCCAGGCAGGTTTGGGAAAGTAAGTAGGATATTCCTTGGTGGCAAATATCAAAGGATTTCCCTGCAAGTCAAATATCCCAGTACGCAAGCTTTGGGTGCCTGAATCGATCCCAATCACATAGGGAGGTTGATTTGTTACAACCATACTAATACCTCCTTTTCCTATTCAGGAGTCGACTTAAGGTCCTCATTCTTGCCTACTTCCATTAACTTTCACCATACCAGCCTACAAAATAATCCTCGTTCGTCAATATCACCCCCTCTCTCCATTTTCCCCTCCAGTCAAATACCTTTAACTACCTCCAAAACCCCCTTAGCCGTTATCTCATCGGTAATCAGCACATTAATATATCCCCCCCGCAGGGCGCCCAGGATGCCCTCGACCCGGTTCAGTCCCCCGGCAACCCCGATGGAATAAGGCTTTTCCCTTATTTCCTCCAGGCTGATGCCGATGGTCCGCCGGTCCAGGTCGGCACTGTAAAGGCTGCCATCCCGGCGGAAAAAGCGGGAACAGATATCCCCCACCGCCCCGTGGGCCCGCATCTCTTCAATGTCTTCGGCCGTGAAAAAGCCGGCCTTGACCAGGACAGAATTGCGGCTGGGATAGCCGATGCTGACCAGGGCGATATTGGCCTGGCGTCCCAGGCGGAGGATGTTCTGAATAGAGGGTTCCCGGATCAGGACGTCCCTGGCCGCCTCATCTTCCACAAAGGTAGGAGCGGGGAGCAGATAGGCGGTTCCATTAAAGGCCCGGGCAAAGGT
>CZCB01002818.1_pt1 | contig 10699 bp, 7 predicted proteins | sample 591991 | NCBI WGS metagenome assembly CZCB01 (sample SAMEA3556809, study PRJEB10932) | anaerobic digester metagenome | reverse complement strand
CCCGCCTTCCTCCACACCAGCCATCCACAATTCCGGCTGAGTAACTTATCGTTATCCTTCAGCCAGGGGAACCGTCTCTCTGGTAGCGGAGGTTAAATTCCTTATAGCAGACCTGGGGTGTGGTTGGTTGGTATGTAGGAAGGCGAGGGGCGCAGTCTCTCGCCTTCCTACACGGACAACTTTTCCCCCCTTCTCTCAGGGAAGGGGGGGAGCACCCCCATGGGCGAAGTCCATGGGGGCAAGTGGGGGATGGGTTGGCAACCACTTCGCTGTGTGGGAATGTCCCTGTAGGGCGCAGGTGGAGCTGCACCATTGGGCCAGGGGGGATGGGTTCATAACTCCATCACTACCCACCCGTCACGCACCCTGACAGGGCCGAGACTGGATATTTAATCTGCATTTGGTAAAATTGCGCATATGCGCAATCTTTTTCATCGCTCGCGCCTGGCCGCAGCCGGCCTGGCCGTCCTGACTGTCCTCATAGGGGGAGCGATTCTCTATCAAATACCGGCCATCAACAGCCGCCTTACCTGGCGGATTGAAATCGCCGAAACCTATGTCCGGGGCCTGCTGAACCCGGTGGAACCCATGCCGACCGCGCTGCCCCTGGCCCGCCTGACCCTGGCCACGATGACCCCCACCGTGCCGGTGGTCACGCCCGGATTGCTCGCGGAAACGCCGGAGCCGACCCCCAGCCCGACACCCACGCCAACCCTGGCTCCGCTGCCGGAAAAGGTGATCCTCAACCCGCCGGCGCATGAAGTCCAGGATATCAACAACTGCGGCCCGGCCACGCTGGCCATGTACCTGCGCTGGTTCGGCTGGGAGGGGGACCAGCACACCATCTCGGATCTGGTCAAGCCGGTGCGCCAGGACCGCAATGTGAATGTGGAAGAACTGCTCTGGTACACCCGCACCCGCGCCGGCTGGCTGCAGAGCGAGTTCCGCGTGGGGGGCACGGTGGAGCTGCTCAAGCGGCTGCTGGCCCTGCAAATGCCGGTGATGATCGAAGAGGGCTTCATCATGGAGGAGTCCTACTGGCCTAACGACGACCGCTGGTCGGGGCACTACCTGCTGCTGACCGGGTACGACGACTCGCGCCAGGTTTTTATCGGCCAGGATTCGTTTGTTGGCCCTGACCGGGTGATCTCCTATCAGGACCTGGACAATCAATGGAAAGCCTTCAACCGGGTGTACTTCCTGCTCTTCCCGCCCGAGCGACAGGTTGAGGTGCAGGCCGTGCTCGGCCCGGACTGGGACGTGGACGAAAACCGTCAGCGCGCGCTGGAAGCCGCCCAGCGTGAGGCCCAGGAGAACCCGGAGGACGCGCTGGCCTGGTTCAATGTGGGCACCAACCTGGTTTATTTCGAGAAGTATTCCCAGGCGGCCCAGGCCTACGATCAGGCCCGCAACCTGGGGCTGCCGCAGCGCATGCTGCGCTACCAGTTCGGCCCCTTCTTTGCCTATTTCCACACCGGGCGCAACGAAGATCTGCTATCCTTAACCGAGTACGCCCTGATGCGCACGCCCAACTCGGAAGAAGCGCTGCTGTGGAACGGCTGGGCGCTCTACCGCGCCGGTAAGAAGCAGGAAGCCATCGAGAATTTCAACCTGGCGCTTGAGGTGCGCGCCGACTACAGCGACGCCATTTACGCCCTGAACTACGTGCTGCAAAACTGATCAATCCGTCCTCACCCCGGCCGTGAGGAGAGAGGTGTTTCGTGAATAACCGCTTCTGGATTTCCGCCATACTGCTGCTTGCCATCTTCTGCCTGACGGCGGGGGTCTGTTCCGTTCTGGGCGGGCTGGTCTTCCTCAGCCCGGGCGGACTGCTGGACCGAAGTCAGCTGGAAGAAATGATCCCGGACCAGCTGTCCACCCTGGAGGCCACCGTGGCGGGAAGGCCGTCCGGTCCGCGGCCGGTGACCACGCCGATCCCGCAGCGCCTGCCGACCATGCCCGTTCGCACGGAGCCGGCTGACCCTGCCGGAACTGCTGCGCCGGCGGAAGAAGAGGGCCTGTCGTCCGATGTGCTGCGGGGCATGGATGAAATCCAGGAGGTGATGGAGCAGCTGCGCGGGCTGGAACTGCAGGAGCCGCCCGCCCGGGATGTGCTGACCCCGGAGGAGCTGCGCCAGGTGGTGATCGACGATTTTCTGGCCGATTACACCCCCGAAGAGATGGCCCAGGACCAGCAGATCCTGGAGGTGTTCGGCCTGCTGGAGCCGGATTATGACCTGTACGACCTGTACGTGAACCTGCTCAGCGAGCAGGTGGCCGGGTTCTACGACGACGAGACCCGGCAGATGTACGTGGTGCAGGGTGAGGCCTTTGAGGGGCCGGAACGCATGACCTACGCCCACGAGTTCGTGCACGCCCTGCAGGACCAGCATTTCGGCCTGCGCGACGGGCTGGGCATCACCGAGGAAAACTGCGAGCAGGACAGCGAGTACTGCGCGGCGGTGCAGGCGGTGGTTGAGGGCGATGCCTCGCTGGCGGAGCAGATCTGGCTGTTCGAACACTCCAGCCCGCGGGACCGCCAGGAAATTCTCGAGTTCTACCAGGGCTACTCCAGCCCGGTGTTCGACTCCGCGCCCGAGTTCCTGCGGCTGGACTTTCTCTTCCCGTATGACCAGGGCCTGTCGTTCGTGCAGAGCTTCTATGAGCGCGGCGGCTGGGACGGGGTGAACCGGCTGTACGAAATCCCGCCGATGACGACCGAGCAGATCATGCACCCCGAGCGCTATCCGGACGATATACCTGTGGCGGTGGTTCTGCCGGATCTGCTGCCCGTGCTGGGCGACGGCTGGACCGAGCTGGATAACAACATCCTGGGCGAGTGGTACACCTATCTGGTGCTCGGAGCCGGCGCGCAGCCCGGCTGGCGGCTGAGCGAGAGCGCCGCCGCCCGGGGCGCCGAAGGCTGGGGCGGAGACCGCTACCTGGTTTACGGCTCGGAGAGCGGCGAGACCGTGCTGGTGCTGAGCACGGTGTGGGATTCGGTGGATGAGAGCGAGGAGTTCTGGACCGCGCTGACCGGCTACGGCCGGCGCCGCTGGGGCCAGCCGGACACCAGCGGCACAGCGTCTGGCGCCGGCGCGGGCGAATATGCCGGCTGGTCGAACACCGCCGACGGCACGGTGCTGGTCTGGCTGTCCGGGGATACCACCCTGTGGGTGATCGCCCCGGACGAAGAGACCGCTCTCAGGCTGTCAGACCAGATCCTCAACTAATACTGGCTTAGAACACCAGCCCCAGCAGGCGCAGCCACGGCCGCCCCGGCTCCAGGAAGGGCCAGGGGATGGACGCCAGCAGGACCAGCAACGAAAGCACGTACCAGATGGCCCCGGCGCGGTGCTTCTGGCGGTCGGGTTCGCGCTTCCGCTGGCTGCGCCCGACGTGCGCCAGCACCGCGGCCACCACCATGGCCAGCGAGTGCTCGAGGGCAAAGAAGCGCGCGGTGTCGCTCTGCATGACCTGGTCCAGGCCCTCGAAGATCATCCTGGTCAGCGGGCTGAAGGCGAAGTAGAGCAGCAGCCCGACCAGGATCTGGATATCCAGGGAGATGGTGTACAGCGCTCCGGCGGAATTGTCCGCCCGGGTAAAGGGGCGATTGCCCAGCCAGCCGGCCAGCGCGCGGATCACGGTCACCAGACCGGCAATCACAACTACCCAGCGAAGGATGTTGTGCAGGGTGAGAAAGATGGGATACATCGATACAGCTCCTTTGAATCCTCGTTGCGGCGAGAACGTTTTTCCCCCTGGAGTTAATTGTATTCAAAACCCGGGCTGTCAAGGCCTACTCGGCTGGAATAATTGTGAAGCGCACTGGCTCGGAGCGGGTCTCGTTTCCGGCCTGGTCGACTGCGCTCACCTGCAGGGTGTGCTCACCGGGCGATAACTGCCAGGGCAGCAGCCCGCCGGTGTCGCGGCCGTGCGAGATCTCTTTTCCGTCCAGCCACCAGCGGATTTCAGCCAGGCCAAGGTCGTCCTCCAGCTCCGCCTGGAGGGTCAGCCACCCGTCCGGGCTGGCCGGAAGGGCGGCTCCGTCCGCGGGGAAGAGCACCCGGGCGGAGGGCGGGTTGTTGTCGATGGTCAGCTGCAGGATGGCCACGTCCAGCGAGAGGTCCTGGCGCAGCACCTCCAGACGCAGGGTGTAGTAGCCGTCCAGCCCGGCTGTGTTCCAGGCGGCCAGCTCCCCGTCGATCACCGGGCGGGTACCCTCCTCGCCGACCTGCATCCAGGCGGCCGGGTTCAGCCCCTGCCCGGCCAGCAGCCGGTACGAGACGAAGCCCTCCCCGGCGGCGGTGCCCTGCACGCTTACCACTCCGCCGGCGGCGCTGAACATGGCCGGGGCGGTGATGCGTGCGTCGGGTGAGGGTGCCGGCGGCTGGAGGGTGTCATACTCCTGCGGCGGAGCGGACAGGCCGCGGGCGGCAGCCCAGTCCTGTGCCTCGCCCGGGAGAATCTGGTAGGTGCGCTCCTCCACCCATTCCGGCGGGGTGAAGGCGGTGGCCAGCAGCCCGGTCTCGCGGTTGACCCGCACCTGCCGGTAGAGGTTGTCGGCCTGCCGCGGCTCGGACCCGGCCAGGAACACCTCGCTCACCACCGCCGGGCAGGCGGGGGTGGGCAGCAGCCCGGAGGGGTCGCAGACCTCCAGGCGGGTGATGCCGGAAGGCGCCTCCCAGGTCTGCACCTCGTGGTGGCGGCTGGCGTAGGACAGCAGCGCGTCCCACAGCGCGGTTGAAAATGACTGTGCATCCTCCCCGCCGGCCCAGACAGCGGCGGTCAGCTGGCGGGTGTAGCCGACCGTCCAGGCGCCCCTCTCGCCGCCGGGGCCGATTTTCACCCCGGCCGGGCGGTCCAGGCGCAGGTCCGCCGCGGCGCGTGCTCCGGCCAGCATGTCGTGGGCCAGGTAAGCCAGCGGGGCGCTGAGCAGCGGGCGGGAGTCGCTGGTGTAGGCCTGGTACCAGAGATGGCCGTCCGCGCCGCGCAGGGCGAGCACCAGCACCGGCTGGAGCAGATCCGCACCGGTTTCGGTGCGGCCGGCGCGCATCCCCAGGTTGGGGAACAGGCTGTAGGCGTGGGCCAGCTCCAGCGGGGTGACCGGGCCGCCCTGATGCAGCAGGTTATCCGGATCGGCCGAGGCCTCCAGTTTGGGCAGGCCCAGCGCGGCGGCCGTGTGCCAGACTTGCCGCGAGCCGAGCTGGCGCAGCAGCCGGTCGAAGGCGGCGGTGCGGTTGGCCACCAGCGCCTGGCGCAGCCGCATCGGGCCCTGATACTCCGCCAGCGGGAGATTGCTCTCCCCCTCCGGCAGGTCCCAGACCAGGCTGGCGGGGCCGTAGCCCTGAGTAAAGCCAGCCAGCGCGACGAAAGGCGTCAGCGCGGTCCCGGCTTCCCGCCCGGACTGGACGGGGGCTTCGCCCTGCGGGCCGCTGTCTCCGGCCAGGGCCAGCACCTGCCCGCTGGCGTTGTCGATCACCGCGGCGGAAGCCAGCCAGCCGCCGTCCGGATTCCCGCCGGCAGGCGCCAGGCTGGCCGCGGCAGGGCACGTTTCCAGCGCGGGGGCGGGCGTCCCGGCCAGTCGGGCCTGGTGGGTTTCCAGCAGGCAGTTCAGGTTGGCCTGCAGGTCGGCGTCCAGCGCGGTCTGGATGACCAGCCCGCCCCGTTCCAGCCAGCGGCGGTCAAATCGGCCGGAGAGGTCCTCCAGCGCCATTTCGGTGTAGGCGCGGGCCAGGCTGTTTGCTTGAGCGGGGGTGGCGGAGAAAGAAAAAGGGTAATTCTGTGCCTCGGCGAACTCCAGCGGGTTGATGGCCCCAGCCTCGTACAACCGGACCAGCACCGGGGTGATCAGATCGGCTGCAGCGGCGGGATTGTCAAAAGGCGTCCGCTCAGGGTGTTCAATCAATGCGACCAGCAGGGCGGCTTCGGGCAGTTCGAGGTCACTGGCCGGTTTGCCGAAGTACAGCTGCGCGGCCGTGTCCGCGCCGTAAGCCAGCCGGCCGAACCAGGCGTAGTTGAGCGACCATTCCAGTACCTGCTCCGGGCCGTAAGCGGCCGTGATGCGCGCGCCCAGCAGCCGCCCGCGCAGGGTCTTCTGCCAGCCGTCCGGCTCGTGGACCAGCAAGAAATCCCGGGCCAGCTTTTCGGCCAGCGTGGCCGGCTCGGTGCTGAACAGCCCGGACAGGCTCAGCTCGACGGGCAGATCGTTCGCCGTCTTGAAGATGTACACCAGGTCCCTGTCCAGCCGCTCGCCGGGGCCTTCACCGAGGGGCAGGTACCGGCGCGGGATGCCCTCCGGCTGCAGCTCGGCGATCAGCCGGGTGCCGGAGCGATCGTACAGCCGGGTGGGCTGGCGCAGGGCGCCCTGTTCGGCGTCCAGCAGGGCGGCCAGATCGGCCGGGGAGGGCAGGTCTGCGGAGGCGTAATGGTAAACCAGCCCGGCTGCGGCCATGAGCAGCGACACCGACAGCACGACCAGCCAGGTCAGGGCGATGACGGCCGGGGAAAAGCTGCGGCGCCGCCGGCGGGCGGCCCGGTTCTTGGCAAGCAAATAGCGATGCAGGGGGCGCAAGCCGGGTCCTTTGGAGCAGGATGGGTTACGGCGTGACTGTGGGGCTCAGGGCGGCGATCTCCGCCAGCGCCTGCACCAGCAGATCGGGCGGAACAGTCTCCTGCGGTAATTGTAACAGACGCTCCCAATCCAGCAAAGCGGCCTGCGGGTCGACCGGCTGCAGGCACTCGGCTCGTTCGGCGAAGATCAGGGCCAGGTCGGCTTCGGTCTGCGCGTACTGCTCAGCGCGTTCGTAAGCTTTGCGGGCTCCGTCCCGGTCCCCCTGCTCCCGCAGCGCGCGGGCCAGCCCCATGCGGGCGGCGAAGTCCGCCGGGGTGATATCCAGCACGGCGCGGTAGTCTTCTTCGGCGGCAGCTGCGTCACCCAGGCGCATATACAGGTCCGCCCGGGTGAAGAGGACAGTCGTGTCAGCCGGGTCCAGCGCCACGGCCCGGGTAAGGGCGTCGACTGCTTCGGGCAGGCGCTCGTGGGCTATCAGCGCCAGCGCGTGGGCGTGGTGTGCGGCGGCTTCCACCTGGCCGGCGGGGGTGTAGCGCAGGTACACTTCCAGCGGCTCGAGCGAGGCCAGCATCTCACCCTGCATCTGCAGCGCCCGGGCACGCAGCAGGTAGCCGGGGATCATGGTCAGGTCCATCCGCAGGGCCTGTTCGGCCAGTGCCAGCGCGGCGGCCGGGTCATCGCTCATCAGCGCGGCCTGGCCGCGGTAATAGGGCACCAGCGGGGAATCCGGCAGGGATTCTTCGGCGGCGGAGAGCGCTTCCAGGGCCGCGGCCGGCTGGTTCATCTGCAGCAGGACGTTTGCTTTCTCCAGATGGGCTTCGCCGTAGGCCGGGTCGATGGAAATGGCCTGCTCGATATCCTGGAGGGCACTATCCAGCGCATCATCCAGCGCCAGGCGGGCCAGGGCGCGGCCCAGGTAGGCCGGGGCGTAGCCGCTGTGAGCCGCCAGGGACTTTTCAAAGGCGCGCAGCGCCTGGTCGGGCTGGCCCAGGCGCAGGCGCATCTGGCCGATCTGGACCAGCGCGTCAGCGGCCTGCGGCTCGGCGGTCACCACCTGCTCCAGGAAGGAGATGGCCTCGGCCCAGTTCCCCTGCTCGATGCGCCGCTGCGCGATGGTGTAGGCCTCAGCCAGCGGATGGGGCGTGGCCCCGTAGACCGGGGTGGGGGTGTAGGTGGCCGCCAGCACCCCCCAGGGCGGGGTCGGCTCGCCGGGCCGCAGCGTGGCGGTCGGCACGGGGGTGAAGGTGGGAGAGGCCGTGGCCGTGGGGTATGGCTGGTAGGAAATTCCCGGGCCAGGGTCGGGCTGCAGGCGGGGTCCGATCAGGCTGACCGCTCCCCAGACCAGCAGGATAAAGCCCACCAGCAGACCGCCGCCCAGCAGCACCCAGCGGCGGTTCTCCGGATTCTGGAGCAGGTCAGCGGCCTGCTCCAGCGGGGTTTTCGGTTTCGGGGGCGGAGGAGGCTCCTCGGGAGGCGGGGGAGGCGCGTCCAGGTCGGCCAGCATCTTCAGGGCCAGCTCGTGGTCGGGATCAAGCACCAGCGCCTGCTGGATGCAGTAGCGCTTCTCCTCTTTTTCGTCCAGTGTGTAGCTCAGCGCAAGCCAGTATTCCGGCTTGCGCGGGTGGTTTTCCATCAGTTCGGCCAGCAGTTCCTGCGCGCGCTCGCGGTTCTGCAGGTCGATGGCCGCCAGGGCTTGTTGAAACAGGATGTCAGCGGACGCCATAATCAGATTGTATATGCTCGATTCGGGCCTGACAACGATTGACAGGAAAGTGTAAGCCGATTGAAGACTTTATCCTTCTCCAGGAACGGGGGAGCAAGAATCCTGCCTGCCCGTTGTTGATATAATGCAGCTCATGACCCGAATCTACATCGCCCTGTGGGTCGCTGCGCTGCTGGTGCTGGCGGCCTGCGCCCCGCAGACTCCACCGGTCCCGGAAGGCACCGCCTCGCCCTCGTCCACCCGCACGGGTGAATTTGTCCCCTATTACACGCCGACTCCCAGCACCACGCCTGAGCCGCCGAGCCTGACGCCCACTCCGCTGCCCTCGCCCACGGCCACGCCGCGGCAGCACACCATCTCGCTGGGCGAGGACCTGTTCGGCATCGCGCTGCGCTATCAGGTCACGCTGGACGAGCTGCTCCAGCTGAACCCGGACGTAGAGCCGCACCTGCTCAAGGTGGGACAGGTGCTGCTGGTCCCGGCGCCCTCGCAGCTGGGCAGTGTCACGCCGCAGCCCACGCCCATGCAGCTGCCGCTGGACCCGCCCGACTGCCAGGTGACGGCCGAAGGGGGTGTGTGGTGCTTCGTGGTGGTGCGCAACCCGCAGGAGGCCCCGGTGGAATCGGTGTCGGTCAGCTTCCGGCTGGCCGGGGTGGACGGACAGGTGTACACGCAAGTCGGGTATGCGGCGCTGAACCTGCTCCCGGCGGGCGGGTCGCTGCCGGCGCTGGCCTACTTTCCCCCGCCGGTGCCTGCCCCCGAGCAGGCCAGCGCGGAAGTGCTGGCGGCTGTGCCCGCGGCCGCCGCGCAGGAGCGCTACCTGCCTGTCACGGTGGAAGGCGGGCTGGATGAGTTGACCGAAGACGGGATGGCGCTGGTGCGCGGTGAAGTCATCCTGAGCGAGACCGCTTCGACAGCCAGCCAGGTGTGGGTGGCGGCGGCTGGCTACGATGAGCAGGGCCGGCTGGTGGCGGTGCGCCGCCGGGAGCAGTCCGGCCTGGCGCTGGCCGCCGGAGAGCGGCTGGCCTTCGAGATGGCGCTGTACAATCCGGACGGCGAGATCAGCCGGGTGGAGCTGTGGGCCGAGGCGCGGCCCTAGCCGCGGCCCTAGCCGCGCCCTACTCCCAGATCATATACCCGTCTGAAGCGCAGACCGGCCCGGCCGGAGGCGCGCTCAGGCAGGCTTCGTAGCCGATCAGGCTGCCTACGGGCAGCTCCAGCCCGGGCAGGGTGATGGCGGCCCGGCCGTCCTCGCCGGTGGGCGCCAGGGCGTAAGCCCGCTCCTCGCCGCCGGGCAGGGTCACCCGCAGGACGGTTTTCACGTCCGCCAGCGGCAGCCCGTCCACCCGGCGCTGCACCTGCACCTCGATGCGCTGTGTCTCCCCGGGCGGGACGCGCCCGCGCTCCTCACTCAGCAGGATTTCGACCATCTCCGGCGTGTACACGTGCCGGGTGATCAGGGAGGGGTCAAGCCCGGCTGCCTGCAAGTAGGCCGGGCCGAGCGACAGCATGCGCACCTGCTCGACCCGCGGCGCGGTGTGGTCGTACTCCAGGCAGTAGCCGGTGAAGCACTGGCGGAAGAGGCTGCTGTCCAGCTGCCAGAGCGGCGTCACGGGCGGACCGGAGAGGCCTGCCCCGCCGTTCTGCTCGATGTACTGGTCGAACACCTCGGGAACCAGCAGGCCCAGCTCGCCTTCGACCGGGACAAACACCATGCCGCGCTGCGCTTCGGCCGGGATCAGGCTGGTTTCGGGCAGGTCCAGCAGCAGGGCCGGCAGCGGGCGCAGCGACAGGCTCTCCGGCTGGCCGGGCTGCGCAGCCAGCGCCGCGTTCTCGTAGATCTGCTCGAGATACCCGTCCCAGGCCAGGTAAGGCTGGGTGAGCGGCTGCCCAAAGGCGCGCCAAGCGCCCGATTCGAGCAGCGCCGCGGCGAAGGGCTGCTCCAGCTCCGAGCCGCCCTGCAGCCGGACGGTTTCCATCCGGTCGTCCGGGGCGGAGCCGCACTTCTCGCCGCAGGCGTGCGCGCCGTAGGCCAGCAGGCCGGCTTCGGTCCGGTCCAGGCTCAGGTAGAAGCCGGCGTTCTCGAAATGCTGTTCCACCCGGCCGTGCAGGTAGTTGATGCGCGCCGCGGTCAGCGGGCGGCCGGCGAAGCGCTCGCCCTGCAGCCGTTCATACAGCTCCGTGAAGGCCGGGTAGACCGGAATGCCCTCCGGGAAGGCGGCCGCCAGGCTGTCGGCCGGCGCGGATGGGAGCTCCAGCCCCTCGCCCAGCGGGGCCAGGGAGAAGCGGTCGATGTCGCGGGCCAGCGGGTCGAAGCACAGCAGCACGGCGGTGGTGTACTGGCAGCGGCGGCCATCCTGCTCAAAAGCGGGGGCCAGGGCCGGGCCTGTCTCTTATACACA
>CZCB01022663.1_pt1 | contig 10723 bp, 6 predicted proteins | sample 591991 | NCBI WGS metagenome assembly CZCB01 (sample SAMEA3556809, study PRJEB10932) | anaerobic digester metagenome | reverse complement strand
TTTGCTAATTTATTTTTTGTGATGTTTTGTAATTTTTCCAACATATTTTTTATCCTCCTCGTAAGGTCTTTTTATAGGTAATATTTAGTTTCAAAAGTTGTGATTTAAAACTTATAAAAAAGCTGTCAATATTAAATATTTGTTGTCTATAGCAAATATTTAATAAATAACTTCACAAAGAATTTCTTAAAACCAAAATAATTTACTTTTTATTGAAATACTATACAAATATTCGTAATTTCATAAGGCCTAACTTCAAAAGAGACACTATTATCAGAAACTATGATTTTTTGTCTTGGATCCTTAATTTTTGTTTCATTTATATCTATAAAATAAGCATCATAAATTTGTTTAAAAAAATTGAATTTGACAATATTGTTTTTTCCTTCTACTTCATATAAGTGAATCACAAACTTATATGACTCTCCATTTTCAGGAGTTTTGATACCTGAAATAGCAACATTTGAATTCTCTAAATTTAAAAAACTAAAGTCTAGTGGAAAACTACCTCCATGAAAAGAACCAGATAAACAATTGAATGGATGATTAAATGCATATGACTTCTCAATTAATTCCTTATTAGAATTAGCATCTACAAAAGAAATGGCAAATCTAAACTTATGTTTCCCTATTTCAGGGTAAGGATCTGGATCTGATGAGCTTCTTAAAAGAGTTATAGACATTCCTTCATCATTGCAACGAAAGCCATGTTTCGCATCAGTAATAAACATTACAGATTTATTCGTCATATCTTTGTTTACACCAACAGCAAAACTATTAGCTGGTACATCCATATCCATACCTTCTCTTTTTATAACTCCAAACGGAACATCATATTTAAATCCGTTATTTACATATGATAAAGGAAAGTAAAAAGCTAATTGGGGAGTCCTATCTCCTGCTTTTCCAATCTCTTGCCAATCGCATTCAACCTCATATTCTAAAGTAGGAGAATTTTTATTTAAGAAAATATCAACCTTCAATTCTGAGTTCTGATACTTTAGTTCATAAGTAAAGCTTTCCCGAACAATTTCATTTGCTTTAATATCTTTGATTTTTACGTTTTTCAATAAATTATCAATATTCATATATCTACCTACAACCCATGCTGTCCCTCCTTTTGATGCATCTTCATATATTACACGAAAAAAACCTACTGGCTGCGTTTTTGATATAAAATCTTTGTTACTTTCCTTATCTATCAAAGACATTATAGATGCGTTTTCCGGATTAAAAGTTACTTTTATAAAATTGTTCTCTAAAACAAATTTATTTACTTTTTCTGTTCTTGGATTAAAAAGACTACTTAATCTTTCCAAAAAGGAATTAACTTCGACATCTCGAAATTCATCTACCACAATGGTACTATATCCAAAACTTGGAACTCTAACAGTCACTAGTAATCTAAAGTAAGTATGTCCCCAATAACTTTGAAAACAATGGTCTACTAACTGTTGAGGTATATTGTCTCCCTTTTCGTTTGTGACTACTATCTTTTCTATATCTCCCGACCAATCCCAAATAGTTAATTCTACGACTTCATTTCGTTCAAACGACGCAGAATTAAAAATATGAAAGATTCTTTTTTTACCTTTTCCACTTTCAGATTGCATAATTTTAAAATTTTCTACTCCATAACCAACCCCTGCTCCTTCTGACGTGTTTTCAATCACGATTTCATCTTTTACAGCTAATGGTAAGGTGTCAATTTTGTTTGCTATTAAACGGAGTGCATCACTTCGAAGTGTATTAGATATCGTCATTGATTGTTGAAACAAACCAAGCGCATATTCTCGAGAATCAACAGTACATGATCCTGGCAAAATATCATGAAACTGATTAAACAAAACCTTTTCCCATGATTTTGCAAATTTTTCTGAATGACCTTTTGAAGAATTAAGCAACGATAAAATACTATCAAAAGTTTCTGCTTCATTTAAAGTAGACTCCGCAGCGCTATTTGCCAACTTAATTTTACTTTGCGAAGTGTAACAGCCTGTAAATATAAAATTTAGTTCTCTGTTCACCATCGGTAGGTTATCAGCAATACTCTCAATTAATGTAAAATATTCTAAAAATGTTCCAAAATGTATTTGTGGAAATATAGGCCAAGAATTCATATCTATTATACGTTCAATATCTTGCCTTGTAGGACCTCCTCCGTGATCTCCCACTCCATAAACCTTAAGCATCGTATCAATATTGTATTTCGAACAAAATTCAGGAACGTACATAGCAATTGAAGAATCTATGACAGAATTATACCAAAATGGCTCTCGATAAGTTATAACATAATTTCCAGAAGGTGCAATCCATTTATAAATAATATCTTCGGCTTTTCCTCTACAGTGATAATAGTATTTAATACCACCACTGCTTAGAATTTCTGGTACATTTATACTATGGCCAAAAGTATCGGGTTCGAAATCTATTTTTAAATTTTTTGAATCAATTTCTAATAAACAAGATAAATATTTTTTGGCGTAAAGAATTTGTCTTATCATACTTTCACTATTAGGCATATTTTTGTCGTGTTCAACCCATGTAGATGCTGTGACTTCCCATTTTCCTTCCTTTATTCTTTTTTTAACCTCATCTAACATGTCAGGAGCGTATTCTTCAAGAATTTTGTAAACTGAAGCCTGAGATTGAGAAAATTTGAAATTCTCATATTCATTCATCAGTTTCAAAACTGTACGAAATGTTTCCAAGACAACAGATACTGTTTCATCATACCTCCACATCCAATTCATGTCTATATGTGCATGAGCTGCACATAATATTTTAAATGATTTTGCAATACTTGATAAAGAAGATAACATTTGCTCAGTTTTCAGTACAACTTTTTTAGTTATTACCTTGTCATTTTTATAATTATCAAATAAAAAATCTAAGGATTCATCTATTACTTTGTCTAATTTGCCTTGAAAAGTTTTAGATAATTTACTAGCATATTCAATTTGAGAAATGATTCTATTACTCCAATACCATGACTCAAATTGAGTTTTCAAGAATGAATCAAAAGTTAGAATTTCTCTGAATTTAAAAACATTTTCGACTAACCAATATCCTGCAGGTATTTGGCTTTTCATTGTATTAAGTTTTGTTAAATCGATACTCATAATTTATTCTCCTCGTTAAATAATTAAACAACAACACAGTCATTGACCTCTTTCAAAACACATAGGCGTTTATATTTATCCTACTTTGAAGTGTAATTTACATTATAAATTTTAAAATTATTTCATGTTACTTACTTTAATCCACTTATCTTAATACCTTCAATAAGATATTTTTGCGCAAATAAGAAAAATATAATTGTTGGTATTAAAGTAAGAGTTGCAGCAGCCATAGCCTGATTCCAATAAGTACCATATCGATTCATAAACATCGGCATACCAAGTGCTAAAGGATATTTCATTTCATCAGTAATATATAGCAGAGGTCCCATATAATTATTCCATGATCCTAGAAAAGTAAAAAGACTTATAAGTGCCAAGACTGGTTTGGATAAAGGTAACATAATTTTAAAATAAATAGTAAATTCATTTGCTCCATCTAACTTAGCAGCTTCTATCAAGTCATCTGGAATACTATTGAAAAATTGTCGTATTAGAAATACATTCATCGCTCCACCACCTAGAAAAGCAGGAACTATTAATGGTAGAAAAGTATTTAGCCAACCCAAATTTCTAAAAATTAAAAAAACCGGTACCATAGTAACCACTCCTGGAAGCATCACTGTACTCATCATAAGAATAAAAAAGAAATCTCTACCTTTCCATTTAATCTTCGAAAATCCATATGCTACTAGTGGAGCAGTTAATAGTGTTCCTATTAAGTTCCCAACAGTAATCACAACTGTATTTTTTAAATAAATCCAAAAAGGAAATTTATTAAGTGCTTTCTTATAGTTAGACCAATCAGGTTTAGAAGGAAATATTTTTGGTGGAAAAATAAGTAACTCATTATCAGGTTTCAGGGAAGTTCCTATCATCCATAAAAATGGTAGGATATAGATTATACAAATTAAAATTAAAACAGCTCTTCTAACTAATGATAGCTCTTTTAATTTATTTTTAGCCATTGTGTACCTCCTTTAATATTGATCTCCTGAATAGAAAACCCATTTTTTTGAAAATATAAGATAAAAAATTGTTATTGTAAATGTTAAAGCAAATAATATCCACGCAAGTGCAGAAGCATATCCCATGTTAGTATAAGTAAATGCTTGTTTATATATGTACATTGACAAAGACAAACTAGCGTTTGCAGGTCCACCATTAGTTAATAACATTGGTAAATCAAAAATTTGAAGAGCACCTATTGTTGATGTAACCACATAATAAAAAATAGTAGGAGTTATTAATGGAAGAGTTATTTTCCTAAACATTACGAAACTTCCAGCACCGTCAATTTTTGCTGCTTCATATAACTCTTTTGGAATATCTTTCAACGCAGCAGAAAATATGAGCATAGAACCTCCAACACCCCACTGTGCAGCCAAAATAATTGTCGGTTTAACCCATTTTTCGCTACTTAGCCAAAGAGGACCATCTATACCAAAATAGCTCAAAAATCCGTTTAGCCAGCCTAAATAGGGTTGGAAAAACCAGGTTACCACCGCTGCAAAAGCAAAAGCAGGAACAATAGAAGGCAAATATATTGCTGCCCTATAAACTGGAACCTCTACCAATGGTTTATTAAGAAGCAAAGCAGTTCCAATTGCAACAATTAATCCTAATGGAACTAATCCCAAAGCATATATCAAAGTATTTTTCAAACTTTTCCAGAATAATGGATCATGAAAGATTTCAACAAAGTTTTCTAATCCAATCCATTCAGCTTTTGTTGTAATGCTAAACCTTGTGAAGGTATAAAAAAACGACTGTATAAAAGGTAAAAAAGTTAGTACTATAGCTCCTATCAACCACGGTGAAATAAATAGCAGCCCTTTCAAGATATTTTTAGTTGTATTTTTTTTATTGTTCAAATTTATTCTTACCTCCTTATGAAACCCTTGCATACCTTAAAAGGTATGCAAGGTTTTTTTCTTTACCAAAAATCAAAATGATTCTAAACCATATACTTCTACTTCATAAATTCTAGCTGCTGAATCCCCAACTTGAGTAGGTTTTTCAATGAAAAATCTTAAGTATCTAGCATTAACCGGTGAAAATGAGTGTTCAGTTATACCTTTTGTATTATTTTCTACTTTAACAACATCTTCCCAAGTTTCCCCATCTAAACTTACTTGAATCTTAAATGATTGTGTATTCCAATCTGGAGATTCATAACCTGATTCAGCATGCTTTATAACAACTTTATTTATAATTACTTCCTTTTCAAAATCTATATCTAACCAATGAGGTAAATCACCTACAGCACACCATTTACTATTATTTTCAACTGTACCGTCAACTGCCTGAGAAGGAGGCTCACTAGGAACAAACGAACTAGCAGAAGTTGGTTTATTCAAAGCTAAATTTTTTATTTCTTTAGCTTTTTTAGTTACAACTATTAACTGATCTACTTTCTTAATATCTTCTCCCTCAGAATTCTTAGCAATCAATGTTGCAGGATATATTCCCTCCGTTTCATATACTACTTCTAAAGAATTTTCATGTGATGATTCTGGTGTTGCTCCTGGAAGTATCCAAGTGATTTCTTCTGTAACCTCAGAAGATAGATTCATGAATTTTACTTTTTCTCCAGGCATTATTATTGTATTGCTAACTTCAAAGTCGGCTTTTGGTTTTGGATAAGATGGCCATTCAAAAGATATATTTGCAGGAGCGCTTCTTTGCATATTTTCATCAACCGTAACTATCTCCAATATTGAGTTCTTTTCTTTTCCTTGTCGTTTTATTTTATTAATGTATGTGTAGTTATTATATGTAGCCCATACAAACTCTCTTTCTCCATCAGAAGAAATTCTATAAATCTCATAATAAACTGGTGAGGATTTTAATACTTCAGACCAATGCAACTTTAATTGTGCATATAATCCTTCTGTAAATTCAATATCGTCTATTTTAATTTTTTGAGGAGCAGAAGGTTTTTTTGAATTATTCTTTGTCAAGCTTACTAATCCAAGGTTAAAATCGTATTCTGTATCATATTCAGAAAATATTTCTAACTCTATGTCTTTAATAGTCTTTCCGTGAATATCTTTTATTTCTTTAGACACTTCATACCATTTTTCAAATTCAAATGGAGTAATGTAAAGACATTTTTCTGTCAAATCATCAAACTTTAAAATAACCGAAAGATGTACCAACCCTTTATTTATTTTAACCGCACTTTTTAAACTTATATCCGAATCTACATTTAAATCAGTTAAAAAGAGTGTCACCTTGGTTTTTTCTCCAGAAGAAAGTGACCCTTTAAATTTCAATGAAGTTCCACCGTAATATGCATCACTATAATCAACTTTTATAGAAACATTATCATTCCCTTCTAATTTCCATCTATAAGTTGGAAAAACATCTTGAAGACTTCTATTATTCCATTCTTGAGTTGATAATTTCTTTCCATCTACAAAGAAAGAATAACCATGTCCTGCATTGAAATGTGAAATAAAAGGGAATGATGTTATTGATGTTTTTTCCACAACAAACGGTGCAATTCCTCTCCATCTAAAATCTTTGTATTCTTCCCAGTTTATCTCAGATAAGAGCTTTTTACTGTCATATTTAAGAACAGGATGTTCACCCAGCCACAAGGCTTCATCTTTAGACCAATATTCCTCTATTTTTTTTGAATCATAGTATGACCAACTCGGACAATATAAACCCAAAGATAACTTTAATGTTCCATCAGTATTTAATAACTTTGGCCAGTTTATTGCTGTATAAAACCCGCTAGCTTGAAGATCCATACCTACAAACACGTCTTTTGGTTCAAGACTATATTTCTCCATATTTTGAAGAGTATTTTCAATAGTTGCTTCTCTTTGTAATGACTGCCATCTAAAATCCAAAAAGATTGCGTCTGCCCTTTTTTTATTAGATTTTTCATCAACTAGGTATATAATATTGTTTTCATTTAATTCACCTTGCCATGCTATATTTCCATCTTTTGCCATAGAATCATACCAAACAATAATTAGCTCAGGTTTTTTAGATTTTATATATTCTAAAAATTCAATCATTAATATTGCATGCTTTTCTGAGCATCCTTCTGTTTCTTGATTAATAAACCATCCATCAAATCCATAATAATCGGCGATTTCTATTAATTTATCTCCAATGATAAATTGACCATTTTTATCTTTTCTTAATAGTTGATCAACCCAATTCCTTCTTCCACCATATACATTTGGGGGAAAAAATATTGTTCCTAAAACTGGAACTCCATTTTTATGCGCCATATCTACTACATCTGCGCTTGGTGGAACTATTATACCTTCTCCAGCAGATCCTGCCCAAGCAACCAAATAATCAACATATTGCCAAAAAGTAAATGGATAAGTTTTGAATGAATTGTTACTTCCTTGAGATGGCATACCACTTGTGGATGGATTCATAATCGAAAGAGCCATTACTTTAATATCATCTTGAGCAAAACTACTCAAAGGATCTCCATAAACTCTATCATATAAAGGAATATGGGAAACATTATACACTGCATTTATATCTTCTACAGGAGACCAATCAATTATGTCATTAGGATACCAATAAGAGGCTTCAGGAATTACTGCAAATAAACAAATCGAACTTATAATAACTATAAATAACAATAAGACAGATTTTCTTATCATTTTATTCATCTCCAATCATCCTTATTCATTACCAATAAATTTATTTATTCACTACTCGATCGTATGCCTTTTGAACTTCTTCTTGTGCATCCATTAAAGCCTTTTCAACTGTCTTTTTTCCAGTTAATACATAATCTCTTGCTTCATTTAGTTTATCCCAAAGCAATGCTCCTACAGGAAGAGGCGGACGAGATTTAGCAACTTGTAACAATTCAACCATTGGTTTTTGAGAAGGATCTTCTTGGAGAAATGCATCTACGGCACCTTTATAAGTTGGAAGATGTAAGGTATCAACTGAATATCTTACCTGACCCTTTGTTGCCATAAAATGAGCTAGTTTAGCTGCTTCAACAGGATGTTTAGCTCCTCTTGGAATAGCAAAACTCCATCCTCCAGCCCATGTAATTTCTTCACCAGTTTTTGTTGGTATCCCACTGATTCCAAATTCAAAATCTTTTGGAGCAAACAATTTGATACCTGAAACTGTCCAGTTCCCATCGACTATCATTGCCAATTTCCCTGCAGTAAACGCATTTAAGTCACCTATTTGAAATGAGGCAAATGCATTTAATTCTTCAAAGCCAAACCTATCTGCCCATTCTTTTTGCCATTCAAAAGATTCTATAACATTTGGATCTGTTGCAAAAATAAATTTCTGCGTTTCAGGGTCAAAGATATCTCCTTCAAATGCGTATATCCATGTATATGGCCACCCTTGACCATGCCAAGGTATAAATCCAACTGTTTCATATTTACCTCTTTTACCTTCTACAGTCAGCTTTTCCGCAGCATCTATCATTTCATAAATAGTTTTTGGAGGTTCTGTATACCCAGCTTGTTTCAATAATTTTTTATTGTATAATAGAATTCTTACATCTGTATCAAAAGGAACAGCCCAAACTGTGTTATCCCAAATACATTCACCAATAGCAAAATCATAAAATTCTTTTTTAAAATCTTCAACATCAATTCCAGCTAGTTCTAAATACTTATCCATAGGTTCAAGAACATTATCAACAGCTCTTTGAATCACTGTAAATCTATCTAAATACACTAAATCAGGACCTGTTCCTCCAGCAACAGCGGTGATAAGTTTTGTTGAATCTGTTTCAGCAGCTGGAATAATAACCACATTTACTTTAATATCAGGATTTTCTCTTTCAAAGTCCGCAACAATTTTATCCACACTACTTTTATCTGGATCTCTTGATAAACCATGCCATAATGTGATCTCAGTAGCTGCATAAGTAAATACACTAAATAAAAGAAACAATATTACTAAATAATTAGTTACTTTTTTCATACTAAATGCACCTCCACTTTTAATATAATAATGTTGCTACAAAAAAGTAATTTTGGATCTTAATACCCTATTAATACAATTTTTTCACCTCCTTACTTAAGCACTTTATAATTGATTTTTCTTTATTAAAATTAATAGTTTTTCAAAAATATTTTTACTAAAAAAATTTGGTTCATTTCTTAATTCTCATCTAATTTTCACTTGTTTATATAGATACCTAGTTAAGCCAAATTTTGCTGCACCTAATGAAATTGCATATTCATCTAAGTTAGAAAAGGATATTTCTACCTTATGCTTGTGAAAAAGATATTTTCTTACAGTTTTTCTAACTTGATTAATAAAATCATTGCCTAAATATTTTATTCGTCCATCTAAAAAGATATTGGAAATTCCAAAATAATGAATAAGTGAAAGTATTATTTGTGAAAGATTTTTAGCAAGTTCTTCTTTAAATTCCACTATTTTTACTTTATCTTCTTGAGACAAAATTTCTAGCTCTTGTATTTTTTTTATGGGAGTTGAGATTCTTGAGTTAATTTGCTCAATTACCTTGTCAATACCATACTCATCTTCAAAATATGTAAATTTGCCATTATCTATTATTAAAGTATGTCCTATTTCACCAGCATAACCATTTAATCCATGATAAAGTTGATTATTTATTATTATGCCTGCACCTATTCCTTTATCGTATAAAATGTAGATAAAAGAGTCCAAATCTTTCCCTTTTCCGTAATATTTTTCCCCCATCGCACCCATATCAGCATCATTTTCTATACAAGCAAAAACCTTATAACGTTCTTTAATTTCTTTTATTAATGGAAAGTTTGCAAATTCGGATAATTTTGGTGGTTCTTTTATTACACCTCTCTCAGTATCCAATGGTCCGGGTACCCCAAAAGAGATTGCCTTTACCTCTCTGTCTGTTAACTCCGCTTTACGAATTAAATTGTCACAAGTCATATACACTGTTTCTATTGCAGGTGTATTTTTTTCATATGAATAGCTTGCTCTATATAATTCTTCTCCCTCAGAATCAATTAAACATCCATTTACCCCATCTCTCATTATTCCTATCCCTAAAACGTGTGCAAAATCTTTTACTAATTTTAAATCCATAGAAGGTCTTCCTACACGATTAGGAGAAGTTTTCACTTCTTCAATAAACCCTATTCCTATAAAATCACGAACTATTTCACCTATTGTTGTTTTAGTTAGGCCTGTTTCATAAGCCAAATCTATCCTTGACATAGGTTTATCAATTAGGAGATCCAAAACTTTTAACGAATTACTAACTCTTGTTGAAGCATGTTCTTTTTTCAAATTTAAATTCAACTCCTATTTAAATGTTTGTTAATAAGTAAACTTTATTTATTAATTCAATAATAATATTCTTTCTTTAAAAAGTCAAACTCAAATAAAGTGAATCTTGTCTAATACAAGATAAATAATTTGAAATAAAATTGATTATCTAACAAAATCTCATATTTTGATTTTGTTATTTTTTAACTCATAACTTAAAAAGTTTGTTTGTATGATAGAATTATTTTGTGTTGTTGGTATTAAATACTTTGAGGGGTGGATCTGTATGTGGGCTAGATATATTTCTTTTTTTATATTGAGTGCTTCTATGCTGTATTTAGTAATTTATTCAATTA
>CZCB01009022.1_pt1 | contig 10735 bp, 6 predicted proteins | sample 591991 | NCBI WGS metagenome assembly CZCB01 (sample SAMEA3556809, study PRJEB10932) | anaerobic digester metagenome | reverse complement strand
GCCCCAACACAGGCACCGACAATGGCCGTTTCGGAAATAGGGGTGTCCATGACCCGCTCAAAGCCAAATTTCTGGGGCAGGCCCTTAAACTGGCCGAAGATCCCCCCCTGCCGGGCAATGTCTTCTCCCATGATGAAGACCCGCTCGTCCCGCTCCATTTCCTCGGCCATGGCTTCCATGGTGGCCTCGGCAAAGGTTATTTCCCGCATACTTCTTCCCACCCTTCTACGTAGAGATCCTCAAAGAGCTCCCCAGGTTCCGGATAGGGGCTTTCCTCAGCAAAGGCTACGGCAGCGTCCAACTCTTCCTGCACCTGCTTCTCAATCTCCTCCAGTTCCCCCTCGGTCAGCTGGTTGGCTGTCAGAACCTGTTTCCGGAAATTCTTCAGGGGATCATCGTTCTCAAACCTATCCCTCACTTCATCCTTGGACCGGTACAGTTCGGGGTCCCCGACAAAGTGGCCCTTAACCCGGTAGGTCTTGGCTTCAATCAGGCTGGGACCGCCACCGGCCCGGGCCCTCTCCACCGCCGTCTTGGCTGCTTCATAGACGGCAAAAACATCGTTGCCGTCCACGACGACGCCCGGGATGCCATAGCCCACTGCCCGGTCGGCGATGTTCTCCACGGAGGTTGTGGTCCGGTAGGGAGTGGTGGAAGCGTACTGGTTGTTCTCACAGACAAAGATAGCCGGCAGCTTAAAGGCGGCAGCCATGTTCATACCCTCATGGAAGGTACCCCGGTTGGAGGCACCATCGCCAAAGAAGCAGACGGACACCTGATCGGTTTTCATCAATTTGGCCGCCAGGGCGGCCCCTACCGCCAGGTTATAACCGCCCCCGACCACACCGTTGGCCCCCAGCATGCCGATGGAAAAGTCGGCGATGTGCATGGAGCCGCCCTTGCCGCGGCAGTAGCCGGTAGTTTTACCATATATTTCCGCCATCATTTTCTTCAGGTCCGCACCCTTGGCAATGGTGTGGCCGTGGCCCCGGTGGGTACTGGTAATGTAGTCGTCCTTGCTCAGGACAGCACAGACCCCGGTGGCAATGGCTTCTTCACCGATGTAGAGGTGGACAAAGCCCGGGATCTTTCCAGCCAGAAAGAGTTCATTGACCCTCTCTTCAAAGACACGAATGGTGTACATAGTGCGATAAAAATCCTTCAGTTGTTCCTTAGAAAAGTCCAAGCCGATAACACCTCCTACAAAATAATGTACTTTCCCTCCCCTACCCTTTGCGGGCAGGGCTCGATAGTTCTCAATGCCATGATTATTGCAACAATTGTACCAACTAACCTATTTTGCCCCCCAACTTCCCCAGGCCAAGAAAAATGGGGCCCGCAAAGGCCCCACTTTTTTTGTTACCCCTTGGAGGAATAACTGATTATTGCTCAATTTTATGACACCCCTGGTGAGGGGAGGACAGAGGCTAGATTTTATCAGGGTTTGCGGCGGTTGTCCTATTTTTGCGCATTGCCAAAGTTTTGAGCAATTCAACAGCCTGCCTCCAGCTGGTATTTCTTCAGCTTGTTGTAGAGGGTATTCCGGCTGATCTTTAAGAGCCGGGCGGCCCGGGAAACATTTCCCCCGGCCACCTTTAAGGCCCTCTGGATAGCCTGCCGCTCCACTTCCTCCATGGAAAGGACTTCCCCCGTTAATCCCCCCTGCTCGGCCTGGGAACGGAGGTGTTTGCAGACCTCGGCCCCTGTGACTACAGGTCCCGGAGCCATGTTCAACACCCGTTCAATGATGTTTTTCAGTTCCCGGACATTCCCCGGCCAGGGGTAGGAACGCATGACCTGCAGGGCTTCGGAAGCAAAGGGATAGGGCTCCCGGCCCAGCTGGGCGCCGATCTGCCGGCTGAAGTGTTCGATAAAGAGTTCAATGTCGGCCCCCCGCTGCCGGAGGGGAGGCAGGGGGATATAGATCACATTCAAGCGGTAATAGAGATCCCGGCGGAAGTTCCCCCTTTCCACCTCCTGGGCCAGATCCCTGTTGGTTGCCGCAATCACCCGCACATCACAGTCAATATAGTGGTGCCCTCCCAGGCGGACCACCCGCTTTTCTTCCAGGACCCGCAGCAATTTGGCCTGCATGTCCAGGGGCATGTCGCCAATTTCATCGAGAAAGATGGTGCCCCCGGAGGCGAGTTCAAACTTGCCCGGCCGCCCACCTCGGCAGGCACCGGTAAAAGCTCCCTCCTCGTAACCGAACAATTCGCTCTCAATCAGCTCATGGGGGAGGGCGGCACAGTTGAGGGCCACGAAGGGACCATCCCGGCGGCTGCTGGCATTGTGGATGGACTGGGCAAAGAGCTCCTTCCCGGTGCCGCTCTCTCCCTGGATCAAGACCGGGGAGCTGCTATGGGCGGCCATCCTCGCCAGGCGCAGAGCTTCCCGCATAGGGGGGCTATTGCCGATAATGTCGGCAAAGGTGAACTGGGCCTGGGCCCCCACCATTTTGTTGACCAGCTTCCGCACCCGCTTGATCTCCCGGAAGGTATCGACGACAGCGGTGATGCGGCCGTTTTCATCCCGGATGGGAATGGCCGTTTTCAGAAAGTGCTTAAAGCCTGTGCTGGTCTTCACCATGAATTCCTTATCCACATACCCCCGCCCCGATTTCAGGACCTCCAGGATGACGGGTTTAAAATCGACTATATCACCGACAAACTTGCCAATGACCTTTTTGTGATCGACCCCCAGGATCCGGCCCCCGCTGGCGTTCATATAGACGACCCGGCCCTGGCCGTCGATGGTCAGGAAGCCGTCGAACATGGATTCCAGGATGGCTTCCTGGTACTTGTGCTGCATCTCCAGGGTGCCGACCGCCTTGAGCTCTCCGGCAACGGCCCGGGCCATGGCCGCCACCATCCCCAGGGTGTGGGGATGGGCTTCCTCTGCCGGGATGAAAAGGCCCAAAAGGCCTGCTACCTGGCCCTCGGGACTAAAAAGGGGGGCTGCCGCATCGGACCAGGGATAATAGCACCGGCAGTAATGTTCTGTTCCAGTGACCTGCACCGGCTCCCGGATGGCCCTGGCCATGCTGAGGGCAGTGTTGCCCGTCTCCTCCTCCCGCCAGCAGGCACCGGGGACCAGGTTCAATTCGGCCGCCAGTACCCGCCTTATTTTGGTATCGCCAAAGGTCTCCAGGATGATGCCGTCCTCTGTGGCTATGAACATGGCAACGGGGAAACTTCCGGTCAAGTCGGAGGATTCTTGAAAAATGGCAGCTGCTGTCTTGACGAGGAGCCTGTTTTCGGCCAGGTAAGGGGCAAATTCCGGCTTGGACAGAAGCCGCCTGCAGCGACCCCCGGCCGGATCCACGCCTAAATTGCGGCACCTTACCCAGGCCTCCCTGAGGAGCTGGGACATATCAGCCGCCAATAGGCCCGGGCTAATATAGCCCCTCCAGGACCCTTCCCTGCCTTCCATTTCCAAGCTGTCCTTGGCCATAGGGCCAGCCCCCTTTATCGTAATAATTAAATTTTCCTTCTATTGCTCTTTTGTTACTATTTCGGTAAAGGGTTAAAAAAGTCCTGCAAAAAAAGTTACCCCTCCCCGGGGACGGAGAAAAAAGTCCGCGGTGAGGGGTTCTACTGCAGGTTTATAAAAGGCCGGCCTCGGCCAGGACCTGGCGGATGGCTTCCACTTCCCCTGCCCTGGCTTCTGTGAGGGGCAGGCGGGGTCTGCCGACATCAAAGCCCACCAGATTTAAAGCAGCCTTGAGGGGAATGGGGTTGGTGGTGACAAACATGGCCCTGAAGACGGGGAAGAGCTCCCTGTGAAGGGCGGCAGCATCCTGCACCCGCCCTTCATTAAAGGCCCTGATCATGGCCTGGATCCGGTCGGCGACCAGATGGGAGGCGACACTGACTACACCCTTGCCCCCCACGGCCAGAATGGGCAGGGTCATGCTGTCATCGCCGCTGTAAATGCTGAACTCCGGTGGAGTCAGGCGCCGGATCTGGGAAACCTGGTCCAGGTCGCCGCTGGCCTCCTTGATGGCCACGATATTCTCGACCTCTGCCAGGCGGGCCACCGTTTCCGCTTCCACATTCCGGGAAGTCCGGCCCGGGACATTGTAGATCATTACCGGCAGGGAAGTGGCGGCGGCCACGGCGGTGAAGTGGGCGTAGAGGGCTTCCTGGGGGGGCTTATTGTAGTAGGGTGTTACCAGCATGATGGCATCGGCCCCCAGCCTCTCTGCCTCCCTGGTCATTTCAATACTGTCCTGGGTATTGTTGCTCCCGGTACCTGCCATAACCGGTACCCGCCCGGCAGCCGTTTTGATGACCCTTTCCAGCAGGGACAGTTTTTCCTCCCTGGTCAGGGTCGGGGATTCCCCCGTGGTGCCGGTGACCAGGAGGCCGTCGGAACCAAGTTGAATTAACCTTTCCGTTAGCTCTTCCATCCTGTCGAGATCAACCCGCATCTCCCGGTCAAAGGGAGTTACCATAGCCGTAATTACCGTACCCAGATGAGTCATCTTCTTCACCCCACATTTGATATTTAAAAGGCTGGACCCGTCTCCTTTAGTCATCCAGGAGGTGCTCAAAACCGTAGACCACACCGTCGAGCTGGGCCACCTTCTTTATGGCCAGCACAATGCCCGGGATAAAGGATTCCCGGCTGATGGAATCGTGGCGCAGGGTCAGAGTCTGGCCCAGACCGCCAAAGATAACCTGCTGGTGGGCCACATAGCCGGGGAGTCGCACGCTGTGGATGGGAATGCCATTGAGGGCACCTCCCCGGACCCCGGGTATCTTCTCTTCACTCAAGACAACGGGGTTTTCGGCCCTTGCCCCCTGCATGGCTTCCGCCGTCTTGATGGCAGTGCCCGAAGGGGCATCGGCCTTATTGGGATTATGGGCTTCGATAATTTCCACTGCCGGGAAATAGCGGACTGCTTCCCGGGCAAATTTGATCATCAAGACCGCACCGATGGCAAAGTTGGGAGCCACCAGGACATTTTTGCCCGCCTCCTGGCTCCACTCCTGTATGAGGGGAAGGTCTCCCTCGGCAATCCCCGTCGTTCCCACAACGGCATGGGCCCCAGCCCCGAGGATGGTCCGGATATTATCTTTGACGACGGCGGGAAGGGTAAAGTCTACCACCACCTGGGGTCTTACCCGCTCCAGGCAGGCCGCCAGATCCCCTTCTATGGCAACCCCAACCCTCTCACTGCCCGCCGCTTCCCCGGCATCGAGGCCAAGGCCCCGCTCCCGCCCGACGGCCCCCACCAACTCCAACTGGGGATCCCCGAGGATACCCTGTATTGCCGTTCGACCCATCTTCCCATAGGCACCGTTAACCACAACACGAATGGCAGTCACCTTCTCATCCTCCCCAGAAATTTCAATTGTTTCCTGTGTCCCAGAGCCGCGATAAAAAAATAACAGTTACCAGGACTGACCTGGCAACTGCTACCCATACTCGTAAACTGCCATGGCAATCCTCCTCTCCCCGCATCAAGTGAGATAGCGCTTCACCGGTGTTCATGCGGGAGAGCACCGGTGACAGTCCTGCAGTTGTTCACTGCAGGCCCAGCCCAAAAACCCGGGATAGTTTCTGGACTTCGGCGGCCACCCCTTTCCCCACCCTTCATACCCTTCCCCCGGGTCAGGGGCAGGTACTCTTGATGAGCCGCACCTCTACCCCACCCCACAGTCGAGATGAGGCATTCCACAATATATAGTTGCCAAAATCATACCAGCCTCCCCGGAATTTGTCAAGCCTGGGGCAGGGGAAAGGCATTTCTTTCCAGACCGGGGCCTACCTTGCCCTGCGGCGGAGCATCCTCTTTAGCTGGCCGTAGAGGACGGCCGGGGTCATTCGCAGCAGCCGGATTATCACCCCACAGATGTACTCCCGGAAAAAACTCAGGGGAACCCCTCCCTTCAAGTTTTTTACCCTCACCGACAAGGGCAAAACCCCGGACAAAGCCGGGGTTTGCAAAAAAAGATCTAGCTGCCGGGGCGGTACTGGCTGCGGGTGAACTGCTGTCCTGCAGTGTAGGGATTATACTGCTGTCCGTAGGGCTGTGTTCCCTGGCCGTACTGTTGGGTGCCGTATCTCTGTTGCCCGTACTGCTGGGTTTCGAACTGCTGTCCCTGGGGTCCATACTGTTGGGCACCATACCCCTGCTGGCCGTACTGCTGGGTCCCAAAGGGCTGGCCCTGGGGGCCGAAGGGCTGCTGGCCATACTGTTGGGCCGCAAATTGGTAGCCGGCCTGCTGGGACAGCTGGTGAAGACCGAGGGAAATCTGCTCCAACTGCTGGCTGGCCTGATTTGCCAGCTGTTGGATCTGCTGCAGTTGTTGGGCCGCCCTGGCCTCAGCTTGGGCAATGCTCTGCAGCTGGGCTGTTTCGCGCCCCTGCTGCTGCAGTTGCTGCTGGTTTTGCCGTTCCTGGCTTTCCAGTTGCCCGGCAATCTGGCTGATGGCATTCATCTGCTGGCGAAACTGCTGCAGCTGCTGTTCTAATTGGCTTACCTGCTGGTGCACGGCCTCTTTCACCTCCTCGAAAATAAATGGACTGCAGCAGTTATTCTTTGCAGTCCCAGGGGGAAGTATCCCCTTCGGCCGACCTGGCAGCGGGGCCAAATTTTGCCTTATAGAACTGTGTTTCAATCTTGGGCGGATCCCAGCTGCCCCCAGGGGGAAAGTTTTTCTATCCAAGCCCCGGGGATATGCCTCTGCACCCCCTCCACCACATGGGGGTGGCAGGTAAAGAGGAGAACCTGCTGCTTTTGGGCTACCCGGCCGATCACCTGCAGGGCCGAGGACAACCGCTCGGGGTCGAAATTTACGACTACATCGTCCAGGACCAGGGGCAAAGCGGGTGCCCGGCGGCTGTATTCGTCAATGAGACCAAAGCGGAGGGCCAGGTAGAGCTGTTCGGCGGTGCCGCGGCTCAATTCCCCCGGGGAAAGGACCTTGCCGTCCTGCCTGGTCACATAGATGGCCTTTTCCCCCAGGGGAGCCCACACCTGGCTGTAGCGGCCCCCTGTAATGGCCTGAAAATAACTGCTGGCTGCCTTGAGGACCGCCGGCTGCCGCTCCCGCTCATACCTGGTCCGAGCCAGGGCCAGCAGTTTCTGGGTTATCCGGTAGGCCGCCCATTTCCGGGCCGAGGCGGCCAGCTGGTTTTTCAGCACCTGCCCCTCTAAAAGGAGGCGGGATAGATCCTCTGCCCGCTCCAGATTCCGGAGCCGTTCCTCCAGCTGACCCAGTTCCTGCCTCTGCTCCTCGGCTGCCTGCTGCAGCTCCTCCAGTTCCTCCCGCCGCCGGACCAGTTCCCCCTGGAGGGAGCTTATGGTAGTCTCCCCCAGGGCTTCCTCCAGCTTCTCCGCCCCCCCACCGGGGCTCAGGGCGGCTAGAGTGCCCAGCAATTCCCTCTCCTGGCGGAGCAGTTCCTCCCGGCGCTGGTACTGCTCCCCCCGCAGCCGGAAGTCTTCCCGGTCGGCGGCACCGGCCTGCTCCAGGAGGAAAGCTATTTCAGCCTCGAGCTGGTGCAGCCGGTCCAGGACCTGGGCATACTCTTCCCTTTTTTCCTGCAGGCGGGCGGTTAGGCCCTCCCTCTTTATTTTGTTTTGCCGGGCCTCCTGGTAGGCCCGGTACATTTCCTGGACCCGGGCGGCACAGTCTTCCGGCACCGGACCCGGCCCTTCCCCCCGGCATGCCAGGAGCCGGCAGACCCGCTCCTGGTATGCCTGGATCTGCTCCCTGAGGGCGGCGCCGGTCCTTTCCTTCTCCCGCCACTGGCCCAGCAGCTCCCGTCCCCGGTCCAGTTCCTGGAGGAGGTCCCTGGCCTGCCGGGGGATAAGGTCGGGGGGAAGGCCCCTTTCCTCGAGCCAGGCCTGCCAGCTCTGCCAGGCCTCCCGCCAGTCCCTTTCCCTTGCCTCGACCTCTGCCGCTAGATTTTCGTATTCCCCCCGTCCCTTTTCCCACTCCTGTCTTTTTTCCTGGTAGCTTGCCCAGAGGCGGTCCTTTTCCCGCCGCGCCTCCCGCTCCCTCTCCAGCTCCCGGGCCAGCTGGCGCAGTTCAGGGAGGGTGAGCCGGTCCCTTCCTGCCAGGGCCTGGGAAAGCTCCCTGAGCCTTGCCGCCAGCTCTTCGACCTTCTGCCGCTCCTTGGCAAGCTCCTGCCGGGCCCTTTCCTCCCCTGGGAGCCGGCGCCAGGGGCCAAGGGCCAGGGCCAGGCCGGCAGCCCCGAGGACAAGGAGGAGGGCCGCCGCCGGCTGCCCCCTCTCCAGCAGCCAGAAGGCTGCTATAAGACCGGCAGCAAGCAGCCCTAGCCTCAGCCAGGGCCAGCCGGGCCGGGCCCTCTGCCAAAGGTCCAGCATTTCCTCCCGGTGCCGCAGCTCCCTTTCGGCCTCCTCCAGCTGATGGACCGTATCCTCGGCCTCTGCCAGCATACCCTCCCCCTCCGGCAGGGGGGCAGCGGTAGGGGCCGGCGGGACCTGGTAATTTTCCCAGGCCCGGTGGGCTTCCTCCAGCCCTTCCTCCAGCCTGGCCAATCCTGCCCCGGCCTGCTCCAGGCGGAAGCGCACCTGGGCCAGCTCCTCCTTCAGCCGGTCCAGCTGGGCGGCCTGGTTGTCCAGCTGGGCCCTGGTGGCCAGGGAGGTGTCAAAGTCCTGCACCCGCTCGCCATCCCAGCCGGGGCCCAGAATCCGGCAGTGGTCCTGCCAGCGCCGGGCCAGCTCTTCCCCTTCGACCTCCAGGAGGGCAAGCTGCTGGAGCCGTTCCCTGTACAGGGCCCGCTCCTCTTCCAGGGCGGTGAGCTCCGGCCCCAGGGAGAGCAGCCCTTCGTCCACTTCCAGCTCCCCGGCTTCCCCTTCCAGACCGGCCAGCTCCCGCTTGAGGCTGGTCAGGGAGGCCCGGAGCCTTCCCTCCTCCTTCTCCAGGGCTTCCAGGCGGCTGACCCCGTCGACGGGAAAGGCCGGGATGTCAGGAAGGCCGGCCAGCTCCGCCCGCACCTGCAGGAGTTTTTCCCAGCTGGGCCAGGCCTTTTCCAGGGCCTGGAGGTGCCAGATCTCTTCCTGCAAAGCCTTGCTTTCCCCTGCGAGGCAGTCCAGTTCTTCCTCCTTGGCCAGGAGGCTGGCCTTCAGTTGGTTGTATTGATCCAGCCTCCCCCGGATGAGGGCCATTTCCTCCTCTATGTTCTCCAGCTGGGCCAGGATGATATTTATTTGCGGCTTCCGGCCCCGGGGAGCAAAGAGTTCCCTGGCCCTCTCTGCCAGCCCGGCTTCAATTTCGGGCAGGGAAGTGGTGGTCAGGCCCAGGCCGGCACTGTAAATGTGATTGGCCACGGCATCCTGCTGCAGGGTCTCCAGCCGCTCCAATTCCCCCAGGCCAATGGCAAAGACATTCTGATACAATTCGGCGGAAATCCCACCCAGGAGTTCCTGGAGATCCGCCTCCCCGGCCGGGGGCCCCTGCCGGCGCAGCACCCGCTGGCCCCGGCCGCTGCCCGTTAAAGTCAGGATATATTCCTGGCCCCCTTCGGCCTGCAGGAAGAGCTGGCCGCCGTGCCTCCCTCCCCGCAGGGGCTCATAGCGGTTTTCGCGGCTCCGCCCGTCGGGAAAGCCGAAGAACATGGCCCGGATAAAGGCCATGAGGGTGGTCTTCCCGGCCTCATTGGGCCCCCAGAGGACGGTGAGGCCGGGATCCAGCTCCAGGGTAAAATCGTGGAAGATGCCGAAGCCGTCCACAACCAATTTTCTGATGGAAATTCCCATTATTTATCACCGCCTCCCCCCAGCAGAAGGTCCAGGCCCATTTCCCTGGCCTCGGCCAGGAGGGCCCGCAGCTGGTCGGCCCCGGGGGCGTCCAGGTACCTCCGGGCCCGGTTATGGCCGTAGAGCTCGTCCAGGGCCAGCGCCAGCTCCTGCATTAGCTCCGGGTCTTCCCCGGCTTCCCGGCAAAGGCGGAGAAAATCTCCCACCAGGGATTCCTCCCCCTCCAGGGCCGCCAGATCCCACGGGGCGCCGGTGGCAAGTTCAATGGCGTCCACCCAGATTCCGGCAGACCCCGCCCCGGTGGCGTCCCGCAACTCCTCCAGCAAACCCTCGATATAGCCCCGCCGCTGCAGGCTCGTGTGGAGGGGCCCCCGCCCTGTGAGGATTAGGCGGACAATGGCCAGCCCGGCAGGGTCCCGGCTTGTCCCTTCTTCCACCAATTCCTGGAGGGCGGTGAGGAGCTCCTCCTCTGTTGAAAGATCAGCAATGGAAAGGGTTTCTTCCAGCCAGGCCACATCATGGGTGGGACAGAAACGGTAGCTGGTCCGGCCCTCCGCCACTTCTACCAGATAGCAGCCCCTGGCCCCGGTCTCCCGGAAACTCCGCCCCTGGGTATTGCCCGGGTAAAGGATGACGGGATGCTCCGGGTGCAGCACCCGCCTGGTATGGATGTGGCCCAGGGCCCAGTAATCGAAGCCGGCCTGTTTCAGCTCGGCCAGGGTGCAGGGGGCGTAATTGTCGTGCCCGGACTGCCCCTCCACATTGGCATGTAGAAGGGCGATGGCATAGGGGGCAGCGGGATCCCGCCGGAAGAGGCGGGCATAGTTGTCCGTCACTGCCGCCCGGGGATAGCTGATGCCATAGATCCGGGCCAGCTCCCGCCCCTCCCTGTACACCCCCCTCCCCCCTACCTCTCCGGGGGGGAAAATGTGCACACCCTCGGGCCAGTCCAACTGGGCCCGCCAGCCACCCCAATGATCGTGATTCCCGTGGACAATG
>CZCB01016211.1_pt1 | contig 10736 bp, 8 predicted proteins | sample 591991 | NCBI WGS metagenome assembly CZCB01 (sample SAMEA3556809, study PRJEB10932) | anaerobic digester metagenome | reverse complement strand
TCACGGTCGCCGTGGGCGTACTGGTCGGAGGCGGAACAAGAGGCGGCGGGGCGATGGGATCGGTGTCTCCGGGCAGAGGCCAGGGTGTAGTACTTATGGTAGGGGACACAGGTGTAATGTCCGGCTGGAGCGTCTCCTGAGGAACCAGCCTTTGCGCGGCCGGTGAACAACCCTCCGGCGGCCATCCGATATTGCTAGAAAAAATATTCCCGGACCCTTGCGCGCCTGGCGGCTGGTCTACTTTAAAGAAATATTGACTGCCGCTTTGAGGGGGAACCGCAACAATATGAATAACTCTGCCATCTGGCTCAGGGTAAGCCAGCCCGCTGCCGTAATTGGTACTGGCATCGCATCTTGTGCTGGGGTTATTCTTTCCATGGCACAGGTACCACTGCACCGGCCCCGGCAGGACCGCCTGGCCATTGTTATCAACAACCTCAGCGGACAGGTTTTCACAGCTGGAACCAACATTCTGGATGGAAACCTTGATGCCCGACCAGTTCGCCGTAGGAGTGATGGTGGGCGTCGGCGTGTCGGTGGGCAGGGTGATGGCCGCCGTGTACTGGAAGACTTGCAGATACCCGCCGTCCACGGCAAGATGGCTGGCGGCGCCAGTGACCACCGCCAGCAGGACGATTAGCAAAGCCAGGACGGCAAGGGCAGCCGGGGCGCGCATGGCTCAGGCCTCTTCCCCGTCTCCCGGCGAATATACATACGTGGCCACCCCGGCCGGCAGGAAGAACAGGTGCCGTCCGTCGCCCTGCGCCTGGTGCAGGATCAGCGCGCCTTCCTTCTCCGCCAGGCGGGCCAGCTCCGCCATGCCGGCCACGTGGATCACCGGCCCGGCGGCGTCTTCCACCGCCGTCACCGTGACCACCTTGCCCCGGTAGCGCGCCAGCAGTTTACCGGTCTGGCTCAGGCCCCAGCCCAGGTAGAGCATCCCGGCGCAGACCGCGGCGATCACCAGCGCGGGAATCCCGCCCCACAGGCTCAGGCTGCGCGCCTGCTGCACCGGCATCGAAAGGCCCGCCAGGCTCAGCCGGTTGGCGCGGGTGGCCGTCTGGGTGACGGAGCGGCTCTCGGCGCGCTCCAGCTCGCCGTCCAGCGTGATCTGCGTCTGGTTGACCCGCAGGCTGAACGCAGGAGCAAAGTCCCCGCTCGCCTCCTGCCCCGCGGCCGATCCCTGCACCCGCACCTCGGGCACCACCTCCAGGACGTAGCTGTTCAGTGAATAGCCGGCCAGCTCCTCCAGGCCCGCAACCCACGCCTGGATCTCGTCCAGATCCAGCTCTACCTGGCCCGTGAGCTCGTCGCCCTGGTAGACCAGCGGATCGCCCAGCGGGCGGGTGTGCAGCACCTGGTCACCGCTGAGAACCCGCAGCGTAGGGGTCAGCTCCACGGTCAGGTCGCCCGCCTGCAGGCCGGCAAGCTGGTAGGAGTAGGTCACCAGAATGCTGTCGACCAGCCGGGTGAACACGCTCTGAGACTCGCCGCCGGCCGGAACCACCTGCCCCTGCGGGTACAGCTCGGAACGGGCGGTGCGCACGGTGTAATCAAAGCGCATCTGGTGCTCGAGCTTCAGCACCTCCTGCTCCTCGCTGACCGCCAGCGGGGCGCGGAAGGCGAAGAAGCCCAGCGCCAGGGCCAGAGCGGCCAGCAGCAGGGCCAGGTACAGCAGCGGCCCGGCCCAGTTCGGCGGAGCGAGCGCCTCCACAGCCGGCCTGGCGGCTTCTTTTGTTCGCGGGATGGCCCGGGGGTCGTTCTGAGCAGTTGTCATGGCTTTCCTCCTGTAATCCCGGCGGCGGGACCGCGGGTGATCGTCCTCCCAGACAGACAGGCCGGCCAGCAGCACCAGCGCGGCCAGGTAATGAGGCTGGCGCAGCTGCAGAATGACCAGACCTGCTTTCGGGAGATGAAGAAACTGCCGGCCGAGCACCTGTTCGGCGGCGGGGGTCCAGGGGTCGGCGCCGTTCTTGTTGTCGCCTCTGGTGATATACCCGTTCCGGTCACCGCCCACGATGCGGTGGATGACGTTGCCGGCCCCTTTGACCGTGTAGGCCACCACGTCACCGATCTGGTACTCCGCCTGGCGGTGCAGGATGACCAGGTCGCCGGAGTGGAAAGTTGGCTCCATGCTGACGCCGCTGACAATAATGTAGGTGGCCGGCCCGCCGAGCGCCAGCGGCCGGAAGTAGAAGAACCAGATCAGGCAGAGAATCAGCGAAACGCCAGCAAAGATTTTTTTCATTGAGATGGTTAAGTGGAAATCTGGCTGGCCTTCATGGATCGGCGAAGGCCAGCCAGCGGCATAACACTAGGGATTAATACTCACCTTCGATCCAGATCTTCAGGACCACGATATCCTGAGGGCGAAGGTAGGGCGCAGAGAATCTGAACGTCTCTTGATCGGCGCCGGTTAGCGTCATCTGGCCTGAGTACAGGGGTTTTGCTGCGGGATCAGGCCCATAAATCTTGACGAACATTTCGTTGCCCGCGCAGTCAGGATGAATTCCGGCAATTCTGACGGACCGAACGGTGTTGTCGTCGGTTTCAAGGCCCCAGCCGGGCACATAAACGCCGTCGGGGTCGCAGTACAGGGTGTCATCCACGCCCGCCTGAATGGTGCCGCCGCTGACGGGCAGCTCCGCCGCGGCAGCAAACGCGGCCGCCACCAGCACAAAGAGCAGGGTTAAGACCAGAACTTTCTTAAACATCATGCACTCTCCTGTGAAGATCGGTCAAATGACAACTTTTTTGATGTTGCATCTCGACAGGGGAGGTGGCATAATGGCGCTGTGACAGAGGCGCGCCCTATGCCACCTCTGGATCGTTGCCCTGGCAGTTGCCGCTGCCGGGGCAACCTGCTGGTAAGGCAGAAACCATACCTGGCCTCCTTTCCGCCGCAGGGTCTGAAGCACGGGCCGGGAAGCGCCGGCGGAGGCTCATCATTGGACCGCAGCCCGATGCGTGCACCACTTAGTTCTTCACCAGGATGTCGATGCCGGCCACGGCGTCGGCGTTCGGAGCAGCGGTACCCAGGCTGATCGTGATCGACTCATCGTTAATGGTGCCGCTGACAGGACCAACCGCTGACCCACCGTCAAGAATCAGGACCACATCGATCGTCGTCCCGCTGCAGGTGTCGTCGATCCCGCTGATGACAACATCGGTCACCTTCCAGACACCGTCGACGTAGTTCGTTGTGTAAGCCACCTCGACGCCGTCCGCATCGCAGGTCAGATCGCCGTAACTGCCCGCCTGCAGCGTACCGCCGTTCACATTCAGGTTCGCCGCCGAAGCGAAAGCCGCCCCGAGCAGCGCCATCAGCGCTATGAACACCAGCACTTTCTTGAACATACATCCTCCTCTTTGTCTGGTTCAATGCGGTTTGGGATTAAAAAAGATAACGGCCGCAGTGCTGCGGCCGGTTTCGCTACTGGCTCCCCGGGGGGTGCGGCGGGCTTCTACCGCCAAGCGACCAGATAACATCCCCCTGGATCGTCGCCTCCACAAGGCTTGAGTTCCCTGGTTAAATTGTTCGTCTGGGGGCGCGCGCACTAACACGCGCAACCTATATCATATCCATCTGATCTCATTTTTCAAGCCGTCTGCCGGGCTTCTACGAAAGGTCCAATAATAATCTTGAGTGGTCAAATATGTAATTTGCCCCCTGCCGGTCGCCCGCGGACACCATTCACAATTAAGATCGATATGGTATAATTTGGGCAGTGAAAAGTAAGACCGTCTCCGCCAGCATCCCGGTTTCCAATATAAATCTAACGCTAGCCAGATAGAATCCAGGTGGGCGTAATATCTTTATAAGTCGAATGGATCCGGCCGCAGCCCGGGGACCGGATGGTATTCTCATCCACATCGGGCGTCTCACATCCCCCCTTTGGGTGAGGCGCTCGCCAGATAAAGTCTGATACAATCGATTCAGACATTGTAAGTCTTGAAGGGGGGAAATTTGCGTACATTGTCACCCGTCCTGGCGCCGTCACTCCGGTTCAGGCGGAATTATTAGGAGGTAATTGCCTTGTCTGGAATGGAACGTTTTACCCAACGAGCTCGACGTGTGCTCAGCCTGGCGCATCAGGAAGCTGAACGTATGCGCCAGGAAACCATCAGCACCGAGCATCTGCTCTTGGGTCTAATCCAGGAAGAAGGCGGTGTCGCAGGCCGGGTCCTGCGCGATTTAGGGTTAGAACCAGAGCGTGTACAGGAAATGGTGGAACGGCTGAGCGGCTACGGCCAGTATCGCAGCGGGAAGATCGATCTTTCCCCCGGCGTTCAACAGGTCCTGGAATACGCTATTGAAGAGGCCCGCCGCCTGGGCCATCACTACATCGGTACCGAGCACCTGCTGCTGGGCCTGGTGCGTTCCTCCGAAGGGCGCGCCATGGACGTGCTGCGCAAGCTGGGCATAACGCCCGAGCAGATCCGCCGCCAGACCCGCCGCGTGCTCTCCGAATCCAGCAGCGCCAGCAGCGCCGCCCCGGCCGTCACCGGCCGCCAGTCCGGCAGCGCTTCCTCGCGCCAGGAGCAGAGCCGCCCCAAGACTCCCCTGGTGGACCAGCTGGCGGTGGACCTGACCGCCCTGGCCGAAGAGGGCAAGCTGGACCCGGTCATCGGGCGCCAGAAAGAAATTGAGCGGGTGATCCAGATTCTGGCCCGCCGCACCAAGAACAACCCCGCGCTGATCGGCGAGCCGGGCGTGGGCAAGACTGCCATCGTGGAAGGCCTGGCCCAGCGCATCGTCGAAGGCGACGTGCCGGCCCCGCTGCTCAACAAGCGCGTGCTGCAGCTGGACGTCGGCTCGCTGGTGGCCGGCACCATGTACCGCGGCCAGTTCGAAGAGCGCCTCAAGCGGGTGATCGACGAGCTGAAGTCCTCGGGCGCCATCCTGTTCATCGACGAGGTGCACATGCTGGTGGGCGCCGGCGCGGCCGGCTCCTCGGTGGACGCCGCCAACATCCTCAAGCCCGCCCTTTCCCGCGGCGAGCTGCAGGTCATCGGCGCCACCACCCTGGACGAGTACCGCAAGCACATCGAATCCGACGCCGCCCTGGAACGGCGCTTCCAGCCCATCCAGGTGGCCGAGCCTTCGCTGGATGAGACCATCCAGATCCTGCGCGGCATCCGCAGCGCCTACGAAGAGCACCACCGCCTGACCATCTCGGACGAAGCGCTGGAGGCCGCCGCGCGCCTGTCGGCCCGCTACGTCACCGAGCGCTTCCTGCCCGACAAAGCCATCGACCTGATCGACGAGTCGGCTTCGCGGGTGCGCATGTACAAGAACCCGGCTGCCGAAGCCGCCCGCAAGGTGATGGCCGAGCTGCGCGAGGTTCGCGAGAACCACGCCCTGGCCGTCGAAGACGCCCGCTACGAAGAGGCCCAGGAACTGCTGGACCGGGAGACCGAGCTGGAGGATAAGCTGGAGCAGCTGCGCCACAGCTGGGACCGCGACAACGCCCCGGTCGTCACCGCCGAAGACATCGCCGAGCTGGTCTCCATGTGGACCGGCGTGCCGGTGATGCAGATGGCCCAGGAAGAGTCGGTCCGCCTGCTGCAGATGGAAGAGGAGCTGCGCAAGAGCATCATCGGCCAGGACGAGGCCATCGAGAGCATCTCCAAGGCCGTCCGCCGGGCGCGCTCCGGCCTGAAAGACCCGCGCCGCCCGATCGGCTCCTTCATGTTCCTCGGCCCCACCGGCGTGGGCAAGACCGAGCTGACCAAGGCGCTGGCCAAGTTCCTCTTCGGCTCTGAAGACGCCCTGATCCAGCTGGATATGTCCGAGTTCATGGAGCGGCACAACGTCAGCCGCCTGGTGGGCGCGCCTCCCGGCTACGTCGGCTACGAAGAAGCCGGCCAGCTGACCGAGGCCATCCGCCGCCGGCCCTACTCCATCGTGGTCTTTGACGAAATCGAGAAGGCCCATCCCGAAGCGCACAACATGCTGCTGCAGATCATGGAGGAAGGCCAGCTCTCGGACGCCCGCGGGCACCGCGTGGACTTCCGCAACGCCATCATCGTGATGACCTCGAACATCGGCGCGGACATGATCAAGCGCCAGAACATGTTCGGCTTCAACCTGGCCGTCGACGAGGAGGCCGAGGAGCGCCAGTCCTACGAGGAGATGCGCAAGAAGCTGACCGACGCGCTCAAGCGTGTCTTCCGCCCCGAGTTCATCAACCGCATGGACGCCGTGATCGTCTTCCGCTCGCTCAACCGCCAGGACCTGCGCCAGATCGTCCATCTGGAGCTGGACAAGGTGGCCAGCCGGCTGGAAGAGTACAGCATCCGCCTGGAAGCCACCAGCGCCGCGCTGGACCGGCTGTCCGAAGAGGGCTACGATCCCGACTTCGGCGCCCGCCCGCTGCGCCGGGTGATCCAGAACAAGGTCGAAGACCAGCTCTCGGATGCCCTGCTGAGCGGCGAGTTCCACGAAGGCGACCTGATCATCGTGGACGTGAACGAGGACGGCGAGATCTTCCTGCGGCGCTCCGAAGACCCGGAGGCCGAGAAGAAAGCCCTGGCCGCCCAGGCCTGAGCGCAGCGCTCACGTCTGAGCGGATCAGAATGGAACCAACAAGGGTTGGCGGGCGCGAACAGCCCCGCCAACCTTTTTATTGGGTAGAATCAAGCTGCACGCTCCTGGAATCGAAGGATACCCATGGCTAAAACCCAGACCCGATACATCTGTCAGAACTGCGGGCGCACCGCTCCGCAGCAGCTGGGCCGCTGCCCGCAGTGCGGCAGCTGGGGCTCGATGGTGGAAGAGATCATCGCCGCCCCGGCGCGCTCGGCCAGCGCCCCCACCGCCGGCCGCGGGCTGAGCACCCGCTCGCAGCCCCGCCCGCTGGCGGCCATCGAGGGGGACGCCGAGGCGCGCATGCCGCTTTCCATCGGCGAGTTTTCCCGCGTGCTGGGCGGCGGCATCGTCCCCGGCTCCATCATCCTGGTCGGCGGCGACCCGGGCATCGGCAAGTCCACCCTGCTGCTGCAGATGGCCATGGAGCTGGCCGCGGAGCACCGCGTGCTGTACGTCTCCGGCGAGGAATCCGAGCGGCAGATCAAAATGCGCGCCGTGCGCCTGGTGCGCGCCGCGCAGGATGAGGGCGCGGAGCCGAAGCCCCTGCCCGAGGAGCTGCTGCTGGTCACCGAGACCAACCTGGAGGCCATCCTGGAGCATGTGGACCAGGTCGGCCCCGATATCCTGATCGTCGACTCCATCCAGACCGTCTACCTGCCTCAGCTGGAATCGGCCGCCGGCTCGGTCACCCAGGTGCGCGAAAGCGCCTCGCGCCTGCGCGAGCTGGCCAAGAGCGAGGGCCTCTCGGTCTTCGTCATCGGCCACGTCACCAAGGAAGGCATGATCGCCGGCCCGCGCGTGCTGGAGCACATCGTCGACACCGTGCTCTACCTGGAGGGCGACCGCTACCAGACCTTTCGCCTGCTGCGCTCGGTGAAGAACCGCTTCGGCCCCACCTCCGAGGTGGGCGTGTTTGAGATGCGCGAAAGCGGCATGGTGGAGGTGCCCAACCCGTCCGAGGCCTTCCTGGCCGAGCGCCTGGTCAACGCGCCCGGCTCGGCCATCGCCGTGACCATGGAAGGCACCCGCCCGCTGCTGGTGGAGGTGCAGGGCCTGACCAGCCCTTCCACCCTGGGCAACCCGCGCCGCACCCCCAACGGCATCGACGCCAACCGCCTGCTGATGCTGGCCGCGGTGCTCACCCGCCGCGTGGGGCTGCCCCTGGCCGACCAGGACGTGTTCGTCAACGTGGTCGGCGGGATGCGCATCGGCGAGCCTGCCGCCGACCTGGCCGTGGCCGCCGCGGTGGCCGCCTCCCTCAAGGATGTACCGGTGCGCGCCGACGCCGTGCTGATCGGCGAGGTGGGGCTGTCGGGCGAGCTGCGCTGGGTCAGCCAGATGCACGCCCGCCTGCGCGAGGCCGCCAAGCTGGGCTTCACCGCCGCCATCGTCCCCCGCTGGACGCGCAAGCCCGAGGCCTGGCCGGAAGGCATGCAGGTGATCCCGGCCCGCTCGCTGCGCGAAGCGCTCAACCTGGCCCTGGTGAAGGAATCCCGCGGCTAACCGGGCATCCCTCCCTTCCCGGGAGATCACCCGGCCATTCGTACCTCTTAAAATCGTCCGGCGAGGCCGTCTGAGCCTCGCCGGACTTGCATTCTCCCCTCCTCGCGTTAGCGGTTCATGCCGCGCATCACATCCCAGGCGTGGCGCACGGCGTCGCGCACGTGCTCCCAGGGGTGCGGGCTGCCGCGGCGCTCCCATTCCATGCGGGCGTCGTTCTCCAGCCGGTCCCAGTTGTAGTCCCGGTAGCGGGTGTCACCGGCCAGCTCGTACCCGTACAGGTAGGCGGGCTGGAAGGTGTCGTACGCATCGCCGGTGGCGCCGTAGTAGGTGGTGAAGTGCTCGCGGAAGCGCGGCTCGTAGCTCTCCCACTCGGGCGTGCCGCGCAGCTGCTCGTAAGTGCGCTCCACATCCATGTCCTCGCGGAAGGTGCGATAGCCCTCCTCCACGTCACTTCTCACGTGGATGTCCTCCTCCACCCTCGGGTAGTCCACGTCGATGCTGCCGGTGACGGGGATCTCCTCGTCGTGCAGGCCGGATTCCATGTCCTTCTCGAACTGGGACTCCCGCTCCAGGCCGCCGGTGTAGTCCACGTCTCTGCCGGTCACGGGGATTTCGTCCTCGCCCCGCAGGCCGGTGTCCCTGTCCCGGCCGGTCACGGGGATGTCGCTCTCGCCGCGCATCCCGGTGTCCGCATCCATGCCGGTGACGGGAATATCGCCCTCATCGTGCGCCGGTTTGTCCACGTCCTGCTGGAAGCTTGACTCGCTGTCCAGCTCCTCACCGGTGACGGGCATGGGCGCTGGCGTGGTGCTCATGCGCTCCTGCCGCTCCCGCTCCTGGCGCTCCAGCCGCTCGCCGGTGAAGTACTCCCGGCCGCGCTCCCAGGGCTGCGCCTTCTCGTCGAAGCCCCGCCAGTTCTCAGCGCGCCAACCCTCCACCCGGCGGTCAACGTCCACCGGATTGTAGCGGTTCATGACCGAGACCGCGCGGTCCGAGAGGTGATCCTCGCAGCGCAGCACCACCAGCGTGCCGCCCCGGCGGATGCCTTCGGCGTAATAGTGAGACTGGTCCTCCGGCACGCCCATGCCGGTCAGCGCGCCCAGGATTCCCCCGGCCGCCGCGCCGATGCCGGCCCCGGCCAGGGTGGTGGCGATGGGTCCGGCTGCCACCACGGGGCCAATCCCGGGGATGGCCAGCGCGCCCAGACCGACCAGCAGACCGCCCAGGCCGCCCAGCGCGCCGCCGGCAGCCGCCCCCGTCATGGTTCCGCTGGTGAACTCCTCCATCCGTCCTTCGCCGCCAATCTGGCGGGAATACTCGCCGTTTTCGTCCCGCGTGACCAGGCTGATGTTATCGCTCTCAAACCCGGCAGCGCGCAGATCGCGAACGGCCCCATGGGCATCTTCAATGCGATCATAGAGACCTACCACTGTTCTCATCGCTAATCCTCCTTCAAACTACAGGTGCAGCGCCCGCGGGCGCATGCAAGACAACAGGCCGCTCCCGAGTAAGCTTTACCCCTCGGTCTTGCCGGCCCCCGTCACTGGGGCCGGCAGCTCAACGCGCCCTCCTTTCAGGCGCAGCATCAGGCTCACAGTCTGGACAATGCTCTCCCCCTCGACGCGTGCTTCCAGAGGCCGGGCCGCCGCTTTCAGGCGCCCGTCTTCCAGCAGGATCGGGACTGTATCTGCGATGTGCGGGTGGATGGTGGGGTCGACAGCGCCGCGGAGTCCTGTTTTTCCAGTCACCAGTAATGACCTGGAGTAAACCAACCGATAACCTCCTCCGGATTCAAGCCGGCGCAAGCGCCGTCCGCGTCAGTTTTGATTCTATGACCCGGCCACCCCCCGGCAAATAGGGAGAATCCCTAATCCGCTCACCCGACAATCCCCATTTAAATGAGGAGGTCTCCCCCTCAGAAGGGCCTGCCTTATTAAGGCTGGCTGATCCTCCTGCCGGGGAGACCCTTTCCAGGCGCTAGCCCTTCGTTGAGAAACAGCTATGCTCCGCGCTCGGCCTCCAGCCGCTCGATGGCCTGCTCCATGAAAGCCACCGCCTCGCCCAGGGTTTCCGCGTCGAAGGCCAGCCGGGCGCCGGCGGCGCGGTACAGCTCGGGCAGGGTCACCGTCCCGCCCAGCGACAGCGCCCGGCGGTAGGCGCGCACCGCTTCCTGCGGATCGCGCTCCCAGTTCCGCCAGACCTGCACCGCCCCCAGCTGGGCCAGGCCGTACTCGATGTAATAGAAGGGGTCGGTGAAGATGTGCGGCTTGCGCTGCCAGCCGGTGACCATCACATCCTCCAACCCGCTGTAGTCCACCCCGGGCATAAAGCGCTGCCACAGCTCGCCCCAGGCGGCGTCCAGCGCGGCCGGGTCGGTGGCCTGCTGCGGGTGGGTGTAGGCCCAGTGCTGGAAGGCGTCCACCACCGCCATGTAGGGCCAGAAGAGCACCGCCCCTTCCACCAGCGCAATACGGGCGCGGGCCGCCTCGGAGGGGGTGTAGAACGGGTCCTCGCCCGCCGCCAGGAAGTTGGACCCCAGGTGCTCCATGCTCATCGAGGCCACCTCGGCGAACTCGTTGGGCACGATCAGGTCCTGTGCGCGGCGCAGGTGAGCGGATTCGAACACGTGGAAGGCGTGCCC
>CZCB01011746.1_pt1 | contig 10753 bp, 9 predicted proteins | sample 591991 | NCBI WGS metagenome assembly CZCB01 (sample SAMEA3556809, study PRJEB10932) | anaerobic digester metagenome | reverse complement strand
AGCGAATTTGGCAATCCATTGCTCTGGCCAGTTTATCCGTATATGGATACAACTCTTCTCCGCAAAGCACCTCCCTTTTTACAGCAGTTTCCGGAAAAAAGACTCTTTTACAAACCGGACAAACTACTTCATGACTGGTCAGTTCAAGCATGTCTCCATCTCCTTTGCTTTTTATTTTCTGCAGCTTGTTATTAAACTAACAAATGCAGAATTTTTTGATAATTAATTCTACCATAAGGAGGGAAACATGTCAAGCCATTATTAAAAGATAATTATTTCACATTAAAAATACTTTTTTCACAAACCTATTTATCAACAAGTTTATTTTTTAACAAAGTAATCAAGAAAAATTACTTTTTCTTCGGACCTGTATCCGGAAACCTCAACCTCCAGCTTCTCCTTAAAAAGCGGGCCGTTAACAACCAGGGTATGATATTCCCCCGATTCCCCGCAGGGGGACAAACCCCTGCTTTTTACCTCTTGAATAAAGTCAACATTCAAGAGCCGTCCCAGCCATTTGTCTTCCAGGAGATCTTTCCGCAGCGCCACAATCAGTAACTCCGCCTTTAGCGCCAGCAACTCCGACAGAATATCTTCCTCCTGCAGTCCCCATAAGGGCAGGTAACAATTAACAGCAACCCTGGCACATGCCTTTTCAAGCCAGTGGCGGTGCTCTGTAATGTTAATATCCCCGAAAACTCCTCCTGTAAAGCCCTTTTGCTTTAGCTCACAGGAAACCCTGTGAAAAGTTTCCTCATAGCTATCCCAGGTAACCGGTTCCAATATCTGGGGAAGATTAAGGGCACGGGCCTGGCCTGACAGGAGTTCCACAGGCAAATTATGCGACATACTGCAACTGTCCTTATTGATAAAAGTTAGAAGGCATCCCGGCTGCAGACCTGCTTCCCGGGCTTTTAGCAAAGCCAAATAAGCGTCCTTTCCCCCGCTCCAGGAAACAAATACTTTTTCGCCTGCGTTCATGATGTTTCACTCCCCCTTAGGTGTTTTTTCGTCCCCCGGAGGCAGCACACCGGGAAGGCCTCCGGGCCGAAATATGGTCTACAAAGAGCGTTTCACTGTTTCCCGTAACCGATTGGGTAAAGATCTTTACAGATGGCCAGCAGGTCATCAACACCTTTTGTAACCAGCGCCCCTTTTTGTTTAATCCTTTCATAAACCTCGACGGCTTTTCCTCCGCAGTAATCGCGTTCGGCAAAAGGCCTTTCCTCCAGCATTACTACTGTAAACCGGGAAGATATTACCTCCTCCACCGCCTGGAGGTTGCGCAAATTCCCCGGGCCAAAGGGAATCGGTGGGACTACGACGGCCCGGGCTTTTTCTATCAGTGCCAAGTGCTGCCTGTGAAAATGATCGTTTACAGGAGAAAAAGGAGGCAGGGTAATAACCGGAAGACGGTAACAGGAGGCAAAGCGGTAACTGCTGTCCTCCCGTGTAACCGGTCCTACGGAAAGCTGAAAACCTGCCTCCCAAAGGGCCGATAAAACAGGAATCGCCTCCTCCCCTCCGCCGATAACATGTATTCTCGTCCCGGAAAAACTTTCCTGTTTTCCCCCCGGCAGATCCCGTTTCAGCACGGTGACGGTGAGTTTGCCGTTTAAGGGGTTACGCTGGATAACGGCGGGCGTCCCATATGCCCTGTAGATGTTCTCTGCTGTCAATACCTCTTCCGGTTTCCCGAAGGACAAGATTTTTTTCTCGGCAAGTAAAATAAAAGTGTCAAAAAACTGTGAAGCCAGGTTTAGATCGTGGATGGCGGCTATAATGGTTGTCCCTTTAGCCCGGTTAAGCCTGCGGGCAAGCTCCAGAAACTCCACCTGGAAATTTATATCGAGGTTTGCCGTGGGTTCGTCCAACAGCAGAAGCTCCGGCTCCTGGGCCAGGGCGCGGGCGATTATAACCCGCTGGCGCTCGCCGCCGCTTAAATCGGTAACCGCTTTCCCGGCCAGACCGGCAATTCCGACAGCTTCCATGGCTGTTCGTATTATTTCCCTGTCCCGAGAGGTTTCCTTTTGAAAACGCTTCAGGTAAGGATACCGCCCCATGGCCACGATCTCTTCCACCGAAAAATCAAAATCAACGGCGGTATCCTGGGGAACAACGGAAATCAGTTTGGCGGTATCCGTCAGGGGTATTTTATGCAACTCCCGGCTGTCCAGATACACCGTCCCCCGGGCCGGCTTTAACAGGCGGCCGATACAGCGCAGTAGAGAAGATTTGCCGGCCCCGTTGGGGCCGATCAGCGCCACAAAATCCCTGGCCTTAATGGAAAAATCCAGGCCGTCAAGGGCTGTAAAAGAATCGTATTCAACAGACAGATCGTGCACATGGAGTGTAATCCCCAGAGCAACCACCCCCTAAACCCCGGAAAAATATCTCATCTTTTTTCTCCTGCGCAGCAAATAAAGGAAGAAAGGCGCACCCAAAAGGGCTGTAATGATGCCCACAGGAAGTTCCGACGGAGCAATAATGGTACGTGAAAGGGTATCGGCTCCTGTCAGCAAAATAGCTCCGGTCAAAACTGAAGCCGGCAGCAAAAAACGGTGATCAGGGCCGGCGACAAGCCGTATGATGTGAGGGACCACCAGACCGACAAAACCGATGATCCCCGAAGTGGAAACTGCCGCTGAGACGAGCAACGAGGCCGCTATGAGATAAATTATTTTTACTTTCTCAGCATTAATGCCCAGGTACACGGCCGTATCCTCTCCCAGCAGCAGGACGTTCAACTCCCTGGCAAAAAAATATATAATGCCAAAGCCGATCAGGACATAGGGAAGCATGACCCGGACATAACTCCAGCGCGCGCCTCCCAGCCCCCCCATCATCCAGAAAACAATCTGGTGGAGCTGTTCCCCGGCAAAATAGATCAGGAGAGAAACAAATGCGGAAAGAAAAGCATTGACGGCAATCCCGGCCAGAAGAAGCGTCATCACGGGAACCACACCCCCCTGGCGGGACAACTGGTAAACCAGTGCTATAGCGGCCAGGCCTCCGGCGAAGGCCATCAGCGGAACGGCCCCAAAGCCGGCCCAACCCAGGGTTAGTCCGCATACAATAGCCAGAGCGGCGCCCAGGGACGCTCCGGAGGATACCCCGATGATATAAGGATCCGCAAGAGGATTGCGGAAAAGCGCCTGAAATGTAGCGCCGGCCACCGAAAGAGCGGCGCCGACCATTGCTGCCAGGAAAACCCTGGGAAGGCGGATGTTCAGCACGATATCTCTGGTCGTCCCGCTTATGGATTCGGCAGGTGAAAAGCCGGCAATCCGCTCCATAATAATATAAACGATTTCTCTTTTATCCAGCGAAACCGCCCCATAACTGCTGGAATAAACAAGGGAAACGACCAGCAGAAATAACAGCACCAGCAGACAGGCTTTTTTTTGCCGACTGGTATGAATGAAGGTACGGTTAGCCGAAAAAACACCTTCTTCCTTTTCTTGCCGCATAGACGATCATCACCTGGATCCTGTTAATTTTCCAACGCCGGGTAAAACAATCCGGCCAACTCCTCGACAACTTCACCAATTCGGGGCCCGGGGCGTGAGACTTTATCGGGGTCTATGCTAAAAATGCGCCCTTCAGCCACGGCGGCAACGGATCCCCAACCCGGGCGGGCTTGAATCTCTTTAGCCAGAAATCCCTCTGTCCCGTGGTAATTGGGGTGGACTATTACTTCCGGGTTGCGATCCACGACCGCCTCGCTGCTGACTAAAGGGTATGGCTCCTTAACATCGGCAAAGATGTTTTTCCCGCCTGCCGCCTCGACAAGTTCATGAATCACGGAGGTGGAGCCAACACTCATCAGGGGATCGGCATATACCTCGTAGTAAACCCTTACCCGCTCGCTTTCCGGCACCCCGGACAGCTTTTCACTGACCGCATCCATCCTTGATTTTATCTCCGACACAAGCCGGCGTGCCCTTTCTTCTTCACCGGCAGCCAAACCCAGCAACTCAATGGAACGATATACATCATCCACAGAGGTAGGTTCCAGGATCAGCACCGGTATGCCCAACTCTTCCAGTCGGAAAAGCGATTCTTCATGTAAGGGTACCGCTACGACAAGCTCCGGTTGTAAAGCTACCGCCTTTTCAATGCTCGGTTCGGAAAAACTACCAGCCTTGGGCTTCTCCAGAGCTTCCGGGGGGTAGTTGCAGTACTCCGTTACCCCTACTATACGTTCCGAAAGACCCAGGGCAAAAAGCGTCTCGGTGAGACCCGGCGCCAAAGAAATAATCCTCTGCGGTTTCCGCGAAATGCGGACCTGCCGTCCCAGATCGTCTTCCAAAACAATTTCAAACTGTTCCTGTTCCCGGTTCTGCCCCTCGCTGCCCCTGCTGTCCTCAACCCGGGCACATCCGAAAAGCAGGGCTGTCATGGCTACGGCAATGGCGAAGCATAAAAGAATCAGCTTTCTAGGCATAGATTTATCCCACATCTTTCTATTCAAAAATAAAAGCCACGGAGAAGAAACGCGTGGCTGTAGACATACACCTCCCCTCTCCCTCGAAGGGGTCTGCTGCATTTACAGCAACAGGCAGGTCTCCTGGCTTACAGATCATTGCCTTCCTCCGTCTTCCCGGTTTTAAACCAGTGACACTTTGGAGGAAGCTACCTGTTACAGTGGCGGGACCGCACCGGATTTTCACCGGTTTCCCTTTCAAGCCTTACGGCACCTGCTGCTGGACATTATTCAGGTGTAAAGGGGTAAAACATATCTTATCCTAATATAAATATAACACATAACAAAGTGTATTTCCAGAAATTTTTTCGGGAAAAAGTAAAAATTTGTAATTAAACAAGCTGCATTATATTGTTTTTAGGCCGATTTTTTACGCAAGTCGCGCGCCATAAGAGCTGCGCCAATAGCGGTTACCAACCGCGGATCAATTTCTCGGGGCAGTACGATTTCACCAAGGAGCCCTTCAAGTTCTTTGACCAGGCCACCATTTTTAGCGCCACCGCCACAGATCATGATATCCTTTTCTATATCCAAACCCGTCGTTAGAGTGAAAATCCTGTCGGCGAGCGCGCTATGGATCCCTTTGACGATGCCCTCTAAAGGCTCCCCATTTGAAATCCTTGAAATTACTTCTGCCTCTGCAAAGACAGTGCACTGTGTCGAAATTGGCGATTTTTCTGACGATTGCATGGAAAGCTCCGCCATTTTTTCCAGGTCCAGTTCGAGCGAGACGGCGATCCTCTCTAGAAATTTGCCTGCGCCGGCAGCACACTTATCATTCAAAGAAAACTGGATAACCCGCCCCCTACTATCGAGTTTAATGACTTTGCTATCCTGCCCCCCGATATCTATTACTGTTCTGACCGTTGGATGCAGGTGGTGGGCCCCACGAGCGCAGCAGGTAATTTCGCTCATAGCCTTGGAATTAAATCCGCTAATGAATCTTCCATAACCGGTTGATACGATAGCACCCAGATCGTCCAGCGTAGAACAAGTTTTATCTAAAAGGGCATGCAAAGTTATCTCTGCACTTTTCCGGAAATTGCTTCCGGTAGGCACGATCTTTGCGCCGATTAGCGTCCCTTTTTCATCTAGTAAGACAGCTTTTGTTGATGTCGAACCTGAATCCAGCCCAGCAAATAAAACCATTTTACAACTCTCCTCTATACCCCTATCATCTCTAGGAAAGCATCGACTCTCTGTTTTATCTCCGCATCGGAATAAGCTCTTTCTTCGGCTTGATCGACATCGATAACAAGGACAGGCAGCCTATATTTCTCCCGGAGCAGAGTAGCTAAATCCAGCTCCCCGATGGACATGATTTTGCAACTCTTATTGATCAAAATCACTGCTCCATCAATTTTGTAATCTTTAATATCTTGGGCAAGCCTATCGCCCATGCAGCTATATAGGGTTTCTGCAAGGGTAGAACCGTATCCGCCGTCATAACCAAAACTTAGCCCTTTCCGGACCAGATACTCCAAGGGATCTGCATCATCGATATCTTGTGTATTCCATAGGTAACGGTTGTAATTGCCAAAAGGGAAAACACAGCCTCTCTCGGCAAAGTAATCGACAAAGCCAAGCCGGTACCAGGGAGGAATGTTAAACATAACCAGCCGGCGCCTTTCTTCAGGGATGACCCCTACTTTGTTCCGGACTCTCTCTCGCACCTCAGCGACAGCTTCTTTTAGAAGTTCCAGCCCGTACGCTGTTCCGGATAGTGAAGTTGGGATAAAAATGAGGTTGGCCAGATCTGAAAGATTTACAGGGGCCGGGACAGATTTGTTTAGTTCCAGCAACTCTCTCCAGTATTTGCCCTGTTCTCGGGAATAATGGGCTACCTCCTTTAATTTTTGTTCCGTCAATCTATTGCCGCTAATTTTTTCCAATTGTTCAATGCAAATTTTAAGCTCTTCGAGGACGTAATCCAGATAGTAATCGGGTATGTCATGCTCGAAGAGGCGATGAGGGGTGTTCAGAAACACAAAGGGCTTGTCGAAGTACAGGTGCATCGCATCAAACCATTTTAAATAATTTAGGCAAGAATTTGAGATAGAGACGATCACATCCGGTTCGGGGATCCCTCCCATGGGGTGTTCTCCTTCCCCGGCCAGGATGTAGCCGAAAACGTTCCGAATATAAGAGCACAACTCGCGTTTATAGTTATAGCCCTCGGCTATGGAGCAGTATTTTTCGGACAGATGTTGCGCTGCACAGATGCAGGCGTAATTCCCCGGGTAAACGACTTGGATCCCGAGGGCTGTGCAGATATCGGCAAGCGGGTTTGCAGTTGCCACCGACCAGGCGATGGGCCTTTTTGCCCAGGCGTCTTCATAAAATTTGCGGATGGTTGCACCGATGGCTCTTGCGGATTGGAGTCTCCTCGTTTTCTTTTCGGCCATTATCTTCTCCCCTTGGTTTATTAATTATATCAAGGACTCGATGAAGGCATCTATTCGAGTGCGAATAGGCGCCATATCGCAGAGATATTCGGTATCGATAAAGAGCACAGGAAGTTTGGTCTTTGTGGTTATCTCTTTTTCGAGATAAGGAAAATCCATTTTTTCCCCTTCGCAGCCCCTTTCAAGGGCGAAAACCAGGCCGTCAACCCTATATTCTTTTGCCATGTTGATAAGATGAGTCAGCCGGTTTTCAGCAGAAAAGCAAAAGGGGCAGGGTATTGTGTTATAAGCCCTTGCAAGGGCCATGAATTGATTGGGATCATCATCCACGTTAAAGAAAAAGGAACGCGAGCCAATGTTGGTATCATCGATAACTACAAGCGCTCCCGCAGCCTCTAATGTTTCCAACAGACGAAAATCTGTAATACAGGGGCCCGACACCATCAGCCTAACTTTTGGTGCAGGGTGCTTTTCTCTGTTTTTAAGTTCATCTAAATAAGTTTGCAGGAGCCGATTGTTTTCTTCCTTATCCATAATATGGCTTGTCATGATCGCTTTAAGCATCTCTAACCCGGAAAGAGGTAGAGATTCACTTTTTCTTAGGTCGTAGATATTCCTGATCAGTTCACGATTTTTATTATAGATATCGATTGCCTGCGCCAGTGAATCCGCTGAAATATTTGTTCCCGAAAATTTCTCGAAGGTTTTGGCAAGGGCTTCCAGTTCCCTGCAAAAAAACTTGAGGGCATTACCGGTTTTGCTGAACCGCACTCCGGCAATTGTAGCTACAAAATCATGGGGGCGGTTGTATCTCCAGCCCCGTGCAAAATAAGTTACTGTTTCACAGGATTCAGGTAAAACAACAGCATCCATAAAAGGATACCGTTCTTTTAAAACCTGATCCCAAATGGCACGAAATACAGATGAAGTTGCAGTGTGCAGATGGGCATGCGCGGCAGTAATCGGTTCTCCGGGAAAAGGGAAAAGCCTAAAAGGATGCAGACCTGCGGCATACAACAATTCCTGGGGTACCACTGGATGCATGACCCCGACAAATTTTTTCTCCGATTTTTGACGGATACCGGTCAGATATCCTTGCATATCGGCGGTGATCTGCTCAATTTTTTCTGAGGCGCTCGTGGATACAAACCGGCTCTGATAATTGTTTTTCATTATATTCCCCTCCACCTTCAATGGACTACAAACCTACTAAACGGTCTACAAACTTTTTTTTGCTTTTAATAGTGCTTTTGCGGTTTCCTCCCAAGCCTCAATAGCAACACGGTAAGCCTCTTCACCTTTTTTAGTGATGCTGTAAACCTTTCTTTGCCGGCCATCAACCACTTGGGTTTGGCAGTTCAGATACCCTCCCTCAGCAAATTCATGTAATACCGGGTAGAGCGCTCCTTCTGTCGGAGCGCAGCAACCCTTTGTGATAACATCTATCCTTTTGCTGATTTCATAACCGTGCAGCGGTTCTTCATAGAGCACTCTTAAAATAAACAGCCGGGAAAGGCTCATCTTAATAAGCCCCACCCAGTAGGACTTCTCTAAATATACTTCGGACATTGGATTACCTCCGTGCAGTAAAAAACTTCACATGCATTACCCCTCTATGTATAGTAACAGAAGAGCGGCCTTTTTGCAACTGTCTTTAACAGCTTTCTTTCGGCCGGTACTTTCCCCAATGCCGCCCAGACCTGTGCCAAAAGTAAAATACAAAGATAAAGAAGTAGTTTTAACCCTTGATTCTGACGATGCTCTGGTTAACGGACAAGTGATTAAACTTGATGTGCCGGCTATGGTCGTGAAAGGCCGCACTTTAATCCCTTTACGGTTTGTTTCTGAACAAATCGGTATGAAAGTAAAATGGGATGAAAAAAACAAAAGCATTACAATTACTGAATAGTGTTAAGTATAAGTAAGCCCCTGGAATTTTTCAGGGGATTTTCTTATTTATAGAGGGAATCAGAAAGTAGGGTAAGGCGGGTATAAGCTTCGGCTGAAGAGCCTATCGCCAGTAATCCTATAACGATCAGCAAGTAACTAATAGCCTGGGGCAATTCCATTTATGATATAATATGGAAATGGAGCAGCGTTTTGCTGTGGGCGAGAGCTCAAAAAGACATTTTATACGTTTTGAGTTTCCGGGATAATAAGACACGTTTGACGGTGTTAAATTGCCTTCATGAGCAGGTGGATAAAAGTGTTTCTTGCTGATTTTCATATCCATTCCAAATACTCCAGGGCTACGAGCCGGGAATGTGTCCCTGAAATGCTTGCTTTCTGGGCGCGGCGTAAGGGGATCGGCGTTGTCGGGACGGGGGACTTCACTCATCCGGGCTGGCGCCGGGAATTAAAGGAGAAACTTATCCCTTCGGAGGAAGGGCTTTATGTCCTCAGGGAGGATCTACAAAAGGAAGATCAGGTCACCGGGGCAAATTTCCAACCCCGGTTCATTGTCTCAGGTGAGATCAGCTCAATCTATAAAAAGAAGGGAAGGGTCAGAAAGGTCCACAACCTGATACTCCTCCCCGGACTGGAAGAAGCCGCAGCAATAGCGCACCGGCTGGAGGCCATCGGCAATCTGCACTCTGACGGCAGGCCGATACTGGGACTGGACAGCAGGGATCTTCTGGAAATAGTGCTCGACACCTGTCCGGAAGCAGTATTTATTCCTGCACATATCTGGACTCCGCATTTTTCACTGTTCGGTGCCTATTCCGGTTTCGACGATATCACCGAGTGCTTCGAGGATCTTACAGGCTATATATATGCCGTGGAAACAGGACTCTCCTCAGATCCCCCTATGAATTGGCGCCTCTCGGCGCTGGATGGTTTCACCCTTGTTTCCAACTCCGATGCACATTCACCGGCAAACCTTGGAAGGGAAGCGAACATTTTCGATACCGCCCTTTCGTACAGCTGCATATCCAGGGCATTGCAAAACCGTAATACCAACGAGTTTCGCGGCACAATTGAGTTTTTCCCGGAAGAAGGCAAATACCACTATGACGGTCATAGAACTTGCAAAATATGCTGGAAACCTTCGGAGACCAATGCTGCGGACGGCAAATGCCCTGTCTGCGGCGGCCGGATTACAGTGGGGGTGCTTCACCGGGTGGAAGTGCTTGCCGACAGGGAAGAGGGGTTTGTCCCACCGTCGGCGAAACACTTTGAGAGCCTGATCCCCCTTCATGAAATAATCGCTTCCTCCATCGGCTTTTCCGTCTCCAGCAAAAAGGTAAAGGAAAGATATGAGGATCTGCTGCGGAACCTGGGAACGGAGTTTTTCATCTTACGAGAGGCCGCGCTCAGCGATATAGAACTGGCTGCAGGGCCATACATCGCTGAAGGCATCCGCAGGCTGAGGTGCGGCCAGGTCGAGATACAGCCGGGATTCGACGGAGAATATGGCAAAATTAAAATAATGGATAGGCATGAAATCGAAAGGTTTTCAGGGCAGTTGTGTCTTGGCGTTAAGCAGGATTTTAAGGAGAGCTCCGGGGAAAAGTATGGCGCCGGTAATAAAAAAAGAGCAGAAAAAAGAGCAGCGGGAAGGCAGCTGCTGCCTGAAACTTTTAAAAAGGAAAATATGCCCCCTGGTAGAGCCAAAAAAGTGCCTATTCCGGAGACAACCTCCCCGCCGGACGAAAACAGCGCCCATATAACTGCTCTATCCCCTTCCTCCAGCGCTCCCTATGGGCTGAACGAGGAGCAGTGGGCAGCCGCCTCGTGTTCCAACCCGGCAGTTGCCGTAATTGCTGGCCCCGGGACCGGAAAAACCAAAACATTGATATCCAGGATCGCCTACCTGGTAGAGGAGTGTGCTGTCAGCCCCTCACAGATAACTGCCTGTCTC
>CZCB01016702.1_pt1 | contig 10765 bp, 7 predicted proteins | sample 591991 | NCBI WGS metagenome assembly CZCB01 (sample SAMEA3556809, study PRJEB10932) | anaerobic digester metagenome | reverse complement strand
ATGGTTTTTACTGGTGTGCAAAGATTAGACAGCTTTCCAATATACCGATTATATTTATCTCATCGAGGGATACGGATAGCGATAAAATACGAGCCATATCGCAAGGAGGGGACGACTACATAGAAAAGCCCTTCTCAATGGATTTACTCATTGCAAAGGTACAGGCAGCCCTGCGCAGAGCCTATTCCTATAGCGATCAAACCTTAAATATACAGCAATACAAGGATCTGATATATGATATAGAGCGCTTAAAGGTTATTTGTGGGGAAAAGGAGATCGAGTTGACACCCAACGAAGGGAAAATACTGACCGTGCTGATGAGAAATGGAAGTAAAGTTGTTTCCCGTACACGGCTTATCAGAGCCTTGTGGGATGATGAGAGCTTTGTAGATGATAATACCCTTACGGTAAATGTGAACCGTTTACGGAGGAAACTCAAAACCATAGGATTGGAAGGTTATATTAAAACCAATAAAGGTGAGGGGTATAGGTTGATATGAGTTTTATAAAGTATTTTAAGGAAAGATGGATAACGTACCTTTTTCTTTTTTTTCTTTTTGCCTTTTCTGCTGCGGTATACAAGTTAGACAATAGTTTCAACATAACCGAATCAAATGCTACCTATATTATATCGGGGTGGACCATACTTTTTATTGCCTTTGTAGTCATAGATTACGGAGCTTTTTATGCTCGCATTAAAAGCTTTAAAAGGTATTGCAGCTTAAATGCTTCCTCTCAAGATGTGGACGAGTTTTCCTACCCTATGGATAGGGAATACGCTGGGTTGGTTCATGATATGGTAGTGAAATATGAGGATTTTAAAGCCCAGGTAAGCACCAGGTTTTCGGATCAGTTGGAATTTATATCAAAATGGATTCACGATGTAAAGGTGCCAATCTCTGCTATAAGGCTTATATTAGAAAACCATGAACAGGAAATTCCAAGGGATTTATATCAAGGTATCGATAGGGAACTCTTTTCAGTAGAGCAGTCGGTGCAAAGGGTTTTCTATGAACTCAAAAGCAACAATCTCCATGATGATTACAAAATAGAAAAGGTTAGCACTAAAAAGCTGATTGCGCAAACCCTGAAGGCTTACTCCAATTTTTTCAGCTATAAGAAATTAAATATTTCTATTCTGGGTCCTGCATATGACGTGCTGACGGATGAGAAGTGGAGCGGCTATATACTTTCTCAAATTATATCCAACGCTGTAAAATATACGCCTGATAATGGGGATATTGTCATTAGTACTGAGAAGATGGATAATGAAGTAACCATAGCTATTAAGAATAGTGGAAAAGGGATACTAAAAAAAGATATCGGTCAGGTTTTCAAGAAGGGCTATACCTCTTCCGAGGATAGAAGCGGAATGAAAGCCACGGGTTATGGACTATACCTTTCCAGCAAACTCAGCGATAAGCTTGGACATAGGTTGACAGTGGAATCTGAATATGGGAAGTACGCTGTTTTCTCTTTAACCTTCATTGAAAATCCAACCATGCATAATACGATTATCTCCTGAAAAATGAATCCATCTAATTATCTGTTAGAGATATTTCTTTGTGACAGAATTGTAAGATTGCATCCAAAAGTGTAAGGTAATGCGATTTTACCTGTTTTTTGTATGAGATATAATCACCTCATAGAGACGATTATGGGGGTAAAAATAAATGCAGATTCTAAGAGTCGAAAATGTAAGTAAGGTATATGGATCCAAAAAAAGTTCAAAACAGTACATGGCCCTAAAGAATATAAGCTTTGATGTAAATGAAGGCGAATTTATTGGTGTAATGGGTCCGTCGGGTTCAGGGAAAACCACACTTCTTAACATACTGGGTAGCATTGATAAGCCTACAACAGGAAGGCTTATAATGGATCATCGGGACATCACAGGTCTAAGCAAAGATCAGCTGGCTGTTCACAGAGCTAAGAAGATAGGCTTTATTTTTCAGGATTATAATTTGCTGGAGACCATGACTTTAAAGGAGAATATTATTTTACCATTGGCATTGGCGGGATATAAGACTCGAGTTATGGAGAATAAGCTAAATAGTATTGCTGAAGATTTGGGTATAAAGGCAATACTGGATAAGTATCCTTATGAAGTATCCGGCGGAGAACAGCAGCGTGCGGCGGCATGCCGAGCTTTGATTACCAATCCAAAGCTGATTCTTGCGGATGAGCCTACAGGCAATCTGGACTCGAAATCAGGGAAGGACTTGCTGGAGCTCTTAACTTTTATAAATAGGGAGTATAAGGCAACAATTCTTATGGTAACCCACGATGTTTTTGCTGCCAGCTATTGTCATAAAATAATGTTTATTCGTGATGGTGAGATATACAATGAGCTCTATGCAGGGGATGACAAAAAACAATTCTTTGACTCCATCATAGACGTCTTGAGTGTCCTTGGGGGTGAGCGAATATGATTAAGCTTTCCACCTTGGCTGTTCGGAACATAAAACGGAACTTCAAAAGATATGTAATGTACTTTTTTTCCTTATGCTTTAGCGTGTTTACCGCATATACCTTTTTTGCTTTAATGGAAAACGAGCTTGTATCAAATGCATTTACCTATGATGACAGGTATAGGGCTTTATTGTTGGCCTTTGGCATTATCATAATGGTCTTTGTCATGTTTTTTCTTATAAGCTCCAACAATAGTTTTATTAAAGCAAGAAAGAAGGAGATCTCTACCTATTCCCTGTTTGGCATGACCAACAGAAAAATTGGCAGGCTGCTTTTTATGGAGACCATGATTGTAGGCCTTACGGCCTTAGCCCTGGGTATAGGTATCGGAATATTTTTTTCAAAGCTCATTGCGATGATTTTACTGGATATTTCCCTGGCATCCTTTACCGGAGATATAGAATTCAGTATAGCGTTTAAAGCCATCTATATAACCGGGATTATCTTCTTGGCCATATTCTGTGTCATGGGTCTATCAGGCTTAAGGGTTATAAATAAATTCGAATTGGTGGATCTGTTTAAGGCTGACAAGGTCTCGGAGGGTAACTCAAGGGGATCCATAACTGCTCTTGCTTTATCCCTCTTGTTAATTGGGACTGGTTACTACCTGGCATCAATAAAAAACTATTTCTTAGTGGTTGCGGCTATACCCATCTTAGTCTTAGTAATAAGTGGAACCTACCTGTTCTTTTGGGGTGGGCTGCCCAGAGTTTTACACCTCATCAAGAAAAACAAAGGAAGGCACTACCGAGATGTCAATCTGATTTCTATATCTATGTTCACCCATAAGATTAAGACTATAGCATCTACCATGGCGACTATAGCAGTTCTATCAGCGGTAGCAACAACAGCCATTGCCACTGGGTTTACCCTTTATAGTAGTATCGAAAAAAACACTTATGATACCAATGGTTATGATATGTACTTCTATGGTGGACAGGAAGAAGTATTAGATTATATATATAAGGCTTTTGAAAAGCATAATGTAAGAATCATAGATGAGTATACTACCCAGCGATATAAATGCAGCCCGGAGGTAGAGCCGATTGTAGTTGAGGGCAGGGAACTTACCTTTGGTCAGGACAATTATTTCAGGGTATATTCTGAGTCTGAGTATAATAGGCTGATTTCGGTGTCAAGAAGTCAGTTAAGGCCTGTGTATATAAAACCTGGCGAAGCAATGTTTGGATATCCTGGTGTAATCAATGATTTAGAGGATACAATAGTTGGAAAACTATTAAGCTTTTCCTCCGACCTAACCATCGAAATCACTTCGGTAACACAAAAGGATATTTTAACCTTCGGAGCATTTTATACCTTGGTCTTAAATGACAATGATTTTAATATCCTCAATCATAGCGGTGATATCATAGCTACTGACAGAAATGGAGACCCTTTGGATCGGGTAACGGTGTTCAAATATGAAAACCCTCTAAAATCAGGGGATTTAAATGCAGACTTTATACAAATATTAGATGGAAAGACTGGGAGCTATAGGACTGCATACAATCATTATAATGAATCCTTAGAGACTTTTGGACTGATTTGTTTTATCGGATTCTTCATGAGCGGGGTTTTCATATTGATGACTGCCAGCCTCCTGTATTTTAAGCAAATAATGGCTGCTGAAGAAGAACAGCATCAGTATAAGATGCTTAGAAAAATAGGCCTGAGTACTGAAATAGAGAAAAGAGTTATAACCAAAAGGTTGTTCCCTGTTTTCTTAATTCCCTTATTAATAGGCATAATCCATAGCGTGTTTGCTATGAAGGCGGCTGATACTATGATATTTTCCAATATGTTACCAGTTGATAATTCCTATATTGTGGTTCTGTCCTTCTCGGCAGTAATGTATGCCGCCTATGCATTGGTGTATGGTATATTTTACTTTATAACAAAGGGGCAGTATTCGAGAATAGTAAAATAGCGAATATTAACTGTAAACCTATAACAATGATAAACTGAAAATCGCTGGTTCAATGCCGGCGATTATTAGTATATACAGATGATAATATTCTGTTTCACCATGTATTTTGGTTGTAAATACATTTATAGGAAGGGTTTTGAAAAGGAATAAAGAATAGTGTAAGGTAGGAGTTGGTAAACGAATAAAAACCTATCTAAGCGTGTATTTGGTTTTATGTAGTTAATGAGGTGTTTTTATGAAAAATATTTTATTCTTATGCGGCCCAAATGGAATAGGAAAAAAGTATTATATGATCGTATCCAAAGAGCTTTAAATGAATCTCGAAAAGCCTTTGATGATGTGGTTTATCCTAAATTGGATATAACTAGTTTGTCTGTTTCCGAAGCTGCAAAAACTATTATTAAAGAAGCAGGATTATAAAAGTGACACTGTATTCTGTGCCTGGATGATTACATGAAATAGGAGTGATATTGGTGAAACATGAATGGAGAAAACATGAAAAGAACTTATACTTGCCAAAGCAAAAGCCGGAACTTGTAACTGTTCCGGAACATAAATTCTTTATGATAGAAGGAAAAGGGAATCCGAATAGCGTAGATTTTTCAAACAGGATAGAAGTCCTTTATTCCTTGGCTTATGCCGTTAGGATGATGCCCAGGCAGGGATATACGCCGGAAGGCTATTTTGAATATACGGTATATCCGCTGGAAGGACTCTGGGATCTAACGGAAGAGGGAAGAAAGTCAGACACACTGGTTAAGGATGAACTGCTGTATACCATTATGATCAGACAGCCGGATTTTGTAACAGAAGAAGTAGTGGAGAGAGCCTTTGAAAGCGTAAGGAAAAAGAAACCTCATCCCCTATTGGATGAAGTATCATTTGATACGATTGAGGATGGATTATCTGTTCAAATGCTTCATGTCGGCCCTTATGATGACGAACCATGCAGTTTTAAAAAGATGAGGGAATTTATTGAAGAAAATCATCTGGAAATAAAGACCTTAAGGCATAGGGAAATCTATCTGTCGGATGTCAGGAAAGTGGAGCCCGCTAAATTAAAAACGGTTTTAAGGTATATGGTTAGAAGAATATAGGTAATATTCTACATTTATATAGTATAGTGCATACTTCATTTCGTTTGACGAACCGGATAGGTATACTAAAGTACTAACAGATTTTATCCTGCATTAATCTAGCCTGCACCCCCTATTAAAAGAAAAATATTTTTTCGCATTCTATATAATATGTAGACAACTACATAGAGCTCTTTAAAAAGATTCTCGATGCCATGTATATGATGTATAAAGGAGTTTGTTTTATGGAAAAAGAAATACCCGATAAAAACCTATTTATGATGTGTAAAAATTTGAATACTAATGCACTTGCCGAGCTACCATATGGATATCATGTAAGGACCTGTAGAAGGAATGAATTAGAAATATGGAAGAAGATGCCCTTTGATGATGAGGATACCGCCAAGCAGTATAAAGATTTTATGACAAGGTTTTTCAATGATGTTTATGCCGGTAAAGAGGATTTATTTTTTGAAAAATGTTTATTTGTTTGTGATAATAAGGATATCCCTGTTGGGACATGTTTTGCATGGAAGGCATACGATAGAATCACTACGATACATTGGTTTAAAGTCATAAAGGAATATGAGGGTTTGGGCATAGGAAGAGCACTGCTTTCCATAGTGATGCAAAGCATTCCAAAAGAAGAGTATCCCGTATTTCTACATACACAACCTGCAAGTTTTCGGGCAATAAAATTATACTCTGATTTTGGTTTTGCCCTATTGACGGATCCCGTAATCGGTTATAGGAAAAATGATTTGGAAGAATGTTTGCCTATTTTGGAGACCCTTATGTATAAAAAGGATTTTCAAAAGTTACAGTTTGAACAGGCGCCTGAGAATTTTCTAAAAGCAGTGAAATCAAGATACGTAGATGAATTTTAGTTTAAAGCAACTGAAATATCTATTTAAATTGACCAATTCCTTGTATTCCTGGTATACTCTCATTATAATAGTCTTTTTTGGTTAAATTGGTATTATCCTGATTATATATTGGCAAGTAAATCTATTTTGGCAGAACTGCTTGGTGTTCTAATTTTCAATTCCCACGGAGTCCGGGACAGAGTCATAAAGAGAAAACAAAAACAATCCTTATAGAAATCCAATGTGAAGTGAGGCTATATTATGAGGAAGGTATTAAAAATTAGGGCATTGGGGTTAACCATATTAATCATCATGTTTATTACCGGTTGTAGTCTGGCATCTGATTATCAGAACAGTATATTTGTCGATGATAGTAAGATCATAAAAGAGGCGGACAGCTATGTGTATGGAAGCCGGAGAGGCCAGGTCGAAGTAAATCAAAGCAATTTGGAATTTATCAACTTTACAGGTATGGAAACCATATACAAGATTAAAAGCCATGGTAAGAATGATGTTGTCTTTGTTTTCGATTCCATCATCAAGGGCGGTGAATTCAAAGTAGTTGTTATAACCCCGGATGATGAGGTCATAAATATAATAAACGATACACAGGAGGGCAGCGAGACAGTCCAAATCAAGGAAGGTATCAGTAGAGTTAAACTTGTGGGTAGGAAGGCTAAAGGTGAAGTGACATTGAAAATTGATTCGAATGACAATATTGAAGTCGAGCAGGTGGACTAGATTTAGGACAGCTTAAATATAACTTAAAAGGAGCGATGAAGATGACGAAGGAACTTACTAAGGAAATTAGGGAGTATAACCGGGAGGATATTGCATGCTGGTGGTTGGGCCAGATGGGGTTTGTATTTAAACTCGGAAATAAAACCTTATATATAGATGCCTTTTTGACAAATTTGGATGGCCGCAACATTGAGCCTTTGATCAAGCCGGAAGAGGTTGAAGCAGACTATATCCTGGGTACTCACGACCACATCGATCATATTGACAGGCCTGCCTGGCGGGAGATAGTTAAGCACAATGATAGGGTTAAGTTTATAGTTCCGGGGTTGTTCAAGGATAGTATAGTAGAGGATCTGGGAATTGACCCTGATAGAGTGATAGCTGCCAATGAGGGGGACACGATAGTGTTGGGTGATATATCGGTCTCGTCGGTAGCTTCTGCCCATGAATTTTTGGATCAAGACGAGGAAACCAAGCAGTACCCATACCTGGGCTATATAATCGAATATAACAACTTTAAAATCTATCATTCCGGAGATACCTGTCTATATCCGGGGCTTATTGAAAAGCTGAAAAAGTTTGAAAAGCTGGATATAGCTATACTCCCCATCAACGGTAGGGATGGAACCAGATACAGGGCCAATTGCATAGGAAACCTCACCTTCCAGGAGGCAGTGGATCTAGCCGGATACATAAAACCGGAATACCTTATTCCGGCCCATTACGAGATGTTTGATTTCAACAGTGAGGATGTCAACAAGTTTACCGACTATCTCGAAGCTAAATATCCGTCGCAGAAATATGTAATATGTAAGCACGGTAAGATGGAAGCATTTCATAGAAAATCATCCAGCTGAAATTGGAATAATAAATACAATAGGTAGACTACTGGCAACAAGTGAAGGGAGAGATCATCTATGGCCAAATGGACCGATGAGTTTAAAAACCCGTCTAAGGAGTATCGCGCCATACCATTTTGGTCCTGGAACGATAAACTTGATCCGGATTTCTTAAGATGGCAAATCAGGGAGATGGACAAGGCAGGCTTGGGCGGATATTTCATGCATGCCCGGGGAGGATTGCAAACAGAATATCTAAGCGAGGAATGGATGGAATGTATCAGGGCCTGTATAGACGAAGGGAATAAAATTGGAATGGGCTCCTGGTGTTATGACGAGGAAGGTTGGCCCAGTGGCTTTGCAGGCGGTATCATCACCGGTATGGGGGATAAATACCATGTTAGGTGGTTGGAAATCGAAGAATGCCATGATCTAAAGGACTTGGACAATAGTCAGGTGCTGGGAATCTATCGGTTTGATCCTAAAACCAATGAGGTTCATCATACATTGATGGATGAGGGCTATAAACCGGAAGAGGGTACAAAAATTTATGTGATGAAACATAAATCCAACCCCTATTATATAGACATACTAAATCCGGATGTAGTTAAGGCATTCATAGAGAGTACCTATGAAAAATATTATAATACCTTTAAGGAAGACTTCGGCAAAGGTATGCCCGGATTTTTCACCGATGAACCCCAGTATTCCAGGGGCAGGATTCCCTGGTCATACATAATTCCTGAAAGATTTAAGAGCCAATATGGGTATGATTTGATCCCCTTCTTGCCGGCATTATTTATTGAATGCAAAGGGTATGAGAGGGTTCGATATGATTTTTGGGCCTTGGTAAATGAACTCTATGTGGGGTCCTTTGGCAAGCAGATATACGATTGGTGCGAAGAACATAATTGCCAACTTACAGGTCATCTTATGTCTGAAGAAAGTATCCATGGACAAATGGGTGCAACGGCGGGGGCTATGCCCTTTTATGAATACATGCATATACCCGGCATTGATTGGCTTGGAAGATCCATCAGTAGTCCTCTTGTACCCAAACAGGTGGGTTCAGTCGCCAGTCAACTGGGTAAAAAGTTTGTATTATCGGAAACCTTTGCCCTAAGCGGTTGGAATGTCAGCTTTGAAGAGCTGAAATGGATTGCTGAATGGCAATATGTAAATGGTGTAAATTTGATGTGCCAGCATCTGGAAGGTTATACATTGAGGGGCCTTCGAAAGAGGGATTATCCACCGTCCCTGTTCTATCAGCAATCCTGGTGGGAAGAGTACAGACTTTTCAACGATTATTTCGCAAGGCTGGGGGTTCTTCTGACTTCGGGGAAAGACGGAAGTAATGTGCTACTGCTTCATCCTATAAAAAGCGGTTGGATTACCCATAATGGGGGCTGTAGCGAAGCCCTGCAAAAAATCGACAGGGATTTCGTTGAGGCAACCGAGATGCTGTCAGGCCTGCATATCGGACATCATTATGGAGATGAAACCATCATCAGAAAACACGGCAAAGTTACAGGCAATGAATTTGTGGTTGGCTTATGCAATTATAAAGCAGTGGTTATGCCGTCCATGGTAAGCATTGATGAATCAACTGTAGATCTGTTGGGCCAATTTATTCAAAACGGGGGTAAAGTTATAAGCATTGGGGATTTCCCCACATTTAGTACCAATAGCGAGAGACTTAAATGGCTCAGAGAAAATGTTGTCCACATGGATATGTGTAGGGACAAACTATACGGTCACCTTGTTGATATGCAAATACCCGGGATAAGTATATCTGACGGTAACGGAGAGATCTCATCAATACATTATATGGAACGGGATTTAGGCAATGAGAAGATATACTTCATGGTCAACCATGACCAGGAAGGGACCTTCAATGCCACCATCTCGATACCCAATGAGGGGCGCTTAAGAAAGATAATTGCTGAAACCGGTGAGATAATTGATTTGGATTTTGTTAGCGAAGACGGATATACCAAAGCCCAGTTGCAGTTCTTGCCCATGCAATCCCATATTTTAATCCTTGACGGGGCAGAGGTCAGAAAGAGAAAGGCCCAGGTTCCGGAGGAGCAAAGGCTAGAACTTGCTAAGGAATGGGATATTGAGGAAGTGGGACTTAATTCCCTAACCCTTGATTATTGCCAATACCGCATTGATGGGGGACCATGGCAAGGGCCGCTACCCATTATAAGGCTCATGGACATCCTCTTGGAATTAAGGTCAAGCTGCGAAATTGAACTTAAGTTTAATTTCCGGGTTGACATGGATTTGAATAAAAACAAGGAGTTTTTCCTGGCTATTGAAACGGCCGATGAATTCCAGATTACAGTCAATGGAAATCCATTGGAATACCATGACCAGGGCTGGTGGAAGGACAGCGCATTTAAGAAGGTAGATATCAAGAAGTATGTAAACCTGGGCGACAATGAAGTCATATTAAAGCGCAGGTTCTATCAGGCACAAAAGGTCTATGACGTCCTCTTTGGGGAAGATGTACTGGAAACGGAAAAGAATAAACTAACATTTGATGTAGAACTGGAAAGCATTTATGTGGTGGGAGACTTTGGGGTTGTTAGCGAGTCGGCTTATACCTCGGGGGAAAGGAAAGCCCTCTTTACCGACGGGCCATTCGTAATTGTTGATATGCCAAAGAGCGTATTGGGTGAAGACCTGACCCAACAAGGATTCTGCTTCTTTGCAGATACTATCAAATTAGGTCAGGATTTTACCGTGGTCAAAAGGGAGGGCAGGCGGATTATTCTGGATTTGGACAAACCCGATGCTGTCCTGTATAAGGTGTTTATCAACGACCAGCCCGTTAAGACC
>CZCB01005552.1_pt1 | contig 10766 bp, 4 predicted proteins | sample 591991 | NCBI WGS metagenome assembly CZCB01 (sample SAMEA3556809, study PRJEB10932) | anaerobic digester metagenome | reverse complement strand
TACGAGATTCGCCTTAGTCTCGTGGGCTCGGAGATGTGTATAAGAGACAGGCGCTCCGCCGTGCGATCGTCAGGTCGCTTCGAATTCGACTGAACCGGCATTGTGATTTTGAAGTCGGACATTCTCATGCAATCGGACGATGAAGCGGGCTGAAGCCCGCGCCCCAACTTCACTTCGTTACGAACACCAGCGTCGGGTCCCCCGGGTAACGACCGAAGCGTTCGCCGTAAATGGCCAGACCGCCGGGGAGAGCCGAGTCCACTTCAAGCCGGATCACGAACTCCCTGGTCTGCGCCGCCGTCGCCAGCGCTTCCGCCGGAAGTGTGGCCTGGACGAGATACCCGTACGACCCCGCCTCGCGCAGCTTGCGATCGCGCAATTGAGAGTGCCACGACAGAATGCCGCGATGATCCGCGGGATCGTCCGGCAGATGGAACGTGCCCGCCACAACGCCGTTCACCCGCACGCGAACTTCACTGGGAAACGTGATCGTATCGGTCATCGGATACGAGTTCGGATTCGAGCTCGGGTCATGCGTTCCCTGCCCGCGCATGAAATCGCCCTCGGGGAGTCTGGCGCCGTCGCGGTCCTTGCCGAACAGTTGTTTGGCGGACGCTTCCATAATAAACGACGCGCCGGACACGCTGTTCGCATTCAAGCCGTCGGGCCATGAAACTCGATATTCGAAATAGCCGTTTCCTGCTCCGTTGACCTTCAGTCCGTCCAGAACGTTCCAATGCTTCTGCGACCACTGCGCGTCGCTGAACGTGTTCGGGGCAAAACGCACAACGCGCATCCTGCTCCCGTTCGATTCGATGGTTTCAGACCTTGGCGCCGGACCGTCTGCGACCAGGAACGTCGTGAAGTTCCGGTGCAGCACCACGCCGGCTTCGTTCTCGAGGGACATCGCGAGCACCGCCACGGCGGGCTTTTGCGGCATGCTCACCTTCAACGGCGCCAGCGCCTTTGCCATCCAGGGTTCGAAAGGAACGTCCTGAGTGCTGCGACTGTATGTCTCCCGGCGCCCAAGTGTGTCCCAGCCATGCAATTCGGTTCGGAGCACGAGGCGGTTCCCCGGCCGACGATCCGTCAGGAACGACGCGAACAGCGGGACGTCCACCGTATCACCCGGCTTCACCGTGCGGCAGAGCTGGTCACCCGTTGAAATGTAGAACGGGCTGTGCAGATCGTTGAGCGTCATCCCCGGCGCGAGCGCGTCCATGCCGGTGAACTTCTCTGAACGATCGTAGCGATAATAACCGTTCCATTCATTGATGACATCGTGGTGCTCGGTGTACAGCCAGCCGCAGATCTTCGGCTGACGCCGGAACTCGTTCATCATGATGTGATAATCCCAGCTCCAATCCACGTCGCCCGTGCTGCCTTCATAACCCCACACGTTGCCGCATTCGCTGTTGAACAGCGGCTGATTGCCCTGCTTGCGACCGCCAATGAAGTTCCACGTCGAGCCGGGATACGTGTCGCGCACGATCTGCTCAAGCCGCTCCCGCCACGCGTAACCCGGCAGGTAATCGTGCCAGGTGTTGATGTCGGTCTCGGTGTGATCGTAGTTGCACGGCGAGTTGTCTTCGACGAGCCGGGTCGGGTCGAGCTGCTTTGCAAGGCGGTACATCTGGATTACCCACTCCTGCGTTTCGGGGAGATAGACGCGCTTGTCGTCGCTCTGTTTCGTGAACAATCCCCAGGTCTCGTTGAACGTGACCCAGCTGAAAATGGAGGGATGATTGAAGTCGCGCGCGATCATGCCGCGCAGAGCAAACTCGCTTTCCTTCCGCGCCTCGGGCGTGGGTTCGCCCCAGAAGTTCGGCACGTCGGCCATGATCAACAGCCCGAGCCGGTCCGCCCAATACAGTTTGCGCGGAACTTCGACCTTGATGTGAATCCGGTTCGCGTTCAGCCCGATGCGTTTCGATCGAAGGATTTCGTCCCGCATGAACTCGTCGCTGGGGAACGTGTAGAATCCGTCCGGATGATACGACTGATCGAGACTCATCTGGAGGTAGATGGGTTTGTTGTTGAGCGTGACGTACGGGAATTGCGTGCCCGGGAGGTTGGCAACCCCGATCCTGCGCATGCCGAAGTAGGTTGCAACCCGGTCCTCCGCATTCTCCGCGCTCAGCACCGCGTCCACTTCATACAGAAACGGATCGTCCAGCGACCACAGACGCGCGTTTGGAATTGCCACGTCGAACTGAAATTCCCTGGCGCCACTGGCCACCGCGTGGGTCACGTTCGGAACGCCTCCGGTCTTGAAGTGCAACATGAGCCGCGTGTTCGCCGCGGCCGCATCGCTCAACCGGCCTTTCACTGTCACTTTGCCCGTGTCGATGTCCGGAACGTAATGGATCGAAGTCAGGTGCAGCGCGGGCCGTGCTTCGAGATAAACCGTCTGCCAGATGCCTTTGGCTTCGCCGTAACCCTGCTTGCCTTCGAGCTTGAACGGATGTGGCGAGTCGTCCACCCGCAGAACAAGCTGCTGCTCCTGGCCCCATTTCACGTCAGGCGTCAGTTCGAACTCGAACGGCGTGTAACCGCCCTGGTGTTCGCCGAGCTTCCGGCCGTCGAGCCAGCCGCGCGTCAGCCAGTCGCACGCGCCGACCACAAGGAATACACGCTTGCCGCGCCACGATTCCGGCACGGTGATCGAGCGCCGGTACCACGCGATATGCGCGGCGTTGGACACACCCGACAGTTTCGATCCCCACGGGAACGGCACCGTGATGGTTTCCGGAAATTCCACGCCGGCGCTGAACCAGTTGGCGTTCTCCCCCGCGTTCTCTTTGTCGAAACGGAACTGCCACGGACCGTTGAGGTTGATCCATTCCGCGCGCTCAAAATCCGGCCGCGGATGTTCCGGCAGCGGGATCGCAGCCGTCGCGGATTGGATCCCCGCGAACGTGGCAACAAACAACAGGACGGCATCGGGAAATCCCCAAAGGTGGTTTTTCCTGTACCAAACTTTTGAACACGTGTTCAAAAGTTTGGTACACCGGTTTCTCTCCGCTCTTTGTGTTGTTTGCGGTTGAGCCGCCTTCAGGACCAACGTGTTCATTGTCTTCATGAATTCCAGTTCTGTTCTGTGCTCTTCACTTCACGCGCCACTCGAGAATGCCGCCCGAGAAACCGGGCTGAAGATCCACTTCAATTCGCAGGGCCATGGTTCTCACGGTTTCGAATCGCATCCGGTTCCACTGATCTTTTGTCACATCGTCGGCGACGGCATTCGGCACGGGCTTCCAGCTGTCGTTCTCCCGGTGCAGCACCCGCCAGGAACGCGGGATCCGACATTGCCCGATGCCGGTGTCGTCGAACCAATACACTTCCACCTCGGAAACCTCTCNNCTTCGATCCGCGATGATTCCACCAGGTGAAGCGCGGGATGCTGTGATCGTTCGAGGTCGAGGGTTCGAGCCCGTCGCTCAGCGCGTCCAGAGTGTCGCCTTCAAACGTGTGCGAAGCGCTGGCCTTGTAGAGCGGCGGCTGGGGCAGTTGCGGCGGGGTCCACCGGCGCGCATCGGGCCCGTCCCCAATCACCGGAAAAGCCGAGATGCGCAGGCGCGCGGCGCCCATTGGAATCAGGGAAACGGTTTCGACCGGTTCATCCGAACGAACCGGACTGTTTTGCAGCACCGCGCACAATCCGTAGCGATCGAGCGTCCATTCGGGAATGCGCTTCGCTTTCGCCTCCATCCTGATGGGCGCGGCATCGGTCGTGAACGGAAAATCATCAGCCGGCCACGAACCGTGTCTGACCGTGAACGACGTCTCCGGGTTTGCCGCGTCGAGCACGAGACCGTAGTTCCAGGGTGTGGTCGGATGGATTTCCCAGGACGGCCATTTGGACGGATCGGCACCGGCCTGCCATTGCGAGTCGCCAATGGCGGTTTGCACGCTGTCGTGACGGTCGTAACGTTCGCCGATTTTCAACGAGAAGGTGAGCGGACCGTAATGGACGCTCACGCTGTTGTGGTTTCGCGTCCACTGCGTCACGCGCACCTGCATGGGGAGTTGAAGCGTGACCGTGTCGCCGTCCTGCCATTCGCGTTCAATGCGGGCGAACTTGCCGGACGCCGCGCTCAACACTGTGCGAGTGCCGTTGATGGAGAGCGCCGGCTCTTTGCACCACGCGGGAATGCGCAGATACAACGGGAACCGCACGGACTTCGGTGCGCTCAACCGGAACCGAATGGTGTCTTCAAACGGATAACGCGTCTCTTCCGCAATGCGCACTTCGGTGCCGTCGCCGACTTTGACTTTCACCTCGCTGGCGCTGTAGAGCGCGGCGAGCACGCCGTTGTCCGGGGTGGCCATCCAGAGGTGTTTGTTGAAGTACGGCCAGCCGTGCGAGTGATTGTGCTGGCAGCAACGCGAGCTGAACGGGTTCATCATCAGGAACGGGCCCCGGTTGTCGATGCCGGGCGAATGGTTCTTCGCGTCGCTGACCACCATGTTCGGCGCCGTGAGATAGCGGAGCGCCTTGAAATCCGGCATCACCGCAGCGGGATAGGTGTTGAACGCCACCTCTTCGCAGTGATCCGCCCAGAACGGATCGCCGCTGATCTGAAGCAGCATCGCGTCCGACAGCATCTGCTCGACGATGCCGCAGGTTTCGATGGCCTGCCGCGGATCGTCGTATCCGGGCCGGCAGTTCTCGTCGCCGCCGAACATGCCGCCGGGCACCTGGCCGTAGCGCTTGCGCACTTCAAAGAAGTTGTCGTAAGCAGCCTGGAGATCAGTGGGATCGTGTGTTTGCAAATAGAATTGCGCCGGTTCGCGGAAGCACTGGGCGATGTTCACGTTGTGCCAGTTCGGAAGGTCGCCCTTCATTTTCCAGTTCGCCGTGCAGCGATGGATCTTTTCGGCGATCTTCAACAACTCGGGATCGCCGGTGCGATTGTAGAGCCAGTGAATGCTGAAAAGGTTGTCGCCGCCGCGCATCCGCTGCCAGTAATGCGTCAGCAACTCGCGATCGGGGACGGTGGCCTGGTACTTGAAATACTTTGACATCAGCTCCAGCACGCGCGGGTCGTTCGTGCGCTCGTAATACGACTGGAGGCAGAACAACATGATCATGTTGGCCCAGTAATCCCGCGTGTTGTCGTCGCTGAATCGCTGGTCCGGTCCGAAGTCGCCGTTCTCGCGCTGGCTGGCCAGAGCGCCTTCGATCCAGATATGGCTTTCTTCAATCATCTTCGGATCATTGAAGATGTAGGCGAGCTCGATGTACCCCTTGAGCCAGTACGGCATTTCCTCCCAGCCGTACTTGCCTTTGCCGTCTTTGCTGAGCCACGCGTTGTCCTCCTTCTGCAACCAGGCGCTGATCTCGCCCAGGTGCCCGGTCAGCCCTTCGCGCTGGCGCCGGAGCATTTCGCGAAGCCACCCGCGCGGCTCAACGGAACCCACCGGGAGCGCGATGAACCGGCTCGGCACCAGCGGCGCTCTGTTGCTGACGTAAAAACTGTTCGTCCGCTCCACGCGCGGGCGGTCAACGATCTCGACGGCGGCGTGCATGCTCGTGCACGTCAGCGCCAGCGCCGCGACCAGGCCAACGATTCGTTCAGCTCTCATATTCCTGGCAAACGCTCCGGGGCGCGGCCCTCAGGTCGCTTCGCGGCCGACAGCAAGAGGACAGTGAAATTGTGATTCGAACGCCGGGATGCAGCACGCTGAAGCGGCGTAAATGCCGCGCTCCCGTTGCGGCAAGCCGCCCACGGCACCGCCTGAAGGCGGAAATCCATGCCTTGCGGCCCGGCGCAGACTTCGTTCAAGGGTTTCATTCGAATCGTACGTTTGCCCGCGACGGTTCCTCAAGCCACGCGCTCAGTGGAAGTGGATCGCCGAAGTTGGGTGTTCCATCCGGGTTCCACCCAAACTTCTGCACGCGCGTGGTTCGCCCGCGATACGTGTATTCCGATGTGGTCTTTGCGTGGTAAACGATCCAGTCCTCCGTGCCGTCGGGCGAGCGGAAGAATCCGTTGTGGCCCGGACCGAACACGCCGTCCGCGTCGTCCCGTTCGAACACCGGACGCGGATACTGTTTCCACGATGCGGGGTCGAGCACGTCCGCGTTCTCGTCGGCGATGAGCATGCCGAGCTTGTAATCCGGCTTGCCTGTATCGCAGGCGGAATAGACGAGGAACAGTTTGCCATTTCGGTGAAGCACAACCGGGCCTTCGCGGACTTCCTGGCAACCGAACCCGGACGCAGGGATCACAACACCGTGGCCTTCGATCGTCCACGGGTTCGCCAGCCGCGCGATGGTCAGCACATGACCGGGCCGGGCCGCCCAGATGAAGTACCAGCGTCCGTCCGGCGTTTGAAAAACGGTGCCGTCGATGGCGTAGTTGTCGTTCGCCGGATCGAACAATCGCCCCTTGTAGCTGTAAGGACCGAGCGGGTCCGTGCCCGCGCTCTCGAGCACGTGCATGCGATGGTTGTCGTCGCTCTCGTCGCTGGACGTGGCGGTGTAATACAAATACCAGCGATTGCTGACGAAGTGAAATTCAGGCGCCCAGATGGCATGCGAACGCGTCGGATCCGTATCCTTCCACACCGTCACCGGCTTGGCCTTCTTCAGCGCGGAAATCGTCGCGCCCTTCCACATGCGGATGGCGTCGCGTTGAGTGGTGGTGAGGTAATAGCACCCCTCGTAAAAGGTCATCCACGGATCCGCTCCACCATTGATCGGATTTTGAAACTCGTCCGCGGGCAGCGGGATCGGCACACCGGGCGCGACAGGCTTTCCGAAGTTCGGCGAACCATCTTCATTCCACGTGAAGCGCTGCATGTGGACCTGTCGGTTCCATCCGGCGCCGCGATGTTTCGCGACGTGGTACACGATCCAGTCCTCGGTGCCGTTGGGTGACTTGACGAAGGACGCGTGGCCGGGGCTGATCACATCGTCTGTTCCCGAGAACACCGGTGTCGGTTTCTTCACCCATGACTTCGGGTCCAGCACATCGCCGCCGGTCCACGTGAGCTGGCCCAGGCAATAGTGATCGCCCCAACTGCCGCTGGCGGAGTAAATGATGAACAATCTGTTGCTGTTCCACAGCACTTCCGGTCCTTCGTTCACCAGCGGCCGGCCGTGCTTTTCCCAATCGTATTCCGGCGTTGAAATTCGCACGCGCTCGCCGCTGATTGTCAGCGGATCGCTCATCGGCGCGATGTAGAGGTGTTGCGCGACATTCTCCGTGCCTTCCCATCCGGACCAGATGAAGTACAGCCGGTCGTCGGGCATTTGCAGCACCGTGCCGTCGATCGCCCAGCGGTCGCTCGGCGCGGCGATCCTGCCGCGAAAGGTGAATGGCGCCAGCGGATCCTGCGACGTTCCCTCGAGGACGTACATGCGATGGTTCGCGTTGTCGCCGTCGTCCGCGGCGACATAGATGTACCACTTCCCGCGGAGGTAATGCAGCTCCGGCGCCCACAAGTCTCTTGAGTATTCGGTTCCGGGTGGCGGCATCCACACGCGCGCGGCTTCAGCGTTCCCGATTTCGACGAGGCTCGTGGTCCTGCTGACCCACACGCTGCCGCGGCGCGAATAGCAGTAGTAGTAATAGCCCTCGTGCTGAACAACCCACGGATCCGCGCCGGAAGTGGCGACGGGATTGGTGAAGGTGCTGGACTGTCGGGTCGGGGCAAACGTCTCTGCTGTTTGCGCGTCGAGCCTTAAGCAAAAGACAAGAACGAGCCCGAACAGTGCGAGAAGTCCGGCGGCGTTGCGAGGTTCGGGAACTCCACAAGAGCCGGTGGGGTTCAGGGCATTTACAATCTGCGGCCTGGCGCACTGCAATCCAGCAGGCTGCCAGTCTGTGTTGACAGGCCGGGGTGCGGATGTCGGGAACCTCATTGCATCTCAACGCGGGCCAGACCGAAGTCGATAAACTGGCCTCCCTCTGTCTGGCGACAATGAATTGCGACAAGATTTTTCCCGGGCTTGAGCGCAACCCTCGCAGCGTCAGAAAGCGGAAACGCATCGTAACCGGTCGTAAACCCGGTGGTCTTCAGCACCAGCACGCCGTTGATGTAAATCTCCGCGTCTTCGTCGTGATGCAACCACGCGTGGACGTCGTTGGTCAGGCGGTCGGGCAACTCGATTTCGCGCCGGAGCCAGATGTTTCGCGTGTTCCATGTGGTGCCGACGACGGCGCCGGGGGTTTGTCGTGTGCCGAAACCGGACCGGCCCTGTTGCCACGATGAATCGTCGAAGTCCGGCATGTACCATCCGTCGACCGGCCGCCTGGTGGTGTATCGCCAGGTCGACGGCGTGTGATCGGCGGCGGGCACGATGACCGTGACCTTCGGCGGCTTCGGCATCGGCGCCCAGTTGGCGGCCTTTGTCACATCGCGCGAAGCCCACTTCTTCCAGACCGCTTTGTCGTAAAGCAACGGGATGAACACACCGCCGACCACGGGGCGCGCGGTAAACCCGCGCTTCTTCGCGTTGTGCGTCCAATACCAGTCGGTCATCGGGGAACGATCCGGCGTCGTGTTCAGAAACTTGAACACGGGATCGACCAGCGCGTCGAAGTCCGCGCGATCCTGCGTGAGCGTTGCCGTCCAGAGAACCCAATCCAGCTTGGTGTAGGTCTCGCGGTTGTCGAGCGGCAGGCCGAACTCGTTCTGTTTCCTGCGGTAAAACGCCATTTCCTTCCGCGCCACTTCAGGAGAGAACAGGTTCAGCCCCAGAATGCGGTCCCACACGAGGTTGTACTTCTGGCTCCATGTCCCCGGCCGATCGAACGCCAGCCGGAAATGATCGCCGTCGTCAGCTTCCTTCACCCATTTCGCCGCGAACTCTCTCGCGACTCGCCAGTACTCCCGGGCCTTTGTGGTGTCACCGCGCATCTCGCACAGTCTGGCGAACGAACCGAGCGCGCAGATCGCCTTGGCCGACAGATTCACGTTGTGGGCGAGATGACCGGCGAAATCATCCGTGCACAACTGATTCTCCGGATCGAATCCCTTCGCCTTCAGATACTCGGCCCATCGCTCGAGCTGCTGCCAATACAGGCCCGCGAAACCGGCGTTGCCTTCCATCTCGGCGACGGCGCCGAACAGGATCAGCAGGTTGCCGGTTTCCTCGACGGGCATCTGATTTTCCTGCGAGCGCTCGCCGCCGCCATAGACCTGGCCGTTGGCGTGCGGGTATGTGCCGAGATCATGCGGCGCGAAGGGGAATTTCCAGCGATCGCTCGACGCATAGTTCATGAACGGCACAATGAATGACTTCGCCAGCGACGGCCCGAACAGCAGGAACTGCGGCGACATGGGATAGAACACGTCCGACGTGCCGATGCAGCCGTTGGAATGATTCTCCTTGCAGAACTGGAGCGGCTGGCCGTTGTCGTCGGCCACAAACTTGCCGGCGGCGAAGCACTGGCGATAGGCGAGCGCCGCCAGCCTTGCGTATTTCTCTCCGCCCGCCCGGGTGAGATCCGCCGTCAACTCCGCGTCGAAACGCTCGCAGCGCGTCCTGAGCGATTCATACTCAGCCGCAGCCTTTGTCAGCAATGCCGCCGCGTCATCGCCGTTCCTGCGCCAGTACGGCCGCAGGTTCTTCTTCATGTATTGAATGGAGTATTCGTCGTCGTAGGCGAGCAGGACCCGGCGCGAGACCGGATCGGATGAGACCATGCCGACGGAGAGGGCGATTGCTGCGGACAACTCGCCACCGGTTGCCGGCGCCGCACCGGGGTTCACCTGAACGGAATGCATTTCGTTCTCAACAAATCCTGCGCGGATCGTTTCCGGTCTGGCGAAGACCGCAGAGGAAACTTCAGAACGCGGCGCGGCGACGTAGAGATAGCCCCAGTCGATCCGGATGTCGTCCCCGCGTTTTGCCAGAACGGGCTGGGCTTTCGATCCGACTTTCAACGCCACCAGATTGCCGGCCGACTCGCTGGAGCAGGTGACTTCCTCATGCGGAAGGTTCACGGCGAGTTCGCCGGACGCGTCGAAATACACCTGCACGTCACGGCTCTTTCCATCCAGCGACCTGAACTCGTAAATCAAATACGTGACGGGCCGGGACAGGATATCGATGTCCTCCGGAAGCGCCGGGGTCAGGAACGTGAGGGTCAACCGGATTCCGCCGCCCTCGAACGTGTAGATCGTCCGCGTCGGCAGCACTTCGAGACCCGTCTGAGGCAGCGCCGGCACGTTGGGCGGGCTCTTGCCCATGACACGGAATGTTCTGCCGTCGATTCGCACCATGCTGGTGAGGCGATGCGCCCTGCCGGTCCAGTGCGTCGTGTCCGCATCCGTCAATTTGTCTGCGGGCGACCAGATGCTGAAATAGGGATCGTGCGCCACCAGCGGGACAGCCGGTGGGCGGAGAGACTCCGCGGCGGCGTGCTGTGCCGCGAGCGCGACGCAGACAAGGGAAAGCAGAGCGGACCTGAGCAGAAGCTGAAACGGAGCGCGGCATTGATGCCGCTTCAACATGGTCATCATGAGTGCGTTGAGAATCCCGTCATCGTCTGCCTGCGGGCCTTGAAGCGGGCTGAAGCCCGCTGGCCTTTAGCAGTCACGGGTCGATTTGTGCTTCGAGAGTCCAATTGACGGTCCAGTTGATCTCGGTGTGGGGCTGGTTGTCGTTGTTCCAGCGGCTCCGCCAGAACAGGTTCGCGGGATCAATCACTTCGTTCCGCCTCGGGGCCTCCGCATGACCGTCGGCAAACAGGATGTTCGAGCGGCGGTTATGGCGGTTGGACGGCCATTGATCCATTTGCTTGGGATCG
>CZCB01003155.1_pt1 | contig 10769 bp, 14 predicted proteins | sample 591991 | NCBI WGS metagenome assembly CZCB01 (sample SAMEA3556809, study PRJEB10932) | anaerobic digester metagenome | reverse complement strand
GAGTATATAGGTCGGTACTTTAAATAAAGAACAATGGCAAACTCCAGGGAGAAAGTGAAAAATTAAGGAGGAGTAAAGTATGGTTGAATATAGAACAGAAAAGGATTTGTTGGGTGAAAAACAGGTGCCGAAAGATGCATATTATGGTATTCAGACAATGCGAGCCAAAGAAAACTTCCCGATTACTGGTTTAGCCCCCAGCATAGATTTAATAAAAGGTCTGGCTATGGTGAAAAAAGCTGCTGCTCTCACCAACTGGCAGTTAGGCCGTTTAAATGAAAAAATAGCTAAAGCTATTATGCAGGCTGCCGATGAAATTATAGCAGAAAAATTTAATGATCAATTTATTGTTGATGTTATCCAGGGTGGAGCCGGGACATCTATGAACATGAACGTTAATGAAGTAATTGCCAATCGTGCCATTGAAATACTTGGTGGGGAAAAGGGACAATATTCTCTCGTTTCGCCAAATAGTCATGTGAATATGGCCCAATCAACTAATGATGTTTTCCCAACAGCTATTAGAATAGCTATCTTAACCACTGCTAAAGGACTTTTAAAAGAATTAGAGAACTTAGAAAATCTTTTCGTTATGAAATCGAAAGAATTTGATGATGTAGTAAAAATGGGTAGGACTCATTTACAAGATGCCGTTCCTATTCGTTTAGGCCAAGAATTTTATGCATATTCGCAAGTTATCAAGCGAGATATTAACCGCATTACAAACGCTCTGGAAGCTTTAACTGAAGTGAACATGGGTGCTACCGCTGTAGGTACGGGTCTTACTGCCACAACTGACTATATAAATAAAGTTGTGGAAAATTTGGCGGAAATTAGTAAGCTCCCCTTAAAAAAAGCGGAACATTTAGTGGATGCTACACAGAATACTGATGTATTGGCTAATTTTTCCTCGTCTTTAAAAATATTGGCTTTAAGTCTTTCTAAAATCGCTAATGATTTAAGATTAATGGCCAGTGGGCCACGTTGTGGCCTTAACGAAATTAACTTGCCTCCTATGCAACCTGGTTCTTCCATTATGCCCGGTAAAGTTAATCCTGTTATGGCAGAAGTAGTCAATCAAGTTGCATTTCAAGTAATTGGGAATGATCACACCGTTTCTTTGGCTGTAGAAGCAGGTCAATTAGAGTTAAATGTTATGGAACCTGTTCTTGCTTTTAACCTTTTACAATCAGTAGAGATACTACAAAATGTAGTTCGTGTTTTCGGTGAAAAATGTGTTAAAGGGATAACCGCAAATAAAGAAAGATGTCAGGAAATGGTAGAAAAAAGTGTAGGCATAGTTACTGCTTTAAATCCTTATATTGGTTATGAAAAGGCTACTCAGATAGCTAAAGAGACTTTGGATAGCGGTCGTTCTGTTATAGATATTGTAAAAGAAAAAGGTATTTTAAGTGATAAGGAGATTGCGGTTATTCTTTCTCCTAAAAACATGACTGAGCCTGTTTCTCAATTTTAAAGAGTAGAAATGGTATAACCAGGTAAAAAAATTTCTGTCGTTTAACGGCAGAAATTTTTTTATTTATGCGGAAAGGTTTTGATTTTAATTATCGAATATAATAATGTATAGATACTGGCAAACTAAAGAAGTGATTAATTATCAATTTGTTTAAGGAGGGAAAGGACATGAAAAATAAAAAGCTGGTAATTATGCTACTCGTCATGATAGTTGCTGTTCTAGCTACAGGTTGTTTTAAGAATGAAAAAGGACCTGATTCAGTTCAAACTCCCGGTACTGGCGAAAACGAACAGAAAAAAGAATTAACAGTTAAAGATTTATATCCCTTAAATGAAGGTGACTATTGGAAATTCGCCGGTGAAGGTAACGAATTCGCTGCTTTTGAACAAAAAGTTTTATTCAGAGAAGGTGACCGGGTTCAATTACAAGTGGCCAGTGGTGGTACTGTGATGGGTATTATTTATGAATTCACTGACGGAAAACTGGAGGTTGTTTACAGTCAAGAAGAATTCTATGAAGAGGAAAACATCTTAGACAGAGAAAATCAAATGTCCCAAGTTATTTTGCAAGAACCTATTGTTGTTGGCAATACCTGGAGTTCAGCCGGCAGAAATTATAAAATTGAAGACGTAGATGCTACAGTTGAAACTCCTGCCGGGGAATTTACCGGTTGTGTGGTTATCTCCAGTACAGGTGATGAAGATAATGTAAAAAATTATGTATATTATAAACCGGGGTTAGGTTTAATTAAACAAGAATATGTAGGTCCTGATTATAAGATAATTGCTGAGTTAGAAGATTTTAATGTTAAAACCTATAATAAGTAGAGTATTAAGCAGTTAACGGAGGGAACAACATGGCTAAATTACCGGTTGTCTTTGTTGATGGAAAAAGTCTGGAAGTAGAGCCGGGTACGACTTTGCTGGAAATCAGCAAAATGATTCCAAAAGAAGGTGCTTCTCCAGTAATTGCTGCCCAGGTTGATAATAAGTTAGAGGAACTTACTTACCAGATAAATAAACCGGTTAAAATAAAATTTTTAGATTTAACCACAGAAATCGGTACCAGAATTTACGAAAGAAGTTTATCCTTTGTTTTTATTAGAGCTGTCCGGGAAATATTGCCCCGCTGTACTGCCGTGACTGTGGAGCATTCCCTATCTAAGGGATTGTATTGTGAGGTTAAAGGAAACCCTTTAACTACGGAAAGTGTGAAAAAGATTGAAAATCGCATGCGGGAAATTATTGAAAAGGATGAGCCTATTCAAAAAATAAGAATGAGTAAAGAAGAGGCTCTAAAAATATTTCAGGAAGACGGTCAAGAAGATAAAGTTAAATTGCTGCAGTATATAGATAAAGAAGAAGTATTTGTTTATAAATGTGGTTGGCTATATGACTATTTTTATGGCCAACTTGTTCCCAGTACCGGTTTTTTAAAAATTTTTGCTCTGAAATTTCATTTGCCGGGTGTAATTATTCAGTATCCTTTAGCTGATAATCCACTTAAAGTTCCGGAGTTTATTCCTCAACCCAAACTTGCCAACATTTTTTATGAGGCAGAACGCTGGGCAGAAATCATGGAAGTAGATACAGTCAGTGCTCTTAATGAATTTGTAAGAAATGGTAAAATCCCCGAATTAATCAGGGTAGCCGAGGCCCTCCATGAGAAAAAAATAGCTCATATTGCCGATATGATCTTAGAGCACAAAGAACGTGGAAATGTTATTCTAATTGCCGGCCCTTCTTCATCAGGTAAGACCACATTTGCCCAGAGGTTAATGATTCAATTAATGGTTAATGGTTTAAAACCTGTTTCTATTTCCGTAGATGATTATTTTGTAAATCGTGAAGATACTCCGAAAGATGAACAAGGAAATTATGATTTTGAAGCATTGGAAGCTATAGATCTGGAACTTTTTAACGAGGATTTATCTAAATTGATTCAGGGACAGGAAATAGAGGTACCAACCTTTAATTTTAAAAAAGGAGTTAAGGAATACTTAGGGAAAAAGTTAAAGATTCGTCCTGATCAGCCTGTTATTATAGAAGGAATTCATGGGTTAAACGAAAAATTAACTTATTCTATTCCCAAAGACCATAAATTCAAAATATATATTTCCGCCCTTACCCAACTTAATATAGATAACCATAATCGGATACCTACAACTGATGCCCGGAAAATAAGGCGAATAATCCGAGACCATCAATTTAGAGGTACCGATGCTTTAACAACAATCAGACGCTGGCCTTTAGTGCGAAGAGGAGAAGACAAAAATATTTTCCCCTTTCAAGAAGAAGCTGATATTATGTTTAACTCTGCTCTGGTTTATGAATTGGCAGTTCTTAAACCATATGTTATACCCTTACTAGAAGCCATTAGCCCTGAACATGAAGAGTATGCAGAAGCCCAGAGATTGTTGAATTTCCTAAGCTATATCTTACCTACCAGTGACATTCATGTTCCTGACAATTCTATTCTTCGTGAATTCATAGGTAAAAGTTGTTTTCACGAGGTGCAAAATGACTAAAAAAGACCGGTTTTTTCCGGTCTTTTTTTAGTAATTTTCATATTGAGCTTGAGGGTTTTTACTCCTCCGAACTTCTCTAACCAGAGGAACTCTATTAGTTGTTTTTTTAACGGGAATTTCCGTTGTAGAAATTCCTAGCACATAAAGCATAGGGCAAAATCTGGTAATACCTTCCGCAACTTTACCTGCCCCAAATACCATTAAAGGTGCAGAGTCACGGGTAATACCTAATCCCAGCATTAATAACCCACCCCAGATACGAATAAATGCATCAAAATCACCTACATTTTTTTGCAAAATAATTCCTCCTTTGAATTAGTGACTGGTGACTAGTATTTTAGTGGCTAGTATTATTAACCACAGATGAACACGGATAAACACAGTTAATTAGCAAATGATTATAGCCGCATAAATATTTAATAAATGCATCATATAAAAATGTAATTCATTTGATGCATCCTGAAAAATTAACATTCATCGGATGCATCATGCAGCATATCCCTAAATCTTCACTAAAAGCCTTCTTAACCTTAACCTCAACCTTACGACATCAGGTAATTTATTTCTCGCCCACTTCAATATTATTTTTCCTTAAAACTACAGAATAATGCTTGAGAAATTAAGGGAAACTAAGTATGTAGTTTTAAGGTTCCACTTTTTATTAAAGTAATCTACTGGGAGGATTAGGATGGAAGAAAGGGTTGTTGCTGTTAATAAAGACCCTGACGGTAATATTATTGCCGTCAAGACTGATAGAGGACAGGTTTATCGAATTGAACAGGCTATTCAGCAGGTAAATAATGGTGTTTTAAAAGGTGTTCAGGTTGTTAACCGGGAGGGTAAGCAGTATTTAAGAACATATCCGGATCAGACTCCGGAAAATAATCTAGATGAACTTCCTGAGTTTTAGAAAAATTGTATAAATCTAAAGAAAAGGATGGTGGATTAAATGAAATTACGTGAAATTATGACTGAAGATGTTTTCTCTGTTTGTCCGCAGGATCCAATTATTAAAGCAGCTCAAATCATGCAGCAACGGAATATAGGTTGTATTCCGGTCTGTGATAATAACCAAATGGTAAAAGGTATCCTAACTGACCGGGACATAGTCATTAGAGTTGTTGCAGAGGGAAGAAATCCTAAAGACTTGGATGTAAGTAAAGTTATGTCTACACATTTAACACTAGGTACTCCCGATATGGATGCAGAGGAAGCCGCTCGAATTATGGCTGAGCATCAAATTAGGCGTTTACCGGTGGTAGAAGGGGGAAGACTAGTAGGTATAGTCGCCATTGGGGATTTAGCAACACATAATATTTATGTAGATGAAGCAGCTCAAGCTTTAAAAGAAATTTCCCAACCAAGTAGGCCATTAATGTAAAAGGTAAATTTATAAAAGGCCAGGTAATAAACCCTGGTCTTTTTTTGTTTTGATATGATATATTATAAATATTAGTTGTAAAGGAGGGTGTAAATTTGCGTAATTTAAAAATTAATCCACTTTGGATAGCCTTTCTTACAGTTTGGGTTCCTGGTACTATAGCCAGGTTTAAAATACCGGAGACACCTAAGACTATTTTGATTTGGGCTGTTTTGATATTCCAGATATATTGCCTTTATCTAGGAATTCAAAGATTAAAAAAGAAAAAAAATTAAAGGATTGTTACCGGTATAAAAAGTATGAAATTTACAAAACTATTTATAGAAATACAATATTTCAGGAGGCAATTGTATGCAAATAACTTTTATACCGGGAAACAGTGTGAAGGTAACACATGAACAAACAGTATTACAAGCTGCTTTGGACAATGGACTACATATACAGCATACCTGTAATGGAAACGGAACCTGCGGGACTTGTAAAGTCAGAATTTTAGGTGATGAAGGTCAGCCTCTTACGGAAAAAGAACAACAAATTTTAAGTGAGCATGAAATAAAAATGGGTTATAGACTGGCCTGTCAGGTTTTGTGCACTGATAATATGGAGATTCATCCTCAACATTAATCATAGGAAGCAAATGCTTCCTTTTTTTAGCTTTAGAAGTATTTATGTATATGTTAATATATTATAAATAAAAAAAGAGGTGGAGAGAGTTAATTTATGGTTACATTTAAACCGGTGACTATTGAAGATAAAGAAATATTTGATTTCTATCTTAAACAGAAGTATTATGAAGGGTCAGAATATACATTTACCAATTTTTATATATGGCGGAATATTTTGAGTATAGAATGGGCTTTAGTTGATGAATTACTTTATGTTAAAGCTACAGATTTAGATAAAGAAAAACCTTATATTTTGCCTCCCCTGGGCATTAATAATGAAGAAAATATGGAAAAGTCTCTACTAAAAGTTAAAGATTATTTTTTAAAAGCAGGTTTTCCTTTCACCATTAGAGCCATTACTCAGGAAATAAAAGAACTAATGGAAAGTCTTTTTTCAGGGCAGTTAATATTTACCGAGGAAAGAGAACTCTTTGATTATGTGTATTTAGTAGATGATTTAGTTAATTTAAAAGGTAGGCGCTACCACCGCAAAAGGAATCATATTAAAAATTTTAAGAAATTATACAGTAATTATCAACTGCATCCTCTAACGGAAGACTTAATTCCCGGTTGTATAGTAAATCTTAAAGAATGGTGCGAAAAAAGAGATTGCAAAAAAGATCCTAGTCTCTTATGCGAACAGGAAGCTATTATTGAGGCTTTGGAAAAATTCTCCCAGTTAGATTATATTGGTGCGGTAATGTTGGTGGATGATAAAATAGAAGGTTTTACCTTAGGAGAAAAACTAAACAAAGATACGGTGGTTATTCATGCTGAAAAGGGTAATGTGGATCTGAAAGGAATTTATCCTACTATTAATCAGGAATTTTTAAAGATGTACTGGTCAGAAATGACTTATGTAAATAGAGAAGAAGACTTAGGTCGTGAGGGTCTTCGAAAAGCAAAAATGTCTTATTATCCCTTTAAGCTGGTAGTTAAGTACAAGGGAGAATATGTAGGATGAGGTGGGTTAATGGAATACAGGTTTATGCAGGATGAAGATAAAGAAAAAGTTAAACGGATGTGGAATTATTGTTTTGATGATCCCCAGCCCTTTGTTGATTGGTATTTTCGAGATTACTACCGGGCCGAAAATACTTTAGGGATTTTTCAGGGAGAAAACCTTCTTTCTTCTTTACAACTAATACCTTATGAGATTTATTTGCGTGGCTCTTCTCATCCCTCTGCCTATATAGTAGGCCTGGCCAGTTCTCCTGAAGCAAGGGGGAGAGGATTAATAAAAGAACTGCTAAAAACTTCCCTTAAAGAAATGAGAAAAAGAAACTGCCCAATAAGTCTTTTAATGCCTTTCCAAGCTCAATTTTATTATCCTTATCAGTGGGAGTTTTGCTATCATCATTTTCTTTATCGGATTTCCTTAGAGGATTTACGGGAAATAGGGGAGTCTTACGGGGAGTGGAGAGAAATTAAGGAGCTGGATGATGAAATAATAGAAAGCCTGGCTTTAGTTTATAGTGCTTTTGTTAAAGACAAACACGGTTTCGTTAAGCGAAGTTCTACTAATTGGAAATTGATTTGGGGAGAATTACAGGTAGAAAAAGGTTTTGCTTATCTATTAATAGATAGAGGAAAACCGGTAGGGTATATATTTTATTATCTAAAGTCGGATAAAATAGTGGTTAAAGAAATGGCTTATACTGGTTTTAGAGCACAAAAATCTTTATTCCGGTTTTTGTACAATCATCGTTCTCAAGTAGAATTTTTAGAATGGCATGCACCTGTAGATGATGCTACTCACTTTATGCTGCCGGATCCTAAAATAGGTGTCTCTTTATACCCTTTTTTAACAGCCCGAATTGTGGATGTGGAGAAAATATTAACTTTAATTAATTATCCCCCGGAAGCTACAGGGGAGGTTATCATTGGCGTTAATGATTCTTTAGCCGGTTGGAATAATCAAACATTTTATCTGCAGGTACATAACCGCAAGGGAAAGGTGTGGGTTACTGACAGAAAGCCCCAGGTAATGTTAGGTATTGGAGCTCTAACCCAGTTAGTTTTCGGTGTTCTAAGTGCGCCAAAACTTGTTTTTCAGGAAAAAATAAGTGTAGAAAATCTACAAATACTTCAATTTATAGATAAGTTATTTCCTCAGTGTAACAATTATATTAACGAATACTATTAAAAAACAGCTAAAAATTGTTAGTAACCGAATAAAACGGTTCATTTTGGGCAAATTATTAGCTGTATAGGAAAAAGGAAAGGTGGTATCACGATGGAACTATATGTTGATCAAGATCTTTGTATAGGTTGTGGGGCTTGTATTAGCCTTTGCCCGGAAGTATTTGATTGGAATGATGACGGAAAGGCCGAAGTAATCGTTACGGAAGTTCCTTCCGATGTAGAAGAAACTGCTACTGATGCAATGGATAGTTGCCCTACGGAAGCAATTAAAGAAAAGTAGAGAATTGAAACCCTGTCTAGGACAGGGTTTTAAATTTGCCTATCCTTATGTAAAATAAGGGTAGTAATGTATTTGAAATATCATACAATATATTATAGATGGTAAATATTGATTTTTTATTGAGCTAAAATTTGATTTGCAAAAAACATAACTATCCTGCATAATCATCTTAGTAGGAGGTTAAAGAAAATGCCTCGGAAAAGAAGGCAAGCTATTTTAGAAATATTAAATAACTCAGCAGAGCCTGTTAAAGGCGGGCAGTTAGCTGAAACCTTGGGGGTAAGCCGGCAGGTTATTGTGCAAGATATTGCTTTATTAAGAGCAAAAGGGGAAAATATTATCGCTACACCACAAGGGTATTTTGTGGCTAAAAATAATATTTCCAGTGTAACAAGGGTTTTTGCTTGTGTCCATGACTTTCAGGGTATGGAAAAAGAATTGACAATCATGGTGGCAAATGGCGGTAAAGTACTTGATGTTACAGTGGAACATCCTTTATATGGTGAATTAAAAGGTAATCTTATGTTGCAAAGTCTTGCAGATGTAGAAGATTTCATAAAAAAATTGAATAACTCAGGTGCTGAACCTTTATCAGTTTTAACAAAGGGGATTCATTTGCATACTGTGGAAGCTGCTTCTCAAGTCATTTTGGATAATATCGAACGGGAACTAAAAAGATATGATTTATTAGTAGAAATATGATATTATCGTCTTGACTTTGAGTAAGGATAACATATAATAATTGGTACATTCCCCTTCTAAAACGGGAGGTGGTCACTATGAAATTTAAACGTTTAAGTAATGACAAGGTTCAGATTATTGTTAGTAGTGAAGATTTAGAAAAAAGGGACGTAAAAAAATGGGACCTAATGCCTAATAGTCCCAAGGCACAAGAATTTTTCCAGGAGATGCTGGATCAAGCTTATGAAGAATGTGGTTTTGAGGTTGATTCTGACACTCAATTAATGGTCGAGGCCTATCCAATGACTACAGACAGTTTGGTGATTACTTTAACCAAAGTTAAGCGGAATTTCAGAGATATTATTGAGCATGATCTTGATGACGATACAGAAGAGCTTTTTGATGATTTTGAAGATGAAGAAATTGCTGAACTGGAAAGTGATGAACTAATTTATCTTTTCCGGGAATTTGAAGATGCTGTACAGCTTGCCAAACATATTAAAGATGATTATAAAGAACCATGTACTATGTATAAACACGATAATGTTTATTACTTAGTATTTTTGGAACCTGATAATTTATCAGATCATGCTCTAGGAATGTTAGGAGAATATGGTGCTTTGGTTCACCTAGCCGAAGCTTATTTATTAGAGTATGGCCAAACAATGATTAAAAATGATGCAATTAAAGTATTAGCCAACTTTTAAAAAACATTGTAAAATACTAATCAAAAGAGCCTTATTTGTAAATGAGGCTCTTTTTGATTAGTAACCGGTAAAAATTATATTATTGATAGTTCAAAATTAATGGCTATCGGGATAATAAAATGTTTACCGGGCTTTGCTAGGTAAATGCTCTATAGGGAAATGGTTAGTTATAAAGAGAGGTTTGAAGATGAGTAAAAAACAAATTTTGGCAAGGCTAAAAAACATGTATCCCAATGTTAGGTCTGGATTAAAGTTTAATAATCCTTTTGAATTGCTGATTGCGACAATTCTTTCTGCTCAGTCTACCGATAAACAGGTGAACAAGATAACTAAAGAATTGTTTTCTAAATACCCTGATGTATATGCTTTAAGTAAGTTAACTCAAGACCAGTTAGAGGGCGAAATAAAAAGTATAGGGTTATATAAAAATAAAAGTAAAAATATCTTAGCTGCCTGTAAAATAATAATAGATAAATTCCAGGGTAAAATACCTGAGACCAGAGAAGAATTAATGGAACTGCCGGGAGTTGGTCGTAAGACGGCTAATGTTGTTTTAAGCAATGCTTTTCAAATTCCGGCCTTAGCGGTGGATACCCATGTTCTTCGGGTGGCCAATCGGCTGGGTCTGGCTCAAAGTAATAATCCTATGGAAACAGAAAAACAACTAATGGAGGTTATACCTAAAGAAGACTGGTCTCAGGCTCACCATTGGTTGATCTGGCATGGTCGGTTAGTTTGCAAAGCCCGCAATCCCCAATGTGAAAAGTGTGGGTTGAATGATTTATGTACTTTTAATAAAAACGAGATGAATACGAATGAGGTATGAATATATTGAGTTAGCATTAACCTTCGCCGGCAGGCGAATAATTAGTGCTAATCCGTGTGCATCCGTGGTTAATAATACTA
>CZCB01003627.1_pt1 | contig 10770 bp, 10 predicted proteins | sample 591991 | NCBI WGS metagenome assembly CZCB01 (sample SAMEA3556809, study PRJEB10932) | anaerobic digester metagenome | reverse complement strand
CTTTAATAACTTCATCCCTTTTGCTATCGAATAGCAGATTATCCAATGCATTATCAATAAACCCGGTTTCCACCAAGACTGCCGGGGCCTTTGTTTCTCTTAACACATGAAAGTTGGCAGTCTTTACACCCCGATTTGTGAAACCAACTCCCACCAACGCAGTTTGTATTTTTTCAGCCAAACTTTTCGCCTGTATCCCCGCATTGAAATAAGTATATGTTTCTACCCCTTTTGCCTGCTCAGGCTTAAAAGCATTCCGATGAAAAGATATAAAATAATCACAGGCGCTTTTGTTTGCTAAATCACTTCTTTCTTTAAGGCTAACAGCCTTATCCCCTGTTCTGGTCTCAACCACAGCTACACCGTATTTTCTCAGTTCCGCTGCCACGGCTTTACCAAGAGCTAAGTTATCATCCGATTCTTTCCTTCCTTTATATACAGCCCCTGGATCTCGCCCGCCATGACCATAATCAAAGCATACCTTAGCCACTACTCCCATCCTCCTTTAACCCCAATAAGACTCCCTTTAATTTTTCCGGAATCGGAAGTCCCGCCAATGCTGCATTTTCTAGAATACTCAACCCCTCGTTAGAGAGGTAAAAGAAAATAACTGCTGTTCTTACTGCGCTACCTTTTTCAATAATGTAGAAATCAATAATATGGCCAATACCTACTAACATAAAAATGAGCACCTTCCTTGAGATGCCTTTGAAGCCAATATTGCTGGATAACTTCTTTTCAATTGCCGCTACCATTACTCCGGTAATATAGTCAATAACCACAAAAGCAACTAACGCATAAAGAAATCCATCAAATCCACCTAAAAACCAACCGATGTAACAACCCATGGCGGCAAAACCTAATTGTAGATTATAAACGATATTTTTCAAAATCCCTCCCCCTTTCGCATTAAAAATAGCACCCATTTGCTAGGTGCTTTGCTTATGATAAATACTTGCCATAATACGACCTTTTAAGTGTCTTTAACTACTTGAGCAAGTTCTGATAGTGGTAGCCGTATATATAATCGTAAATAATGTAGTATGGCATGGTAATTTGAGTAGCTTGGTATATTTTGATTCTGACAAAAATAGACTTGAACCTCGTCCCCTACTTTCACACTTATATCTTCACCATGTTCTTTCCCGTCTGTTCTATGATTGATTAGTGGGGTTATTGCACTCCCATTCTTGTATATTTTTGCGTACGCTATATCACCGGGGATTTCATCATATGAGTGTTCTATCTTAAATTTAGCCCGTACTATGCCACTATGAAAAACCTTAATGGATTTTCCTAACACAAGATTTGTCTCCCTAGTAGTTACCTTAGTGGAAGCATCGGCAATCAACAGATCGTCCCCGGCAGCAAAATTAATAATATGTGTTCCGGTCACCCCAAATATACTGACACCTTCTTTAATGTTCTCCGCCTTTAAATTCGCATCACCCTTTACATGCCCATTTCCACTGTGATATCCTCCCGCAATAGGTTGGTTTGCTCTTGAGGGAGTGATTATCACTGTTCCTCTATTCAGCATTGTGCCAATCAAATCCGTATCTATATCGTTACTGAACGTTTTGCCGGACAACACATCCCCAGGCGTAGCATTTCCGGCGGAATCGCTACCCTGTAAGATAAAATTTGTGCCATTATACCTCATTGAGTAGATGCTTCCCGCCTTGAGGTTTCCGGCACTGACATTATTGCCATTAGCTTTCCTGATACCTTTTGCACCTAGTCCATTTATGTTTATAGTGGAAGCACCCGTATTGGTTGCATGGATTTTTACGGCTACCGCCATACCCTCTCTATACGATGCCGGGGCAGGTTGAAGTGTTATTGTATAGGCATTAGCTGAACCCTTAGCTACTCCATAAGGTGTTTGCAATACATAGTCGGATCTGTGACCCTCAACTGTACTACCATCTGCAAATTTTACTACCTCAGCCCTTGTCGCAGGATTTTTCTTTTTATACTTCCCATCGCTTAACTTTTCTAAAATCTCAATATTAACCTCTTGTGTTACTTCAGCCATTTTATCCCCTTCCTCCTTAAATTTCCTTATGCCATTGATCTCCGACTGACAGTCCCGAAGGCTCTGTTGAACTAGTTATGACCCTGCTTCCTCCACTACCTGCTTCCCTCCATACTGCCCAGGTGCTAGCGCCGGATGCCCTTCTGCCCCACAAGGCACCGTCCACTGTAATATACAATTGTGTCGCCCTATAACCACCGGAAGGCTTAAAGGTGATACACATTCCCCATTCACCAATTATGGGAAATCTATTAGATCCGTTGTTCGTTATAGTTATACCGTCCTGGAAAGAATCAGGTGTATCGCTTTCTGAAACAGCATCAGAGAAGTAGACAAATTTTTCTCCTGTATTGTCATCCACATATTTTTTAGTAGCTATAATATCATCTGCGTCACTCGTTTGGGTTTGAAGCCTCATGCGGATTTTTCCATTCACATCAAGGGTCACTGCTGGGGTTTGTGATCCTGGCAATCCTATTCCCACCTTGTTACCATTAGGGTCAACCTTTAAGGTCGCATCATCCCATGCCTTTCCGATATACATATATCTAAATATTTCTTGACCACTGCCGTAGGCACCAATATTAAAATAGACATTATCCTCTGCGTTCATAAAACGCATTAGGTTCCTAGCCCATCCACCACCAGTATAGATATTTTTCATTGTCCAATTATCCGGTTTAAAAATAGAATGCATAATAGTTGAACCGGTTAGAGAAAGATCACCTATCATCGTATCCCCGGCTTTACTAACCGGCATATATCCAATTGCACTGATCACATTTGCTTGAGTTACCTCCGCATCGCTTCCATCCTTCCCAGGTGGTCCCGGATCACCCTGCAACCCCCTAGGACCAATATCACCTTTATCGCCTTTATCACCCCTTGGTCCCGGATCCCCCTTATCCCCCTTAGATCCCCGGTCACCTTTTTCACCTTTCAAATCCGCATAACTATAAGCTGTTTCACCCTCTAGTCGCACACCTAATCTTGTCCCATCCCACACAAACTCTAAAGATTTCCCTGCTATGCCTTGGGGACCTATATCACCCCTGTCACCTTTTCGCCCTTGAACACCTGGAGGACCTTTCAAATCAACATAGGTGTATGTCGTTTCATCTTCTCGCTTTACACCCAGTTTTGTACCATCCCAAATAAAATTAAGCCCTGCACCATCTTTTCCAGGTGCACCGGGCTCGCCTTGTTCTAACAACCCCTGTTCAATTAAGGGGTAATCCATCCCCTGTTTTATTCTTTCTACCAGGGTGGGAACATTATTACCAAATACCGCATTAATCCTATAGCCCCCAACTTCATAAATCTCAGTTACCTCTGTTATCCTGCTGTCCAGCACAACCTTCCATTTACTATTTATCGCTGTAACCAAATCACCCAAATTATAATCTTCTTCATAGACAAGGTTGGATTGGGTTAATATCTCATTATCAAAAGTCATTACCTCTTTGAGTTCCTCTAATTTTTGTAGACCTCTTTCACTTAAATCTCTGCTGTCCTCAATATCTCGCGCATCAATAAACACCTCATGTCTTTCTAACCCCCGGGCATCTTCCCCCACAACCTGTATTGCTCTATCTATCCCTTCACCCTGTCCACCCACATAACCGGTGTTTTTATAGGCCATTATACTTTCAATCAATTTCTGGCTACTAATATTGTCATAATCCACACTGAATATGGCGGGTGGTAGCATATTCTGAGACGCAGTTAGATCCCTACCCTCAAAGACATCGAATACAAATTTTTTATTCCTCAAGTCCAAAAACACATCCCAGCCCAACCCGCCGACCAAAGAGAGTTTTTCTAGTTCTTCTGCTAAATTCTTAAATCGAGTCTGATACTGGGTCTTGATACCTCTGCTTTTTATAGGAGCGATTTTCAGTCTATCTATTTTCCTTTTTGTATCGGCTGGGTTTGCACAGTTGGCCTCCACAAAATGTTTCATGATGTTTTCTACATAATCATTTTTATAATCTTGAGCACGCCCTGTTGGAGGCATCGTTATTCTTCTGCCCAGATAAGTCTTTAACTGCTGCCCCTTAACAATGAGCTGTTCATTGTGTTCTGTAGAAACTTCTCGATAAAGAATTACCCCAGCCTTTTTTTCACTGAGAAAGATGATATTTTCTTTTTGTAGCTTACTTGTATATTTCTTGGCATTTATGTGTATTTCAAAACTGCCTATGCCACCCCAACTTCTAGTAAAAATCAGTGCTTCATAGTCATCTATCTCACCTAAGAAATTAAAGTCCTTATCAATGATCCTGATGGGCTTATTTTTCATTTAACCACCCAACTCCCTAAGCCATAAATCGCCCGCCACTATATGGGTTGGCTCTGCCTCTCCTAGTAAGACCCTCGCCCCTGATTCCACTTGTTTATCAGCAAACCAATCTTGCCAGCCTAACTTGATTAAATCCCATTCATCCTGTATGGTCCCTTCCTTCTCGTCCCATTCTCTTTCAATGCTGTCTAACGCATCATTCCATATATCCCACATTTCCTGGGCCGGTATATCTATTAAGGAAGAAACAAGTCCGCAAGTGGCTAGAAATCTCTCGTCCGTTATGTCTTGAGCACTAAATGTTATTGAACCTTTCCTTATTCTTATTTGGGCTAAGGTCATTTCTTTTACAGTGCTACTCACTTCAATAGCCGGTGCTTGAGGTGTGCTGGAGAATGTGCCTTTTTTGACTGTTACTTTTATTTCCCTGGCTACCTCATCAAACCTTAAGACTATTCGATCTATCCGATCAAGCATGGTGTCGGGCGGATCTATCGCTTTGCTTATCTCTGAATCGTTTTTATACATATAACCCCGAATAAAGGCATACCCCGTATCAATTTTTACACTCAACCCCGGCCCTGGTGTTACTTTTAAACCGACCCTGCCATTTATAGTGTATAAACCATCGCTTAAAAAGCGGGAAAAATACTCCGCAAATTCTGCCGCTGTATATTCCCTTAGATCATCATCAGCACTATTAAAAAACCTGAAATGTTCTGCCATCCCTACACCCCCACATATCTATTCCGGTAGCTAATGGTTACTGCCACGGGCTCCACCGGATCATCGCTACTATACTCGACAATGTTATCACCAGGCTGTAGCTGCCAAAAATGGCTACCTAGGTCTATCCAGTTAAATACGTTTTCACTGTTAATCTCTACCCGCTTAGCCCCAAAATCGGTAGTGATTACTAACAAGTCGCCCAATGCCAACCCACGATTAACCTGGATGTATTGGTCCGTTGTTTTATTAGTTACCCGTGGATTAGTCGCCGGACCTTTAAACTCAATCCGCACCGGCACCCCCACGTCGCTTTGGTTGACAATGTTTACCGTCTTGGGCCCCTTGAGTGCAAAGGTTGTAGGTAGTATAAGGGGGAACGTCATGCCACCAATCCAAGCTACAATTTCCTTGCTTTCAGTAAAAGAATCCAACCAAAAGGGCTGGTGGCAAAGAAGGGTTATTAAATATTTCTGGTAATAGGCGCCTTTATTCCCCCGGCCACTGGGAAAGACAGGGGTGTTTTCCACAACGCCTTTAATTTCTTTGTCTTCATATTTAATCACCACTTCCCCCAGTTTAGGGTTCCTCCGGGCTGCCTCCGAAGGACTTAAAGGAGTAGGGCTATTGATGGTAATATGTTGAGTTATCCCCTGGACCCCGCCCACAAGCTTTTTAGTTTCCTGGTCGTTATATATCCTGCTGCCCCGGGGCAAAGCCACCAATTCCGGGCCCAACTCCCCAACCATAGTTAAACCACCGGGGAAAAAAGAGGTGCCGCTAAAATTAGAAGCAGCACCGCCACTAGTGATTGTGGAAATAACCCGAGTAATCCGCTCCTTAATGCTAAAAACCTTCTCCCTAACAGTGGTGTTATTCCATTCCCGAATGCGGTCAATAGCGCCGCTAATAGCATCTTTAATCCGACCTAGGGCGCTAGTCACTTTATCAGCCATGGCAGAGAACTTACCCCCGGTGATTCTATCCATATTAGTTAAGGCACTATCCCAAGTAGATTTATATGTTTCTGTATAAGCACCTATAAGACCCTTAATGCCTCCCCCATGCTCATCTATTTTATTTTGCATGGTTTGCCAGGTGTTAGCTGTCTTTGCCTTTAGATTCTCCCAGGTTTCAAAAGTTTTGGCCTTAACCTCATCCCAGGTAGTGCCCACATTGGTTTTAATTGTCAATACTGTTTCAGCGATGTTGGCTTTAATCTCACTCCATTTATCACCCATAATAACCCGAACATTTTCCCATTTTTCTAAGCTATCTGCCTTAATTTCTTCCCAGGTAGTAAAGATATTTTCTTTAATCTCCCGGGCCTTGGCAAAAATGTCGTCCCGCATAACTTGCCACTTGGTCTTTATCTCCCCAGTTTCCCAATCCACCTGATTGACATGCTCCTGGGCCTGGCCTTTAGCTTCTGTAACCACCCGCTGATGCATTGTTTCAGCTTGTCTAATGGCGTCATCCTTTTGCCGGGTGGCCTCTTTGATCAACTTATCAGCCTGTTCTTTGGAAATCGTCCCTGCCTCATCCCTTTGGCGGATGATTTCCTTGAGCACCTCATCATATTGTTCCTTGGCAGCTTGAATAGCTCCCTCTTTTTGCTTGATGCTATTTTGAACAACCTCTGCTGCTTGCCGGGCTGTTAATTCCGTGGCTTGGGCCCTCATCCGCTCTATAATCGCCTTGGCTTCCACTTCGCTTTCCGTTAACACCTGAACACCGCTTTCCACCATGTTCTTTTGAATAGCGTTAATTTCTTCTTGTTCTGCCTTAGTTAAAGCTCTCCTTTCCAAGCTAGCGGAATCCAGGATTTCTTTCATTCTTACCTCTCCATCAGCTACGGCTTTCTTTCTATCCTCATAGCCCAGCTGCATATTGTTTAATATTTGTTCCTGCTCAGCTTGGGATAAAGCGGTGCTAGTAACGAGAAATTCCTGCGTTTTCGCCAAGGATTCCTCATGATGTTTGTCAAGCCCAGCCTGTACTTGTGAAGCCATCTGTGAGAAATTACCGGAAATGTTATCTGCCATCTCCTTGGTAACTTTCTCACTACTCCAAGCCAATCTATTTAAGGTTAGAGTGGCTTGGTCATTTAATTCCAAAAATCCGCCTACCGCTTGTCTGGTTGATGTAGATATTTCATCACCGAATAAGTCCACAGCGGGAATACTTTCTTTACTAAGGTGTTTATATAAAGCCACCCCTGCTGCGGTGATTCCGGCAATAGCGACAACTGCAATTCCTATCGGGCCACTGAGTACCGTAAAAGCACTAGCTAGTGCCCCAACCACTGGTGTAGCAGCAGCGGCTCCGCTAGTAGCTACTGCAAGTGCCCCGGATACTGTAGATAGGAAACCTATTACGGAACCTATGCCGGCTATAAGTTTTCCCCCTATGAGTAATAGCGGGCCAATAGCCGCAGCAAGGGCAGCAACCGTTACAATCGTCCCTTGGGTAGCGGGTGTAAGATTTGCAAACCAATCTACCATTCTTTGAAGCATCTCCACCAGAGACCGTAAATGAGGGATGAGTATTTCATATGTTTGTATACCTACACCCTCCAAGGCCGATTTTAATAAAACAATTTCCCCCTGGAGGTTTTCCTGCATTACATCTGCCATCTCTTTAGCACTACCGGTATAATTACGGGTTGCGTCCGTAAGCTTGGCATAATCTTCTTCACTGGCATTAATGATAGAAAGCATACCTGCCATAGCCTCTTTCCCAAAGATGGTGGCAGCATATTGGGCCTGCTGTTCCTCTGTTAAGCCGGCAAATTTAGCTCTTAACTCATCCATTATTTCTTTAAAAGGTAGCATTTCCCCATTAGCATCCGTAATGGAAATACCCAGGCCCTTCATGGCGGTAGCCATTTTATCTGTGGGGTTAGCCAAGTTAGCAATAGCTGTTTTTAAGGAAGTTCCTGCCTGGGAGCCTTTGATTCCTGCATTGGCCATCAACCCCAGGGCTAGGGCTGCATCTTCCGCCGAGTATCCCAAAGCACCAAAGAGAGGGGCTACATATTTAAAAGATTCTCCCAGCAGGGCCACGTTGGTATTACTGCTAGATGATGCTTTTGCTAAAAGATCGGCAAACTGGGAGGCTTCTTTTGCTTCCATACCAAAGGCGGTTAAGGCGTCAGTGACAATATCGGAAACCAACCCCAAGTCCTCGCCACTGGCCGCAGCTAACATCATGACCCCTTCTAGGCCATCTAGCATTTGGCTAGTATCCCAACCGGCCATGGCCATATATTTCAACCCTTCACTAGCCCGAGTTGCAGAAAACTTAGTGGTTGCCCCCATTTCCTTTGCCTTTTCTTCTAATCTTCTAAAGTCATTCCCAGTGGCCCCACTAATAGCTGCGACTTCACTCATCCCAGTTTCAAAATCGGAACCTACTTTTACCGTAGCTGCACCCAGCCCCATTAGAGGTGCCGTAATTTTCATGGATAAGTTTTTACCAATGGTGGTCATTTTCTGGCCTACATCTTGCAAGGACTGACCTAGGGGCTCCAGGCTTTTACTGAGCTCATACCAGCCTGTGGATTGGACCTCAATCTCCCTATTAAGTTTCTTTAGATCCTGCTCCATATAATTTAGCTGGGTCTTAGCCCTATTCAATTTTATCTCTAAATCCTGGGTAGCCTTGGCATCAGCCCCCTTAGTTTCTAGAGACTTTTGATGCGCAGCTTTAAGGGCCTCTACCTTTTGTCTTTGCAGTTCCGTTTGTTTTGTTAAGCCGTCAGATCTTAATTTTAGACCATCTAATTCTTTTCCATGCTTGCCCATCTCGCTACTCGCCAGCCTAAACTCAGATTGTACCTTAGGCAATATGGGGTGGGATATCAGTTGCTTTTTCAATTAATACTCCATCTTTCAGCTCATTTCCTAAAATTTTAGCCCGCACAGCTAATGGCAAATCTGCTGTTTCTACTTCCACATCAATCTTACCTAAGGTGGACACTGATTCCCATAACTGGTCATCTGCATAAAGTTCCTGGGTGCCAACCTCGGGGTTAATAGTAGCATTAATCGCTCCCGCTATGACCTCAGGGGTCTCATAAATCAATTCTTCTTTAGTGTCCACAGTTAAAATAGCAAAGTGTAAATCCTTTAAGCCTACTTGTGCCATTTTACGACACCTCCTTTAAAAATCTCATAACCTTGTGGTATATTTCTAAATCCTCTTCATACAGATCATAGAAATTCTGTTTGCTAAAGCCTGCCGCCAACATATTTTCATAGACGCTTCCAACAAGCTCTGTATAATCTGCCCTGCTCCACACATCAACTTGCACATAATAGCCATTGACATACTCCACATCATCGGCATATCCCTTGGGCTTATCCAAATAGGTGAAAAAGGTAATGTAAGTGTCAGCAGTCCCAGTATAGGTTTGAAAGCGTACCGGTACCCCTATTTTTTGTAAAGCGGCCATCACCTTTTGGTTAATATTCATAAGCCCAACCCTTTTCTTAATTCCTCTGCTATTTTTTCCACCGCATTTTCTTTTGAGTTATGATAGGCCCGGGCCATAAAGGGATTAGCCTTCATTCTTACAGTACCAAATTCTACAAATTTACCGTACCACCCCTCTTTACCAGGACCCACCTCCACATGTTTTACCCCCTGGCCAGCTTCCCTTGCGTTTGAGGCGCAACTTACCTTCTGTTTTGCCATTTATACTCCCTCCGCATCTTCAAGGAGTGCTGAGTATTTTTCTTCCGAAATGTCTGAGAGCTTTTCCCCACCATGCTTTTGTAAAAGTGCCCTAACCTCGACTTGTTTACCGTCTTGCATTAGTGCCGCCAGCTTTGCTCTAACATCCTCTAGAGTGATTTCCTGTGGGGGATCTGTTGTTTCTTTGCGCTCGATTGACTTTTCTTTTGCCAGTTTTTCTATACTATTTGCCAACTTCCTAAGGTCCTTTGCAATATTTAAAACAGCATCATCCGTCATCTTCTTCCCCTCCTTTAAAGTTTTTTGGCTTCTTGGTAAAAGGCCATATAGTCTTTTGGTCTTACCTCCACCAGTTTCACTGCACCATATTTTTTTAATAACTCCTTAATTTCAGACACCTTGCCTTTTTGCATTTTCTCTGTGAGCACGATGCTAATGTCCTGAAGAGTGATTTCATCTAGATTTAACTCACCTTTTGCCAAGGCACGATATCCTGCCGCAAGTCTCTCTAATTCCTCTGCTAGTGCGAAATGCAGTTCACTCATAGCCCCACCTTCTTTCTTAACTACTCAGAGCAAAATCTTTGATAATGCTGTTCATCACCAATAGGTCGTTGCCGGAAAGGTTAGCACCTAATCGCTCCAACAGTTCTTGCTGTTCAGGCTTTAGATATTTCTTGTGCAAATAATAACCATCTGCTACCCTTACACCTCCGCCATAACGACCCCGGATGGTTTCTATTGGGTAAGAAAGCGATAGGATGTCAATGTCGTTTTTAATTGTCCTGACACTTACACCAAACTCTGTGGCCAGATTAGCCATAGTGTCTTGCCTTCTGCGGCATAAGGCTTCTATGATTTCCATCCGCCTTTCATTTGGTCCCATCGCTTTCTCCCCCCCCCTTCCCTTTGCTCTGTAACTAAAGAGTAAATGTTAAATATGCAGGTTTATTTCATGTTTAAGAAAAAGTATTTAAAACAAAAATAGCCAGACTGAAATGAATGCG
>CZCB01014557.1_pt1 | contig 10790 bp, 10 predicted proteins | sample 591991 | NCBI WGS metagenome assembly CZCB01 (sample SAMEA3556809, study PRJEB10932) | anaerobic digester metagenome | reverse complement strand
GATTACCTTTTTACTCCTGACTTCTTTTTTTATCACACTGGCAACAATATGCGGCTGAAAAAACGGAAAAGGTAAAAACCTAACAAGTCCTGGATTTCCGCTGAAAGGGAAGCCTCCTTTCATTTATGGATGCTTCTGTGAAAAATTAACATAATTTTTTTAATATATGCATAATACTAATATGTAAGAAAACCGGTGATTTTGAAGAGTATTTTAAGGGGGGATATCTGAAAGCATTTCTGAAATCTGTTTTACGGAGAAAAAGAAAATAATAAAAAGAATAAAAAGGAAGGGAAAGGAGACAGATGAAGAGGGGATATATTATTATTTCATGGTGTTTAGCGCTGTTGTTGATTTTGCTGGCCGGTTTCAGCTTCATAGGGGGATGTGCCAAAGCTGTTCCTAAACCAGCACAAGATGCCAAGGGTGAAGAGCAGGATAAGGATATAGATAAGACTTTAGATACTGTTAAAGTAGGCATTATTGATTGCTATACCGGAGCGCCCACAACATATACTTATGATGCTCTCGATGGTTTTAAGCTGGCGCTGGAGGAAATGAAAGCAGAAGGGACACTTAAATTTAACATCGAGTTTGTCACCAGGGATGATGAATTTTCCCCGGACAAATCCCTTAACTGGGCAAAAGAACTGGTAATGAGGGAAGAAGTGGATATCCTGGCGGGTATAATTAACAGTGCTGCTGCCCTGGGGGTTTCACAGTATGCAAAGGAGGAGCGAGTTCCCCTTCTGGTTTGGGGGTCAATGAGCGACAAGATTACCGGAGAAGCCGGGCACCGTTATGTTTTTAGCATGCTTCCCAATACGGCTATAATCGGTCGTGCCGGTGCAGTTCAAATGTCCACGATGCCTTATACTAGATACTTCTTCAAATGTCCACGATGCCTTATACTAGATACTTCCTGGCAGGAAGCGATTACGAGTATGGTCATTCCGTAGTAGGTAGTTTCTGGGAAAATTTTTCTGAAATGAAACCGGAGGCAACCGTTGTCGGTGAGCTATGGTGGCCGGTGGGAGAACCGGATTTCACACCACATATCAGCACCATCAGGGCAGCCAAGCCGGAGGTAGTAGTCGTGGGTACTGGCGGGAACGATATGGTTCCTTTTATGAAGGCTGTAAGTTCTACAGGTCTGCATCAAGAAGTAAAGATATGGGTCCACACTGCAACTGATCTCAGCACCTTAAAGCCGTTAGGAGATGAAGCTCCCGAGGGAATTTATGGAACCAACCCCTATCACTACTACTTCCCGGATACTCCAGAAAACAAAGCCTTTGTTTCTGCTTTTGAACAAGCTTATAGCCGTGTGCCAGCTGCTTTTGCCCTGTACGGATATACAACCGGTCATAGTATCGGCTCAGCTTTACGCAAACTGGATACTTTTGATACTGAGAAATTTATAGATGCTCTTGAAGGTCTAACCATTGAAAGTCCTGTCGGCCCGGTAACAATACGGGCATATGATCACCAGATTATATCTCCTATGTTTTTCGGGGTAACTGTCAAGAAGGATGAACCTTTCCTTGTAGCGGATGATATTGTTACATTAGCCGGCGAAGAGATAATTCCTCCTGAAGAAAAAATAAAGGCCAAACGGAACTAATTATAGGCCGGGGGAGCTTTGCCGCCATTTTAGACTTAAATGATCCTAATGGCAGCGGGCTCCCTTTATAAATATAAACTGGCGACGGTGCCCATCAACTTGTCATGGTTTACGGTATCGAAATGCTGGCAGAAAATGGATTTTTCCGTTCTTTTGTCCCAAATTCCTGATTTTTCTACGCTAACTGGCCAGTTTTTTGTAGGGATGAGCAGGGCGATGATCCTCTTCGTGGTTGCTGCCGGGTTGACTGTAGTGATGGGCGTCCTGAGGATTGTAAATTTTACCCACGGCACTTTTTATATGCTGGGAGCCTTCATCTCTTTCAGCGTAGCGCAGTGGTTTGGCGGAAGCAGTGGTTTCTGGATGGCTTTGCTGATTGCGCCTCTTATTGTTGCCGCCTTGAGCTTTGTTTTGGAAGGTGCCTTGATGCGTCGCATCTATAGTCAGCCGCGCTTAATGCAACTGCTCCTTACTTATGCCCTGGTGCTGGTATTTAATGACCTCATTAAAATCGTCTGGGGCGTTGAATACAAGTCACTGTCAAATCCTATCCCCGGTTCTATTTCTCTGGGAGGAGTTGCACTGCCCACCTACAACCTTATTCTTCTTGCAGCAGGTCCACTGACGGCACTGGGGCTCTGGTTTTTTCTGTCACGAACAATGATGGGCAAGCTTTGCCGGGCTACCGTTACAGACCGGGAAATGGTTGATGCCCTGGGAATCAACAGTAAAAGGGTTTTTACATCGGTGTTTATCTTGGGCTGTTACTTGGCCGGGGTAGGGGGGGCATTGATTGCCCCTACAACCAATATCGTTATCGGTATGGGGATGGGTATTATAATCAACGCTATCCTGGTAGTGGTAGTGGGAGGACTGGGAAACGTCTGGGGCGCCTTGTTAGTATCCTTTATCTTTGGCATCGGAGAATCTTTCGGTGTGCTTTTTGCCCCTCGTTTTTCTCTTGTCTTTCCGTTTTTAATTGCTGCCACCCTGCTGATGATCCGCCCGTCAGGTTTAATGAAGTCAGTCTGGTAAGAAAGGAGACAGCCTGTGTCCACTCTGCTCGGGAGTTTTATCGGAACAAAAAAAAATATACTTTTGCTACTGATTCTTGCTGTCCTGCTGGCATTGTTTTTTATCCCTGCTTTTCTCTCCAAGTACTCTGTTTACTTGCTTACTGTCGTTCTGTTTACTTCCCTACTTGCTACAAGTCTAAATATTTCCCTCGGCTATGGCGGCATGCTGCCGCTGCATCAGACCGTTTTTTTCGGTGTCGGCGCCTATGCTGCAGCCCTGCTTTTAAATAAAAGCCCGCTTCTGCCTTTGCTAAGCTTTCTAAGCTTTCTGGCTGCGCCGTTGGTATCCGCCGGGGTGGCGCTGATAATTGGTGCTATTTGTGTCCGCCTGCGCGGTCTCTATTTCGGGATGATGACACTGGCCATAGGCCAGTTGGTCTGGGCCATAGTGTACCGCTGGTACGAATTCACTGGTGGAGATGACGGTATTCACGGTATTGCTGTCCCTGATGTTTTGCACTCTATTTCCGCGGCCTATTATATTTCTTTGATTGTCGTCTCAGCATGCCTGCTCATTATTTACATTATCCTTAACTCACCCTTTGGCATTGCTCTTCAGGCGGTTAGAGACAATCCCCAGCGCTGTGAAAGTATTGGTATCAATATCCACCGTCACCAATTGATCGCTTTTGTCCTGTCGGGCTTTTTTTCCGGCGTGGCTGGCGTTTTGTTTGTGATTCTGGAACGCTCCGTTTCCCCTTCTTTACTGTTTTGGAGTGAATCAGCAGAGCTTCTGATTATGGTGCTGCTGGGAGGTATGTTTACCTTTATGGGCCCCGCTTTTGGCGCAACGGTTATCATTGTACTCGAGGTTTTTCTCGGAGTTATCACAGAATACTGGTTACTGGTACTTGGGACGGTCCTTGTTCTGATAATTCTTTTTCTGCCCCAGGGAGTAATAGGATTTGTTCAGGAAAAAATCAGCGCCGGCACTGCGGTGGAGCGGAAGGGGGCAGACAGGTTTGCTTCAGGTTAAAAAGCTTGTTAAATCCTTTGACGGGTTTTTAGCTGTAAATGGGGCCGAGCTTACCGTGGGAAAAGGCCAGATAGTGGCGGTAATCGGCCCTAACGGGGCGGGGAAAACGACACTGTTTAACCTTATTACCGGCCACCTTGTTCCTTCTCAAGGGACAATAGAATTTAAGGAGCGCGATATTACAGGGCTATCACCGCATAAAATCTGTCATATGGGGATATCGCGTTCCTTCCAGTTGATAAACATCTTTCCCAAGCTTACAGTCTTTGAAAATGTCCAGGTCTCGATTCTTTCCCGCAAACGAAAGATTTTAAATATGTTTTCGCCCACCAAAAAGATGATGGTGGAGGAGACATATCGTATCCTGGGAAAAGTAGGCCTGGCTGATAAGGCTCACTCTTTGAGCACCTCCCTCTCCTATGGAGATCAGAAGATTTTGGAGATGGCCATAGCTCTTGGGAATGAGCCTGAACTGCTCCTGCTCGATGAACCAACGGCGGGGATGTCTCCCGAAGAAACAGCCTCTACCATTAAGCTGATTAAGGAACTGGCCAGTTCTGAAGGGTTAACGATCTTATTTACTGAACACGATCTTGATGTTGTTTTTGGCATTGCCGAAAAAATTATGGTCATGCAGCAGGGGAAAACCATCGCTCAGGGACTACCCGCTGATATCAAGTCCGACAAGCTGGTACAGGCAGCTTACCTTGGGGAGGAATGCTGATGTTAGCCGTACAGGATATCCATACTTATTATGCTTTAAGCCATATTCTTTTTGGTGTATCGTTGCAGGTGGAAAGAGGGGAGATAGTCTGTATTCTGGGCCGGAACGGTGCGGGAAAGACGACCACAATGCGCAGCATTATGGGATTAAATCCACCCCGGAAAGGAAGAGTTATTTTTAAAGGCGAGGATATCACCAGGATGCCGGTTTACAAGATCGCGCACATGGGGATGGGATTTGTCCCGGACGATCGCCGGATTTTCCCGGACCTTACAGTGGGGGAAAACCTTGAAATAGCAGCTAAGGGCGGTTCTAAGAAGAGTAGATGGGATAAGGAAAAAGTTTACCAACTGTTCCCGGCACTAAAAGCAATAGATTCCCGCAAAGGGGGTTTTTGCAGCGGTGGAGAACAACAGATGCTGAGCATCGCCCGGGCTTTAATGGGTAACCCCGATTTTTTACTCCTCGATGAGCCTACAGAAGGCCTTGCCCCTCTGGTTGTGCGAGAACTTATGGACCAAATTGGAAGGTTAAGAGAAGAGGGCATTTCTATCTTGATGGCTGAACAAAATGTAAAATCCGCGCTCAACCTGGCAGATAGGGTCTATTTGATTGACCGGGGACAAATTCGTTTCCAAGGGAGTGTAAAGGAACTAAATGAGAATGAGGAAATCAGGAAAAAATACCTCCTGGTTTGAAGATACTACATCTACATCTGGAATTTCCCCCTCTGGAAACATGCTGCATTTTGCTTTGGCGAACATATTTCGACAGACTGTTTGCTGCTTAACGAGGGTATAACAAAATGATAGATAAAAGGTATGAAAGGGTATATGTCAGAGAAACATAATAATATTTCAAACAGCAGGGGAGTTTAAGTTTCTATGAAAACAAAAACCTTTAAATATTTTAAACTGCCGCAGGAGGCCTGGTTTGAAGAGCAAGAGATGGAAATTGCGCTTCCTGCCGACTGGGAAATCTTTTTTGCCGATATACCGGCAGATTCCCTTCCCGTTTTATCGGATGAAGAAATCGAGAAAAGGCTGTCCCAGCCGATCGGAACGAAGACTCTGTCCGAGTTGGCCGGAAACCGGCAGCGGGCCGTCATTATTTTTGACGACCTGTCCAGGCCTACAAACGCAGCCCAAATTGCGCCCCGGGTTATCCGTGAACTGCTCAAGGCCGGGATCAGGGAAGAGAATATCAGCTTTGTTGCCGCTCTCGGCGCCCACGGCGCCGGCAACAGGCTGGATTTTGAAAAAAAGTTGGGCCGGGAAATCGTAGAGACATACCCTGTTTTTAACCATAATCCCTATGAAAACTGCGCCTATGTGGGGACGACGACGCTGGGAACGCCCGTATATATAAACAAGGAGGTTCTGGCAAGTGACCTGAAAATAGGAATTGGAAGCATTCTTCCCCATTCCTTCAATGGTTTTGGAGGAGGAGGAAAAATAATTTTCCCGGGAGTAGCTTCTATCGAGACGATTTATCAAAACCACAAAAAGGCTATTGATGATCTTTATGAAAGAAATGTGGGTTTTGTCGGTAACATGGGGGATCCGGAAAACAGCAAAATTCAGGCGGAAATAGAGGAAGTCGTCCGCATGGTCAATTTTGATTTCAAAATCGACGTGCTTCCCAACAGCAGAAGGCAGGCTGTGGAGCTTGTGGCCGGCGATCCCGTTTTAGCGCACAAAAAAGGAGTGGCGGCAGCCAGAAAATTATATGTAACGGACTTTTACAGGGATGCCGATGTGGTTGTCAGCAACGCCTATGCCAAAGGTTCCGAAGCCCTGATTGCCCTTTCGCTGGGAGCACACTCTCTGAAAAAAGACGGCGGGGACCTGGTTACGATTGTTAACAGCCCTGCCGGTCAGGTTGTCCATTACCTGTTTGATCCTTTTGGCGAGGACTTTGGGGGTATGCTGTGGTCACGGGAAGGGTTGTTCCCGCAGAACATTAAAAGAAATATTCTCCTCAGCAGGTACCCGGGCCAGCGGTTGGGGCCACAAAAGAATCAGTTGCACTGCCGGGAATGGGAAGAAGTTCTCCGCCTGCTGCTGCCGGAACACGGACCCGGAACCAGGGCCGTGATTTATAAAGATGCCACCATGCAATTCCTCAGAAAAAGCTGACACCACATTCCATGATTATTTGTAGCGCAAAAACCTTGGGTGTAAAATAACCTGGACAGAAGACCTGAACAGTAATGAATACTATGGAGAGATTCAGACGGTAAACCCATTTCAGTTGGCTGCCGGAAAAGTCCAGCTTTCAACCTTTTCCTTCATTAAGTAACAGGTATTGTCACGCTCGTGTCGTCAAATTATTTCCCGGGAAATACTTTTTCCGACAGCAATATTTAAAAAATTTGTGCTTCCTTCAAAATTTTTAAAAGGGGGCAATTTGCCTATTACCTCCTTTAACAAGGTAAGGGTACCCATTACTGCTTTGCCTTTTTCTTCTTTATTACATCCGGGTATTCAGTCTGTCTGCAGGTCTACCTGCGGGGAAGCTGCATCGACCCAGTACTTCCTGACCTGGCAGTTGAAGAACCGGGGAAGATATTTTACCAGTTCATCCTGCGCTGCGAGAATGTTTTCTTCAGTAACTCCTTTGAAGCCGTCAATCGGGAAAAAGATCCGAGTTGATTCGGGGGTTATCTTGCCTTTTTCTCCCTGTCTCCATACCCATATTCTTGTCCTTACTTCCAGTTCATCGGCATAGACGGGTTCTCCCGGGGGAACCGCTTCCTGCTCGCTGCTGCCAAAAGGTGTAAAGACATCCCCCTCCCGGCTGAAGCGGATCTCTATATCACCCTTTGTTTTGTCAATGTCGTGGGCTCCCATGGGGACCATATTTTTTATCCCGATTGCATTGACCAGGTTGACAACATTGTTGATGCTGGGAAATTCGGGCTTTTTGGCTATCCGTTTCAGCAGCGCTTCAATAGAGGAGGGGAACTTGTTGGGGTTGATGCCCAGGGATTGAAAAGCCTCTCGCCATACGGCTATTTCTTTGCGTTCTTTTATATTGCTGCCCTTCAGAAGGTTGTGAACTTCCTGGACCGAAGAAAGAAGCATCTTCTCGATTTCCTCGCTTGCACCGCGATCGCTGATACCTTCCGCTACGACGACGGCAACACAAAAATCGGGAAATTTTTGAAAAAGCTCCTCGCTTACTTTAAAAAACATTATGTGCACCTCTTTCCATTGTTGTGTAGCTAGCAGCATTCTGCAAAATGTAAATGTTTGACGAAATTATACCATTTATGGTTTTACTTATCAAGGATGCCCCTCCCACGCTTACTCTCACTCTCACTGGTATTGAAAATGCCTGGATTTGAAATAGGCTTCCATAACCTTTTGTACATTCTCCCTGGGGAGGGGGGGTGAGGGCTTTCTCCCTCGCCGCGGGGCAGGGGTTCCCGGTAAAATCTTTCCGGGAAGCTGTATTCTTCCAGCGATTCTCCTTCTTCTTGGTTAAAGCGGTGCTGCAGAGCCCAGATCCTGGCGGCAGCGTCCAGTAGCGAATCTGCTGAAAAATTACTTCCTGTAACGCAGTTCAAAGCCCGGGCGTAAAAGTCTGGTCCCAGGGATCTGAGCACGGGAGGGCGTATGCAGAAGCCCACGGAATTTATGATCGTAATCAAATCTTCGGCATACTTGATCATTAGCGGTATGCTGACCCGGGAGGGAGGGGAGCCAAAAATTTGCGCCTTCAGCTGGGACGGCATATCAAGTTTTTCGATCTCTTCCCGGCTTACGCCCAACTCTTCAGTTTCTCCATCGATAAATCCTGCCGCGAGCAACTCCACAGGAGAGCGGGCGCGCAGGTGATCGCCTCCCCTGGTATTGGTCAAATACCCCAAAGCCCAAACATCGGGCTTGGCCCGGGGGTCGCGGCAGGTCATCTCCACTCCCTTGACATGCAGGGCAAACGGCTCGCTGCCGGGTATTTGCTTGGAGGCGCGTTTTACTCCCCCGGCCAGCACCTCCCCGATGCCTTCTTTAAAGGAGATCATGTGCATCAGCTTCACGAAGCTTCGGTAATCGTCCCAGCCCGGCAAGAAGCCGATATCCGCCTTTTTAACAAGTTTTTCCTGGCAGCACTCCACCAAGAAGGCAGCTGTCGCAGCGCAGGAGATAACGTCCATACCTAGGCGGTTACAGATCTCCACGCATTTTAATATTTCCGGAATGGAATGCATGTCCAGGCGTGCCCCGAACTCCAGGGCATAGGTTACCTCCAGGCCTTTGGCCTCGTAGTTTTTAAAGGGCCCCTCCTTTACCCTGGACCAGTGACTGCAGGCTATCGGGCAGGAGAAACAGGCCAGGTCCTTTTCCTTGTAGCGCTCCAGGAAAAATTTTCTGCCTCTTGTTTCATCCCAACCGGGAAGGGTTCCTGCTGTAAAGTTGCGCCCGGGCAGGGCCCCGATTCTGTTATAGGGAGTCGATACAACCATGCTGCCGTATTTTCTGGTCCAGCCGAAGCTCTGGTCACCTTTTATTTTCTGTAGGGCCTCTTTCCTTATTTCTGGAAACTCTTTTTCATTGCAGAGGGGCAGCTTGCCTTTTCCCTTAACGGCTATGGCTTTTAGATTCTTACTCCCCATTACCGCTCCCAGGCCGGTACGGCCCCAGGATGAGAAGTAATTGTTTTGTATACTGGCAAAGGCCACGAGATTTTCACCGGCCGGGCCAATAGAAGCCACCGCAAAATCTTCCCCCTTGTGCTTCTTGATCCAGTCCGTTGTGAACCAGGTGTCTTCGCCCCAGAGATGGGCTGCTTCCTCCAGGTAGACTGTCCCGTTGTCGATATATAAAACAGTCGGCTGCGTAGCCTGTCCCGAGATGGCCAGGTAATCATATCCGGCCATGCGGAGCCTTACGCCCCACTCACTACCGGAATTGGCTGTGCCGAACCTGCCGCTTAAAGGGGATTTTGAGGTGATCTCAGTGCGGCATGCCGTTGGCAGGAGTGTTCCGGCCAGGGAACCGGGTCCTACCAGGAGAACGTTGTTTCCATCCAGGGGCGAGCAGCCGGCGGGAATAAGCTCGGAAGCCAACTTTGTATTTACACCCAATCCTCCGATATATTCGTGCTGTAACGACGTAATATCCTCGGTTTCGATTTTTTTTGCCGTCAGATCGATTTTAAGCAAGGTGGCCATGATGAGATCACTCTCTTTCCAGCTTTAAAATTCGCTTTGGACCCGGCATTTTCCTGCTTGGCCAATTCCCATTAAAAGAGGAACCTGCAGGCTCAAGCTGCACATTCCGCTCGCCCCAACCTTGCGCCTACAATTTCTGTAACAAATTCGTTACCAGGACTACAAGGTGAGCGCAGGGCAAAAAGGTAAGCTGTCCCAGCAGGGTGCCCACTATTTTCCCGAAAATGAGGTAAATGATAAGGGCGTTTAGGTCGGAAAATCCTTTTCTGCCTACCAGGGTATGGTCCGTAATCAGTGCCGCGTAAGGGTCAATAAAAAATGTAAGGACAATGGTGCTGAAACCGTTAAGGATGCCGGACATCTGGCTGGCGGTCAGCCGGTAATCAGGCACTAGGGCTCCGGCGTAAATAGCGGAGAGGACTCCCACGGTATTGATGGAGACAACAAAGATATAGAGAATCAGGATGTGCTCCGGCATTTTTTTCTCTTTTATGATGAAGAGATGGGAAAAGCGGGGGCGTTTAAGGTTTTCCCGCAGCTTGTTGGAGGCTCTTTTCAGAAAGTGAGGGGCATTGAGCATATTCAGAACCATGGCCCCCAGGGACTCTGCTCTTTCCAGGGCGCCGATAAGGTAGACGAAAATATGTATAAACGTGGGCAGGAGCAGCACGGCGGTGATGCTTCCCAGGGTAGCGGAAAGAATAATCAGGCGGAATGAGTCCCGGAGCAGGGAGATATGTCCCAGCAGGATGACGCTGTCCACGTAATAGCCCAGCAGCGGAGCCTGGAGAAGATGTGCCGTCCTGGCGGCCAGAGCCACGATGCTGAAAAGGGTAACGGCGAGATAAAGCCTCCTGGTTCTTATGCCGGCAACACGGGCACCGTAGGAGAGGGTATCAACCGTGTGGATAACGGCTGTCAAAAGACACACCAGAAGGATATTGCTGCTGCCCTGGAGCCCTGTTTCCACAATAATCTTTCCCCCCGGTCTTTTCCTTTCTATTATTTACGATTGCTGCCGGCCATTTATTCATCGGCCCGGGGGATTATTTCCGGAGATAGAGCAGGGAGCCGTCCTCATAAGCGGCAAAGAGATAGTAATTTCCAAGTTCAAGCGGTTTTTGTCGCATGAGCTCCAGCCACTCTTTGTCAGCCTCGGGGGTGTTGCCCCAGCGGAAGCGGTTGCTGAGCCAGATCCCCTCCACGGGGGCCAA
>CZCB01004488.1_pt1 | contig 10814 bp, 8 predicted proteins | sample 591991 | NCBI WGS metagenome assembly CZCB01 (sample SAMEA3556809, study PRJEB10932) | anaerobic digester metagenome | reverse complement strand
ATCCAAAAACAGCTAAAACGAAAATGGGCATTTTCTAATTTGGTAAGTTTTTGTAGAATACATCTTTTTAACTATATTCACCTAATGCAATTTTTAGAAATGCCTAATAAAGACTGGCTAAAATCACAAATTCAAATAGAACAACTAACTTTATTTTAGGGGGGCTTACTTTTAAAAAAAGCAAATTTTTAAAAAATATCTTATTAATAATCAATGTATTAGATTTTATTATTATCTATTTTTTATTTTTATCGGACAACAATGAATTGAAATAATAAAACTTCATTATATTAATATATACAATCAACTAAAATAAATATTTTTTTTATTAATAATATTTTTAAAAAATATTACTATCCTCTCATATATTATATTACAAGCATATTAAGAGGATAAAATTATATCCAATATTTTTACAAACATTATTAATTTTATCCTCTTCTATTCATTTATTTGCATAATTTTCAATAATTTTTTTACATTTTGTTCATTCATGTAACCTAAATCAGTTAATATTTTTTTTCTCTGTTCTATCATTTCATCAGTGAAATTATCCTCAAAGAGGCTTACTACCTTTTTTTTTATATCTTTTTCATCATTAGCTATTTCACAGAGAGGTGCTAGATCTGTATTCTCTACCATTAAATTATTAACTAATATGAATCTGCCTTGGAAGATAGAGTAGATTAATTTTAGTTTTAATCCTGTAGATTGCGTAGTATATAATACATTCAATTGAGCATTCCTAATAAGATCATTCATTTTTTCATCACTTATATTTGTTATCAGTTGAATATTTGAATTTTGGGCTAAATGTTTTTTTATATTATTCTCATTCTTACATTTACCAGCAATAATTAAAGGAATATTTATATCATTAAAGATTTTATTTGCTAAAAATATAGCACCTATTTTATTTTCTGTAATGTCTAGATTGCCATGAAACAAAGCATATTTACCTTTTCCTATCATAGATTCCACATTATCAAAAGGATGAAATGAACTGATTACCTCCACATTTTCATTCCATATTTTTATCTTTTTCATATCACCAATACTTATCGCAGCTATTGCATCCGCATGTTTTATGGCATTACTTTCATAATTTTTTAATTTTATAGATTCTATAAAGAAATATATTTTTTTTAATAAATTTTTTTCAAATTTGGCTAAAAATTTATAATAATCCTGCTCGATATTATGTGCTCTAATGACTTTTAATCTTTCTCTAAGAGCTTGATCTGATAAAAAATACGTCGTATGTATACCTTCAAATAATATGGGAGCATTATTTTTTAGTAAATTATTTAATAGTAAATCATGATCTCTGGTTTTAACTATAAAAGGCATTTTATTAAAAAAAGCAAGTAAATTACGTTTACGTTCGTAATAATAAACCTCTTTGCAATATTGTTCTAGCTCTTTACTTGGCTTACGTTCACCATATTTAAAAGCATGCAAGTAAATGTTTATGCCTAAATTATGTAAATTTTTTATTGTATAAAATTCATCAATAGCTCCACCATAGTTTGGCGGAAAAGGAATGTCAAGAGTTATAATATTTAATTCTTTATTCATAATTTAATCATAATCAGTTAATATTTTATTATTTTAATAGATTAATATAATATTGTGCACTATCTAGCTTACCAACATTTTGATATGCTATTGCTAAATTATTAATCACATTTTTATTATTCGGATTAATATTATAAACTTTTTTTAGATAAATTATAGCTTGAGAATAATTACGCTTAATAATGTTTAGAGTACCTAAATTTTCCAATATTGGTGCATAATTAGGATTACAGCTATAGCCACGTAATAAATAATACTCTGAATTACTTAATCCTCCAGGTTTAGTGCTATGTAATTCTGCCAAATGATTTAGAGCTTCTACATTACAAGTATCTTTCTCTATGACATTATTGAGTATTATAATAGCTGAGTCAACCTTATTCAAGTATTTATAAGCTAATGCTAATTGAATAGTAAAATAGGTAGAATCTGCAAATTGATTCATTAAAAAATCAGTTTTACTTGTTAAAAATGAAAAAGCCATGCTAGCAATATCATAAGAAGAATCTAAATAAGCATTTATGCCAGCGGCAAATATATTTTTATATGGTTCTAACTCTATTGGCCTTAGATTAGCACAGATTAAAGCATTTTCTAAAGCTTTTTTGAAATCTTTCTTAAGGAAATAAGCTTCTCCTAGGAAATGATAAGCTGAATAGTTCTCTGGATATATCATAGCAGCTTTATTCAAATATTGAATAGCTTCATCTAGTATTTTTTCTTGTTCCAGTGGATTATTTGTTTTTTTGGCAACTTCAATTAATGACTCACCAGCAGCTGCATTTACTTTTGAGCTATTTCTGGATATTTTAGCATCCGTAGTGAATAAAGTTAAATTGTCTTTCCAAGCAAAACTTCTACTTACTGTTTTTACTCCATACAAAGCTAAAATCGTTATCAAGACATACATCGCCCACTTGGGACTTCGCTCTCCCCATTTTGCAAATAACCAACCAACTGCTAAAGTGAATCCTGCTGATGCAGAAAATATAAATCGCTCATTCATAAATGTACCTACATTAAAAAGTAGGTTAGAAACCATAGAAAAATTAGCAATAAACATTAATATAGCGAAGGCTATTATTGGTTTTCTTTTCCATGATTTAATTAAAACATAGATAATTGCTAGTACCATTATTATTGATATCCACACTCTAAAATCACCAAAATTTAATATTGGTATTTGCTTAGGATAATAGTCATGTGTGAGTGGATGTGGGAAAATTAATAATTTGAAATATATCAACCAAGTGAAAAGCACTGTAGCTATCTCTTGAGATTTAGTAGAATTTACAAATGGATTGTTTAGCAATTCTTTGGGAACATCTGTATATAAGAAAGCTCCGAGTACTTGAGAACGAATAAATAAAAATAAAGCCGCAGGTATCAATAGAACTAAAAAAGAGTTAATGATGTATTTTTTAGAAAATGATTTATGAGTAAATATTAGCCAAAACAGCCATACACCTACCCATGTGAGAGCATTCTCTTTAGATAATAATGCAATAAAAAAGATAAATCCAGATAAAAACAATTTGTAAATTTTAGGTTTATTATGATAAGATAGCAAAAGTAATATGGCACCTAATGAACCAAGCATAGAAAATATCTCATCTAAACTTTTGATATTGCACACTACCTCAGTGTGAATAGGATGGAAAAGATATAGCACTGTAGCTAAAAAAGCAATTAATTTAGCATTTTCTTTATTAAAAGGAGGAAAAGATAGTAAAGCTTTTAGGGTGAGAAAAAGGATGACCATGAGCAAGGCATATGAGAGAATATTTGTGAGATGACCTATCCAAGGATGAAAAAAATACCCGACAAATGAATCATGAGTGAAAATATCTTTCACACCTTTGAGACCTTGCTGAGTAAATTTATTCTCATGAATCACCAATCCATCATCTAATGCATAATCAAATGTTATGGTTGGTAGATATAAAATAGTTGCCGTTAAAAATAAAAAAATAGCTAATTTCTTATTATCAATATTGCTGATTCTTTCAAATAATGAATATTTATTTTTCACCATAATATTTTACACAAAATTTTTATTGCGAATTTAATAGTATTTTTTTATTTAAAAATATTTTGTAATTTTGCAATAACTAATCCAAAAGAAATTGCTCTGATGGAGAAGAAATTGGGTGCAATACTTATAGTAGTTCAAGATCGTTCTGCAGTAAAAAAACTTCAGGAGATTTTGACACAGTATGCTTCGATTATTAAATCACGTCAAGGTATCAATATTCAGGAGGAGGGTTATAATGTTATAACCTTAGTAGTGCAAGGAGATAATGATACATTAAACGCACTTACGGGCAAACTCGGACGGATTAGTGGTTTAAAAGCCAAAATTATTTCATTAAACATTAAAAAAGAGGAAATATGAAATTTAGTCCAGAGAAATATTCATTGCCCGACAATCCAATGGAAGTATTTATTGATCCAAATGAGATATGGGAATATTTAAAAACAGCAAAGGCAGATAAATATGCAGTGCGAGATATTATACAAAAATCTCTTGATAAACAGAGACTAAACCTCAAAGAGACAGCAATTTTATTAAATGCTGAAGATCCAGAACTAATAGAAGAAATTAAAGAAGGTGCTAGAGAATTAAAAAAACGTATCTACGGTAATAGAATCGTACTTTTCGCTCCACTATACATTGGTAATAAATGTATAAATAATTGTCTATATTGCGGATTTAGAGTATCTAATAAAGAATCAATACGACATACTCTTTCTGACCAAGAAATCATTGATCAAGTAGAAGCTCTTGAAGATAATGGACATAAAAGATTAATTCTCGTATATGGTGAGCACCCACTGTACTCTCCTGAATATATTGCACATACAGTTAGATTGGTCTATGGTATTAAAAAAGATAATGGAGAAATTCGCAGAGTAAACATCAATGCAGCACCACTAGATATCGAAGGCTTTAGAACTGTTAAACAAGCTGGCATAGGAACATATCAAATATTTCAAGAAACATACAATCCAGAGGCATATAGCTGGTACCACAAAGGTGGTAAGAAGATGGATTATGCATGGAGGTTAACATCTCTAGATAGAGCTCAAGAAGCTGGTATTGATGATGTAGGATTAGGTGCATTGATTGGTTTATATGATTGGAAATTTGAAGTAATGGGATTAGTGAGACATACTAACCATCTAGAAGCTGTTTATAATGTGGGACCACATACATTATCATTCCCTAGAATTAAAAATGCTTCTGGGTTAGCAATCACAGATAAATATTTTGTGAATGATAGTGATTTTACACGTTTAGTAGCCATACTTAGATTAGCAGTACCATATACTGGTATGATATTAACTGCTAGAGAAAATCCTAAAGTACGTGATGAAGTTATAAAATATGGTATTAGTCAAATAGATGGTGGTACAAAACTAGAGATTGGAGCATATGCTAAAAAATCATTGAATGAGAAGCAAGATTTAAATGCAGAACAATTTGAAATCGAAGATTCTAGATCATTAGAGGAAATTATTGATGAATTGACAGATATGGGATTTATACCATCATTTTGTACATCTTGCTATAGAAAAGGCAGAACAGGTGAACATTTTATGGAGTTTTCTGTTCCAGGTTTCATAAAGAAATTTTGTACACCAAATGCAATATTAACATATGCAGAATATTTATGTGATTATGCTTCTCCAGAATTACAAAAAAAAGGCTGGGCAAAAATCGATGAAGAACTGAAAACACTTGAGATGGATGGCTATAATACGCAAAATTTAATTTCAAGAATAGAGCGAGTAAAACAAGGAGAAAGAGACTTACATTTATAATAGATTATTTTTTCTCTCTCTTTTTTTATGATTTTTATCAAAATATTATTAAATTTAAAATAAAAACTATAATTTTGTAATAAAAAATTATGAAAGAAAATTTATCTGAATCCAATTTTGATGAAATTATCAATAATAGTCCTGTACCAGTAATAGTCGATTTCTGGGCAGAGTGGTGTGGCCCCTGTAAAATGATTGGCCAAGTTTTAGACGAGCTGAATAATGATTATAATGATAAAATATTAATTGGCAAAGTAAATGTAGATGAACAAGGTTCTCTAGCTATGAAATATGGCATTAGAAATATTCCTACTTTACTTTTCTTTAAAAATGGACAGCTAATAGATAAACAAGTTGGTTCTGTACCTAGAAAAGTATTAGAAGAAAAACTGAAATCTATACTTTAATATTTTTCTTCCCCTCTTATTGATTTTTGTAAATATTTTAACATTAAAAAATACCTTTTATTATTGTGATAAATTTCGGTGATGCAAAAGTACAGAGATATAGTAGATTAGAATTACGTGCTAGGCAGCTAGTAGCTGGTTATATCACTGGGATACATCGCAGCCCTTTTCATGGTTTCTCTGTAGAATTTTCTGAATATAGGCCTTATAATCCTGGTGAATCTACTAGATTTATTGATTGGAAACTATATGCTAGGACTGATAAATTATTTGTTAAACAATTTGAGGATGAAACTAATTTACGTGCTAGAATAATTATCGATGCATCAAATTCTATGCTTTATCCTATGCTAGATAATGGTGATGAAGAGTTACGTAGCAAATATAACATGTCTATGTATATGGCTGCTGTTTTTTTGCTTTTGTTTTATCAGCAACGTGATGCCGCCGGCATTTCACTCGTCAGTAATGAAATTTTGGAACATACTCATGCTAGGTCTTCATATACTCATCATAGATATTTACTTTCTTTGCTAGATAGGTATTTACTAGAAATTCAAAAACTACCAAAAACAGAAACTTTATTGTCTCAAAATATTCATGAGATAGCAGATAGGATACATAAACGTTCTTTAGTAATTATTATCAGTGACCTCTTCGAGGCTAATCTAGAATCTCAAAAAGTAATAAATGCTCTACAACATTTGAAATATAATAATAATGAGGTGATTGTTTTTCATTTATTAGATAAACAATCTGAGTGGGATTTTAATTTTAAAAATCGTCCTTATTTATTTACTGATATGGAAAATGGTGAAAAAATCAAACTTCATCCTCGTAATTATAAAGATTTGTATTTGAATAAAATATCTGACTACCATAATCAATTGAAAATTAATTTATTACAATTAGGAATAGATTATAATTTGGTTTATTTACAAGATGGGTTAGAAGGCATTCTTTTGCCATTTTTTATTAAAAGAATGTAAAAAAATAAACAATTTTTTAAAATTGCCTTTATATAAAGATTTCTAATTTGGATAAATTCCTAATGAAATATTAATTATTACCTTCTTCTGGTATTTGAGGTGCTAAAGGTGCAGGACTTTGAGGAATATTCACAGGTGTTTGTGTTTGCTCTACAGCTTGCTTCACTTTGCTAGTTTGTACTTGCTCCCCTTTTGGAACTACTAATGCTGATGCGATAGATAAAACTAAAATAATCACTGCCATTATCCATGTAGCTTTTTCTAATTGATTTGCAGATTCTCTAGCACCAAACATTGTATTAGCTACTGAAAAATTAGCAGCAAATCCAGCTTTAGGATTTTGTATTAAAATAACTATACACCATAAAATAGCTACTATTATAGCTATTATCATAAAAGTTACAACTGCTCCACCCATTTTAATATTATATTTTTGCAAAATTAACAATTATTTTTTTATAAAAAAATAATTATTCATATTTTTACTTGTAAAAAAATTTCTCAAGTTAAAAAAAATATTGAATTTTGCATTATATTATTAAAATAATTTACTTATGGTAGTCTCTGTAGAATTACTGAAAAAATTTATTTATCCGTGGGACATAAATGATGATGTTTTATATGATATTTTAAACTCTGTAGGATTAGAGGTGGAGCAAATAACAGAGTTTGAAAGCATACCTGGACTGATGAATAATATTATAATTGGTGAGGTTTTGCAAGTAGAAAAAATCGAGGGGACAGATCATTTACATAAAACTCTTGTAAATATTGGTGAAAACTCCCCTTTAACTATAGTGTGTGGTGCTCCTAATGTGGCTAAAGGGCAAAAAGTTGTAGTTGCTCTACCAGGTTCTTTTGTACGTTTCGGTAGTGAATGGACTAAATTAAAAAAATCTAAAATTCGTGGCATAGAAAGTAATGGAATGATTTGTGCTGAAGATGAGCTGGGTATAGGTCATTCACATGCTGGGATATTAGTTCTATCTGATGATATCAATGTTGGTGAAAAAGCTGATAGAATATTTAAAGATTTTATTTATAAAGATACGATTTATCAAATAGGATTAACACCAAATAGAGCTGATGCTACTTCGCATCTAGGTATAGCGCGAGATATTTTTGCTGCTCTTAATCAGAGATTTCCTCAAATTAATTATAAATTTTTGCTTCCCGATACAATAGATATTCATCCTAATAAGCGATTACCGATTTCTATTAAAATTGACAATGCTGATGCCTGTCCTAAATATTGTGGATTAGTCATTGATAATATTTCTGTCAAAGAAAGTCCCATTTGGTTAAAAAATTATCTAAATGCTTGGGGACTGAAAAGCATTAATAATATTGTAGATATTTCTCAATATGTGTTGATGGAGATTGGCCAACCCTTACATATTTTTGATTATGATAAAATAAAAGGACATCATGTAATAGTGAAAACCGCTAATGAAGGTACAAAATTTAAATTCCTCGATGGTATAGAAAGAGAGCTCTCTAATGAAGATTTGATGATTTGCAATGCAGAAGAGCCCATGTGTATGGCGGGTATTATGGGCGGTATAGATAGTGGTGTCAGTGATAGTACTAGAACTATTTTCATTGAAAGTGCTTTTTTCAATCCTTCATATATTCGCAAGTCTGCTCGCAGACATAATTTGCATACTGAGGCAGCCTATCGCTTTGAGAGAGGTGCAGATTATAGTATATTAAACTTTGCTCTCCTCAGGGCTACTAAACTGATTTTAGATGTATCTAGTGGAGAAATTTCTAGTGACATCATAGAATCAATAGGGAAGGTTATAAATCCCGAAATTATTAGTTTTAATATTGATAAAACAAATAAATTCCTTGGTACAGAGCTTCATAAAGATAATGTAAAAAAAATTCTTTTAGATTTAAATTTTGATTTATTAGATGAAAAGAATGATATGCTTACTGTTAAGGTCCCAATGGCAAAAGTAGATGTTAAACAACCAGTAGACATAGCTGAAGAACTGATTCGTATAGCTGGTTTTGATAAAATCGAAAGTCCTAAACGTTTGAATTATCCTATTAAACTATATAAACCACAATATCATAATTTTACTTATAATTTATCTCTAAAGTTAAAAGCCGAAGGATTCACTGAAATAATGAATAATAGTCTAGAATCAGAAAATTATTATAAACAATTTAATTTATTTGCTGATGATGAATATGTAAAAGTACTAAATCCTATTAGTAATGAGTTAAATATTCTGCGCCCTTCTTTACTTTTTGGTGGCCTTAGATCTATTGCTTATAATCTAAATAGACAAGAAAAAAATTTATTATTTTTTGAATTAGGTAAAATTTATAAATCTATTAATGCTCAAGCCAATAATGTAAAAGAAAAATTTTATGAAAATCAACAATTAGCTATCTGGATGACTGGTAACTTATTCGCTGATAATTGGAAATATAAATCAAAAGATATTGATCTTTTTGACATTAAATCTATTATTGAAAATATATTTAATCAACACATCAAAAATAAACAATTTGTTTACAAGGGATCAGAGCATCGTTTATTAGTAAATTCTTTTGAAATTTATAATGATAATAAATTATTATCAACTATTGGTGAAGTGAAAAATGATGTGTTAAGATATTTCGATATCGATACACCTGTGCTTTATGCAGAAATCTATTTAGAAAATTTATACGAATTATACTTAAATAATGAGGTTAAATATACTGAACCAAATAAATTCCCGATTGTTAAGCGAGATTTATCTTTACTTCTAGATAATGATATTAGTTTTCAGCAAATCAAAGATGTCATTTATAAAACAGCTTCTAAATATGTAAAAGACATAAATCTTTTCGATGTTTATGATGGTAAAAATCTACCTACAGGTAAAATATCATACGCTATTAGCATAAATTTAGAAAAAAAACAATCTACTTTCACTGAGCAAGAGATAGATAAGCTAATGAAAAAAATCATTGATGCTTTAAATGCTCAATTAGGTATAGTACTGAGAAGATAAGATATAGAACTAAGGTTTATTAAAAAAATCACTATTTAGAATTATCGGATATTCCTTTAATGTTTTTTGATAAAAATTCTTATCCATTATGTTCTTTTTTTCATTCATTGCGCCATCAAAGCATAAATTTTTAACTTCATTAAAAGATTTAACTTTTACAAATTGTTATGAATTTATATATATGCAAATTTAAAAATTTTAGTTGTTAAAATATGCTGCAATTTTTTTAATTTGTAAAAATTTATTAATATTGTAATATATTTTTGTGGGATATGAAATATGGTATTACCTGGTGGGGTAAGCAATGGTTAAACTCGCTTAATAGAATAGACTATAGTAATAGACTAGAACGTGGACTCTCATATGCAGATAATGGTTCTGTAGTATATATCTCTTACATATCTAATAAAATCATTGCTAAAGTGCAAGGCACTAGAGATATACCATATAATATTTCTATAGAGGTACCTGAATTCTCTGATGACCAAAAAAAATTACTCATAAATCTTATCAATAGTAATCCTCAAATATTATCAAAACTATTAAATAATGAAATTAGTCCCGAATTAGAATCTTTAGCATTGAATAATGGAATAAAAATTTTCCCTTCTACATGGAAAGATTTTACAATGCGATGTAGCTGCCCAGATTGGGTGGTACCATGTAAACATATAGCTGCGGTTATTTATCTATTCGCTAGCGAAATAGATAAAAATCCCTTTATTTTATTTAAATTACACGGGTTAAATCTTTTAGATGAGTTTCATAATGAAGGCGTAGATACTCAAAATACTAGTGTTGCGAGTTTTGATAATTTTTTTACTAAATCTTTAAATAAAAATAATGTCAGTATTGACAAGGCTAAACTGTATGATATAGATTTGTCAAGATTGAGTAGTGACAGGTCTTCGCCATTTTTACTATTAGCACCATCACCAGTATTTTATTCTGGAGATTTCAAAGGATTATTTACAAGAACTGCCGATAAACTATCAAATTAT
>CZCB01008542.1_pt1 | contig 10832 bp, 10 predicted proteins | sample 591991 | NCBI WGS metagenome assembly CZCB01 (sample SAMEA3556809, study PRJEB10932) | anaerobic digester metagenome | reverse complement strand
GTGTATAAGAGACAGGTCATAGGTCGTGTGACGCTCAACACCTGCGTGCCGGCATTTGCCGGCGGCCGCTGGCTGATTGTGAGTCCGTTCACGCGGGAGCATTTTCAGCGCGGAACGGAGACGCCGCCCGGCATGAGCAAGGACCCGAGCCTTGTGGTTTACGACGACCTGGGCGGCGGCGTCGGACAGACGATTGGATTTGTGGAAGGCCGCGAGGCGTCTCAGCCCTTTGACGAGCCCACACCTGTGGACGCCATCTGCGTCGCGCTCGTGGACGAGATTTTCTATTCGCCCTTTGCAAAATGAGACAAGTGATCAGTGTTCGGGATCTTGAAGAAATGGTACGCAACGGAAAGGACCTGCGGGTTCTGCCGGAAGACGCCATTCTGACGCCTTCCGCCCGGGATTTTCTGCGGGACTACGAAGGCAACGGGAAGTTTTCTTCGGTTGTTGCTCCGCGCCCGGTGATGAGCGAAGCGAAGCCGCAGCCGCCGCAGAAGGTGAGTTCGCGCAGTTCAAAGGCGGAACTGGAAGCGTTCTTCAATTCGCCCTACATGCAGGACTTGAAGGAGCAGATCTGCGAGATCGGCCGACGGCTCTGGCAACGGGCCTATGTGGACGGCAACGGCGGCAACATGGCCGTGCGCGTCGGAGAGGACATCGCGCTCTGCACGCCGACGCTGGTGAGCAAGGGGTCGTTGAAGCCCGAGGACATGTGCCTGGTGGATTTCGAGGGCAACCAGCTTTGCGGGGTGAAGAAGCGGACCAGCGAGATCCTCATGCACCTGCAGATCATGAAACGCCAGCCGAAGGCGGTCGCCACGTGCCATTGCCATCCGCCGTACGCGACCGGCTTCGCGGTCGCCGGCGTGGTGCCGCCCACGTGCATGATTCCCGAATACGAGGTGTTCGCCAGCGTCGCCCTCGCTCCCTATCGGACGCCGGGCACGCCCGAAATGGGCAAGCTCGTGGCCGACCTCGTGGACCAGCACAACACGATTCTGATGGCCAATCACGGCGTCGTGACCTGGAGCCACAACAACATCGAGGAAGCCTACTGGCGCGTGGAGATCATCGAGGCCTACTGCCGCACGCTGATGGTCGCGTCGCAACTCGGCAAGCCCCCGAACACCTTCACGCCTCAACAACTCCAGGACCTGCTCAAGATCAAGCAGAGCCTCGGCTACGTGGATCCGCGTTACGGCCTCAAGGAATGCGAGCTCTGCGACAACAGCGATTGGCGTCCGGGCGTCATGTGCCAGGTGCCCGCCCGACAGGAGGCGGCCACGGGGTTTGATCCCGAGGCGGAAGCCGCCGTCCAGGCGATCACCGACCAGATCATGAAGCAACTGGAACAGTCCTGAGCGAGGCGTTGTCGGCGGCTCCAACTGCCTGCGCCGGCGTCGTCTGCGAAATGATCTCGCCGCGGCAAGGCACACGCATTGCTCCATCACGCGTGCAAAACGACGTGAACGGCCGTGCCTCAAATTTTGTCAGTTGAAAGACAGCAGTTGACTCGCGATAAGACTTTCGATGGCGGGATGAAGAAGATTCTCGTGATCGACGACGAAGAATGGCTGCGGGAGATGGTCCACCTGGCGTTGCAGCAAAAAGGTTTTGAGGTCGTCGAAGCCGAGAATGGGGAACGCGGAATTGAGATCGCGCGGAAGGAGCTTCCCGACCTGATCCTCTGCGACGTGAACATGCAGAAGGTGGACGGTTACCACACGCTTTCCTCCTTGCGCAATGAGCCCGCCACGGCCTCGATCCCCTTCATTCTGATGACAGGCCTGGCGGACCATGCGGGCATGCGGCACGGGATGGAGCTGGGCGCGGACGATTACCTTCCCAAACCTTTCACGATCGAAGCGCTCTACGCGGCGGTGGATGTCCGGTTGAAGAAGGTCACGGCTGTGCGCCAGGAAGCCGAGCGCAAACTCGCCGACCTGCGCGAGAACATCAGCCTGATGTTGCCGCACGAACTGCGCACGCCGCTCAATGGCATCCTCGCGTACGGCGAAATCCTCAGCTCCGATTCGGCGACGCTGCAACCGCAGGAAATTGCGGAGATGGGCCAGGTCATCTACCACTCGGCCAAGCGGCTCGAGCATCTCGTCGAAAACTTCCTGATCTTCGCCCAGCTCGAATTGCTCGGCAGCGATCCGCAGAAGCTTCAGGCATTGCGGAAGGAAACCGCGTCGCCGGCCAGCCTGGTCGAACAACAGGCGCGCGCCCAGGCGGAGCGGGCGAACCGCCCCAACGATATCCGCCTGGACCTGAAGGATGTTCCGGTTCAGATGTCCGATGAATATCTCGGCAAGGTTGTGGGCGAGCTGGTGCAGAACGCGTTCAAGTTTTCACAGCCGGGCACCATCGTGGACGTCGAGCTGTCCGGAGCCGGCGAGCACGTCGTTCTGGTCGTTACGGACCGCGGCCGCGGACTTTCCCCCGAGCAGATCACGAAGATCGGCGCCTACATGCAATTCGACCGGAAGATGCACGAGCAGCAGGGGCTGGGACTGGGGCTGACGATCTGCAAACGGCTGGTCGAGCTTCACGGCGGCACGCTTTCCATCCAGAGCGAAGTCGGGCGGGGTACCACGGTGACGGTCAAGCTTCCCAGGGCTTCCAGGCAGTAGGTGCTTGCGCCGCAAAGTCGCTATTGCGGCCAGAGCAGCCACTGCGCGACGGCGTCCGGCCAGAAATAGCGCGCGATGTCCAGGCTGTTGAAGAGCAGGAGGACGATGCCCATTCCCGCGAGCGGCTCGAGGTCCACTTTTCTGAAGCGCAGTTTGAAGCGCCGCAGCGGCGCGAGGAGCGTTCGCCCCGTGTAATTGATGTAATCCCACACCGGGTTGTTGCCGAGATAGACGTAGCTGTTCACGAGGTAGAGGACCAGGACGGCGATCAGGAGGTGTTGCAGGCTGAGGTAAATGGCACCTGCGAGGATAGCGGCCTGCGCGGCGAGTTGGGCGCCTGAATCGGGCCAGTTGATCACGCCGACCGTTGCCAGCAGCGGATGGCACGCGAGCCAGAGCGAGGCGGCGAGGAGGCCCGGCAGCAGCGCCTGCAACCATGCAGGCCAGCGCGCCACGCGTCCGAGTTGCTGCTGGAGCAGCTTGTGAAACGGATCCTCGGTGTTCCGGCGATGGATCAGCACGAGCACAAGGAACCAGGTCTGCAGGATGAGCAACGCTCGCGCAAAACTCAGGACGGAGAAGAGCAGCTCGTGCCGGAACTGGTCCGCGCGAAAGGCCAGCACGACCACGCCCAGATTCAGACGGGGCGTCCAGTTCACCGCAGGTCCGAGTTGCTCGTAGAGAAACGCCCTCGCGTAGAGCAGGAGAAGCAGCCCTCCGAGAAGATGCCAGCGCCGGAGGGTCATGGGCTCCGCGCGACGCAGCGTTCCAACCAGTGTCGCAGGCCGCGAATTCCGTATCGGATCCAGACGTATGGATCGCCAGTTCAGCCACAGCAGGAGGCTGGCAATGTTGAGAATCAGATTCAGCAGGTCCATACGCCTGAAGCGCCGTTCACAGCCGGAACCAACAGTCAGAACCGATGAGCCGTCCTGTCAATGAAAGCGGCGCGACACTGCCGCGCAGCCGCTTGCGTCCGGCCGGCAACACACTCGAACGATCCGGCCGCCGGAGTTCTGCGGATCGTTCCTTCCACTTACCGGAAACGAATTCACCGGAGTCGTCGGCATCCGTCCGGGCGCCGGCGCCGTTGCCTACATCATGCGCAGAAGCGTGTCCGCCATCTCGGACGGGGTTTCGGCAACGCCAATGCCCGCGGCCTTGAAGGCTTCGATCTTGGCTTTGGCGGTTCCTTTGCCGCCGCTCACGATGGCGCCGGCGTGGCCCATTCGTCGTCCCGGCGGCGCGGTCGCGCCCGCGATGAAGCCCGCCACTGGTTTCTTGCAATGCTGTCGCACCCATTCGGCTGCTTCCTCTTCCGCGCTGCCGCCGATCTCGCCGATCAGGATGATGCCGTGCGTGTCGGGATCGTCGTTGAACATCTTCAGCACGTCGAGGTGCGATGTGCCGTTCACGGGGTCGCCGCCGATGCCGACGCAGGTGGACTGGCCGACGCCGCGGCAGGTGAGCTGCCAGACCGCTTCATAGGTGAGCGTGCCGCTGCGCGATACCACGCCAATGTGCCCTTTGCGATGGATGTAACCGGGGGCAATCCCGATGCGACAACCCCCGTGCGAATCCTTCCCGTCGCCCGGCGTGACAATTCCCGGGCAATTTGGCCCGATCAACCGCGTTTTGCGCCCTTCCATCGCGCGTTTCACCTTCACCATGTCGTTGACCGGAATGCCCTCCGTGATGCAGACCACCAAGTCCAATCCGGCATCGACGCCTTCCAGAATCGCGTCCGCGGCGAAGGCGGGCGGGACGAAGACAGCCGACGCGGTGGCGCCGGTTTCCTTCACTGCTTCGGCCACGGTATCGAAGATAGGCACCTTGCCGTCGAACATCTGGCCGCCCTTGCCCGGGGTGACTCCTGCGACGACGGACGTGCCGTATTCGAGCGAGAGCCGGGCATGGCGCGCGCCGAAGCTGCCGGTGATGCCCTGCACGAGGACTTTGGTTTCAGGTGTGACCAGGATTGCCATGTATCGAAAGCGCCTACTGCGACGAGCCGTTTCTCTTGTGGATGCAAACCGTATTGCCCTCGGGATCCAGCACGAACGCCATCCGGCACACCGGCGTCGCAATCGGCTCCATCCGGAACGTCACGCCGGCGGACCGGAGATGCGCTATCGCGGCATCGAAATCCTCCACCTCGAGCCCGACGGAACAGCCGTCGGCGCGCGGCGTCCAGTCTTCGGGTCCGGCGCCGAGGGCGAGTGTGCCGTTGCCCAGCTCGTACTCGGTCCATTGCATTCCGCCCGGCTCGCCCACGGTCATGGCGGGTTTCAACCCGAGAACCTCCTCATAAAACTTTCGGGCGCGCGCCATGTCTTTGACCGGGTAACACGTGAACGCCAGTTCAATCACCTTCAACATAAGCACCTCATCGTTTTGCCTGTTCACTTACTGCCCGCACGACCTTCTGCGCGGCGTCCGCCATCGAGTCTGCGGGGATCAGGCTCAATCCCGCCGCCGACAGCGTTTGCTTGCCCGCCTGCACATTGTTGCCTTCCAGGCGCACCACCAGCGGCAGTTTCAACCCGGTCTCCTTCACCGCGGCGACAATTCCGGTCGCGATGACGTCGCAATCCATGATTCCGCCGAAAATGTTCACGAGGATGCCCTTCACGTTCGGATCCTGGAGAATGATCCTGAATGCGGCTGTGACCTGTTCCTTGCTGGCGCCGCCGCCCACGTCGAGGAAGTTTGCCGGCATGCCGCCGTAATGCTGGATGATGTCCATCGTCGCCATGGCGAGTCCGGCGCCGTTCACCAGGCACGCGATGTTGCCGTCGAGCTTGATGTAATTCAGGCTGTGCTTGCTGGCCTCGATCTCGAGCGGCGCTTCCTCCGCAAGGTCGCGCATGGCCTGGATCTCCGGATGGCGATACAGCGCGTTGTCGTCCACCGAGATTTTCGCGTCCACCGGCAGCAGGGCACGCTTGTCGTCCTCGCCCCTCACGATGCAGAGCGGGTTGATCTCGACCAGGGACGCGTCGTTCTCCCACCAGGCGCGGTAGATGCCGGAGATCAGCTTGACGGCGGGGTTCATCAGCTCGCCTCCCAGGCCGAGAGCGGACGCGAGTTTGCGGGCCTGGAAGGGCATCAGGCCAACCGCAGGGTCCACGTGCTCGCGGACGATTTTCTCCGGAGTCTTCGCTGCCACTTCCTCGATGTCCATTCCGCCTTCGGTGCTGGCCATGATGACGGGGCGGGAGACGGACCGGTCGAGCAGCACCGCGAGGTACAGTTCCTTTTCGATCTGCGGGGCGAGGGCGACGAGGAGCTTGCTGACGAGGCGGCCTTCGGCGCCGGTTTGTTTGGTGACGAGGACATTGCCCAGCATGGCCCGCGCGATTTCGAACGCTTCATCGGCGGTTTTGCAGAGTTTGACGCCGCCTTTGTAGCCGTTCTTGAAGACGCCCTTGCCGCGTCCGCCCGAATGGATCTGCGACTTGATGACCAGCAGTTTCGCGCCGTCGGCGAGGAGCTTCTCGGCGATGGCTTTCGCGCGTTCCGGCGTGTCGCAAACGTCGCCAGGCGGGACGGCAACGCCGGACTGCGCGAGCAGTTGCCTGGCCTGAAACTCGTGGATGTTCACTTCCGGTCCTTGATCGGCACGTAATGGTTCAGAGTGGGGCCGACGTAGATCTGCCGGGGCCGATAGATCCGCGCCGTCCGGTCCTCCATGACCTCTTTGAAGTTCGCAATCCATCCCGGCATGCGCCCGATGGCGAAAATCACCGTGAACATCTCCACCGGAATGCCGATCGCCCGCATGATGATGCCGCTGTAGAAGTCCACGTTCGGATACAGCTTCCGCTCGATGAAATAGGGATCCTGGAGCGCGGTTTCCTCGAGGCGCTTGGCGATGTCCAGAAGGGGATCCTTCACGTGCAGCTTCGCCAGCACGTCGTCGCACGCCTTCTTGATGATCTTCGCCCGCGGATCGTAGTTCTTGTAAACCCGGTGGCCGAAGCCCATCAGCCGCTTGCCGCTGTTCTTGTCCTTGGCCGCCTGGATGAACTTCGAGCCGTCGTCGCCCGAGCGGTGAATCTCCTCGAGCATTTCCAGCACGGCCTGGTTGGCGCCGCCATGCAGCGGTCCCCAGAGCGCGCAGACGCCCGCCGCCGCGCTGGCGAACAGGTTCGCCTTGCTCGACGCCACGGTCCGCACCGTGGCGGTCGAGCAGTTCTGCTCGTGATCGGCGTGCAGCAGGAAGATGAGGTCCAGCGCCTTCACGATCTCGGGCCGCAGCTCGTAATCCTGGTAGGGCAGCGAGAACATCATGTGCAGGAAGTTCGCCGTGTACTTGTACTCGGGCTTGGGGTACATGAACGGCAGGCCCCGCGACTGCCGGTAGGCGAACGCCGCGATGGTGCGGACCTGCGACAGCAGACGCGCCGCCTCGACTTCAAAATGCTCCCGCATGCTGTCCTGCGTCACCAGCTCGGGGTAGAAACAGCTCGCGGCATTGATCATCGACGAGAGAATCGCCATCGGATGGGCCGTGGCGGGGAAGCTCTCGAAGTGATACTTCATGTTCTCGTGCAGCAGTTCGTTCTCGGTGAGCAGGTCCGAGAACCGCCGCAGCTCGGCGCTGTTGGGCAGCTTGCCCATGATGATCAGGTGCGCCACCTCGATGAACGACGATTTCTCGGCCAGTTCCTCGATGGGAATGCCCCGGTAGCGGAGGATGCCCTTTTCACCGTCGATGAAGGTGATGCTGCTCTTGCACGAACCGGTGTTGCCATACCCGTCGTCCAGCGTGATGTAACCCGTTTCGTTGCGAAGGGACGAGATGTCTATGGCTCGTTCGCCCTCGGAACCTTCGATTGTTGGCAGGCGATAGACTTTTCCGTCAATTTTCAGTTCGGCATACTTGTCCATAATTCGTGCTACATCCTTCCGCTGCGTGTAGCCGCGAAATCTATGGGATCAAAAAATCACAGGCAACCTTAAATGGCATTTCTCTTGAAATCGATGCGGCCTCATTTCAGATTCGCACGTATGTTATCAGCGCTTCGATTGCTCGCCCTGGCGGTCGCGCTGGCGGTCGGTATGGGCGGCGGTCGGTATGGGCGCGGGCCACGCTGCCCAGAACCGCCAGGTCCAGGTTTCGGGCCGCGTATACGTTCGCCTGGGCGATTGGGCGCGCGCCAACCAGTTCACTCCGAAATGGCTGGTCAAGGACAAGACCCTCCAATACAGCAATCGCAATACAACGCTGGTGTTTACCCTGACCGGCGGCGACCGCCGCGACGCCCGCATCAACGGGGTCCGGGTGCTCCTCGCTCTGCCGATTCACTACGAAAAAGGCATCGCCTACATTTCCCAGCTCGACCTTGAACGCACCATCGCCCCCATCCTTTCGCCCCGCCGCAACGCGCCCGGGATCAAGGTCAAGACCATCTGTCTCGACGCCGGCCACGGCGGCAAGGACCCGGGATTCCGCGTCGGCGCTCATGAAGAGCAGAAATACACGCTGCTCCTGGCGCTCGAACTGCGCGATCAACTGACCCAGGCGGGGTTCAACGTGGTCATGACGCGCACCTCGGACACCTACGTGGCGCTGGAAAACCGGGTTGAACAGGCGCGGCGCCGGGGAGCGGACCTGTTCGTCAGCCTGCATTTCAACGCGTTCAGCGATTCGCGTGTGCAGGGAATTGAAACCTATTGCTGCACGCCCTCCGGGGCCACGTCGTCCAACGCGGGCGGGCAGGGCAGCACCGCGTGGGTGCCGGGCAACCGCCACAACGACAAGAGCGTCCTGCTCGCGTACCACGTCCAGAAATCCCTTGTGAAGCATCTGTCCGCCCAGGACCGCGGGGTCAAACGCGCCCGCTACCAGGTGCTGCGCGACGCAACCGTTCCCGCTGTGCTCGTCGAGGGCGGGTTCATGTCGAATGCAGCCGATCGGAAGCGCATTCTCGATCCGGCCGGCCGCAAGACCATGGCCCGGGGCATCGTTGAAGGGATCAAAGCCTACCAGCGCGCCGTCGGCGGATGATTGGCGGGGCGAACCTCCGCTTCGACGGCGCTCGCGCGGCCCGGATCGGGATCCGCGGGTAGTCCTGCGCCTGCATGCCGCCGTACGCTTCTGCGGTTCGCAGGCCGGCGGTCCGGAGCGCGACTCTGTGAGTCGCAGCAACGGCCGAAGGCTCAAAGCGGTCGGGGATCCGCAGGCAATCGCGTCTCCCAATGCGTGGATGTTCTAAATGGAATCGATGGGCGCCCGTGTGTTTGCGGAACTCGGAGTCGCACGCTTTGTCCACGCGCTGCGACTGGTCCCGCAGGGCGGGACACAGTCGCGCTCCGGGCAGGTGGAATGCCGGTCCTGCTGCTACGGGTCGCAGACCCGATCGGAGCGCGACTCTGCGAGTCGCAGCACGACCGAAGGCTCAAAGCGGTCGGGGATCTGCAGGCAATCGTTTCCCAGTGCGCGGGCCTTCAACAGGGTTGATGGTGGTGCGCACGTGGTCCTTCAGATTCCGCTCTTCGGATTTCACCCCTTCACTTTATCCTTTTGTGGCGCCGTGTCCGCGCCTAGCTTCGGCGTGTGAGTATCGTGACGAGGACGGGCGACGACGGCACAACAGGGCTGATGTATGGCCGGCGGGTTTCGAAGACGCATCCGCGCGTGGAGGCGTATGGCGCGGTGGACGAGTTGAACGCGGCGCTGGGGTTGGCCCGTGCGTCCGCGCGACACGATTTCATTTCCCGCAACCTGCTTCGGATTCAGCACGAGCTGGTGATCGTTATGGGCGAGCTGGCGACGGCGGAGGAGGATCTGGAACGCTATGTGAAGGACGGTTTCAAGCGGGTGGGGCCGGAGATGGCGCTTGGGCTTGAAGAGGTGGTGAAGGAGATCGAATCGCAGAAGGTGTCGTTTCGAGGGTGGGCGATGCCCGGGGAGAGCGTATGTTCGTCCGCGCTGGACGTGGCGAGAACGGTATGCCGTCGCGCCGAGCGCCGGATCTGTGCGTTGATCGACGCCGGTGAGGTGGGCAACCGGCAGATTTTGATCTATTTGAACCGCCTGGCGGATCTTCTTTGGCTGATGGCCCGCTGGGAGGAAACCCGAGGCGAGCCGCAGAAATGACCCGGCGCCCCGGGGCTCAGGAGGCGCAGAAGTCCCGGGGCGCGAAGCATGGCTTCGCAAAAGGCACGCAGGGCCAGGTGGACGAGGTCACCGTCAGCTTCAACGGGGCCGCGCTCATTCGAGCGCGGAAATCGCACGATCCGCGAGAGCCGTTATTCTGGTTTTATTCGCTTCAACGGGGCCGCGCTCATTCGAGCGCGGAAATATCGCCGCGGGTCTTGTATCGATCGCATACACCGTCAAGCTTCAACGGGGCCGCGCTCATTCGAGCGCGGAAATCACCCTCGAGAAGGCACTGCGATTCTCGCACATGTTTGGCTTCAACGGGGCCGCGCTCATTCGAGCGCGGAAATCCGCCCGGGTTCCGCAGATACCACGTGGGATTCTCGTGCTTCAACGGGGCCGCGCTCATTCGAGCGCGGAAATGGCGTGTCGGCTGAGCAAGCAAAAGGTCACAAGATGCTTCAACGGGGCCGCGCTCATTCGAGCGCGGAAATGACGGAACGACGGAAGGCGACACCGACATATTCGTCGCGCTTCAACGGGGCCGCGCTCATTCGAGCGCGGAAATGACCTCGCAGACCTCTTCATGTTGGAGACGGTTGCTGCGCTTCAACGGGGCCGCGCTCATTCGAGCGCGGAAATAACGCCGCGTAATCGCCATTGCGGGCCAATCTGACATCGCTTCAACGGGGCCGCGCTCATTCGAGCGCGGAAATGTGGTCTCCGGGCGCACAGCGACTTGAACGCAAGCCGCTTCAACGGGGCCGCGCTCATTCGAGCGCGGAAATACTCGCGGCATTCATCGCGAGCTTGAACCCTTCATCCTTCGCTTCAACGGGGCCGCGCTCATTCGAGCGCGGAAATAAAGCACCACCTGATTCAGCGCACACCCGAAGTCGCTGCTTCAACGGGGCCGCGCTCATTCGAGCGCGGAAATTCGGCGCGGCGTCCGATGTCAGCGATGAGGAGTGGGAAGCTTCAACGGGGCCGCGCTCATTCGAGCGCGGAAATGCAGACGTGTGGACGACAGCCGGACCGAGCACGCCCGGGCTTCAACGGGGCCGCGCTCATTCGAGCGCGGAAAT
>CZCB01005053.1_pt1 | contig 10839 bp, 13 predicted proteins | sample 591991 | NCBI WGS metagenome assembly CZCB01 (sample SAMEA3556809, study PRJEB10932) | anaerobic digester metagenome | reverse complement strand
TACTATTGCTTTTGAGAATTTCACTTCTTATTCACCTGCTTATGATACCGGTGTAACATCGTCACAACCTGCTCCCTGGTGATTGCCCCCTGCGGGTTCGTGCCGTCTGTGATTCCTTCCTTGATAGCCCACTCCCATGCTTCTTTTGCCCAAGACGAAGGCGTATTCTTGTCTGTCACTTTATCAGCTCCTTTCAGCGCATTTAGCTCACTTTGCACCATATCCAAAAACCGTTGCCATCCCATGTCTAACGTCCGGTGTGGGCAGTATTTGCCCGAAAAATCCTGATGCTTTTTTACCTTATCTATTCCCCAACCTTTTTCTTTTAGCTTATATGCTATAAACTTTGCAGCTAATTTTTCTGCCTCTTCAAACCTCTTCCCGCCAGATTTAGAATAGCAGATTTCAATACTTATCCCTTTCCTATTCCCGGGGCCATTACTCCCATCACCTGCATGCCAGGCATTGCGGTTTTCGAGGATGCCCTGAACGATTTCTTTATCGTCTACTGCATAGTGAAATGAGACTTTGTTATCATTCCTAATCATGTATGCTACTTCGTTCCTGGCGCTTGCATCGTTGGCCGTGTTATGCACTACGATGAATTCAGGAGTCATGGGATAGGGGCACTTGATGTTGTATTTGCTGGTTGACACTAGATTTTGTATGACTTTCATCGTATCAACCACCCTATTATACCCGTCAGTACTGATATGAGCATCGTTGCCCAAAGCGGTAGCCGGTTCGCTAGCTGTTGTTTGATTTCTTTTACATCTTCTTTTAATTCATCAACATTGCTGAAAATCGTTTTGATTTGTTCTTGAAGCCTAGCAATATCCTGTTCTGACATATTCCAACCTCCACGGGATTAGTCTCCATATAGGGATTACTTTCTATCCATTGCAGGGTACAATATAAATCAAACAAGCTCATCAACCCTATTGCAATTACATATATCCCCATAGCTCAACCTCTCTCCACACTTGATTTTCTTCAAGTTTTTGACGCAAAACAAATCTTATCGCTGATGTCTCAATCATTGTAAATTCATGCGTCATTTCAAATTCAATGTATTCCGTTACATCATCAACCTCTATCAAGTCTACCCAAAACGCGCCATTCCAATACTGCACTTTATAATAATTCGGCATAAACTCCCATGCCCAGTGCTCAGGGTCCTCTGCCATTTCTTCGTAGTCATAAGACAAGTATATTTTTATTTTGTCTATGCGAACTCTTTGCTTGAATTTTATTTCAAACCACGGTTGAGTATCAGTCTTAGATGGCATCCACCCTTCGTCTCCATCGCCCATTCTTGTATCATCATAATATTTATTCCCGTCAATAATCAGCTCAGGATATGACCACGACTTGAAAACTGATGACGCTGATATATCCGCATATTTAGACAGGTTGAAATACTCTGTCATATCGATATCATCCCAACCTGCATCAGACTTCTGCGCCATACTTGCTACTGCTATTTTACTAATAAAATCTGACAACCTACCCCTTCCAACCGTGCCACCACTGTCAACCGTGAAATTAGTGTAAAATCCACTCTTACCGAAATTATGTGTTATTTCTGTAATCAAGCCTAAACTTTGGCTACCATCAGCATCAACAATAACCGCTTCATCGCCAACCATTAAGTGTGGTCTAAATGGTCCGCTAAAGCTCTCCAACCTACCAACGCTCTCTAATCTCAATGCAAGCTCATCAGCGTAACTCTCTATGTCCGAATACTTTAACCCATCAGCAACTTGAATATATAAGGTTTTTTTTGCCTGCAAACTCCAAGCTTGGAAATTTGCCACATCTCTATATACAACCTTCGCAAATTTATCAGTATGAACACAAACTCGGTTATAAACCTCAGCATCATCCCTTATTACTTGCCTGCCAAATATATCCTTATCCCTGTAAAATACATACATTCCGTTGCTTTCAAACCCAGTCCCAACTGCTATCGTGCCATCACCAAGCTCTCTTATTTTCCAACTTGGAAGGACTTCTAACATTGTTTCAATCGCTTTTAGTGGTGTAGTGTTTGGGCTAAAACTGAACCATCCCTTAAGTGCAGTGTTACTGATTAGATATTCATGATTTTGTAAGCCTGATTGTTCTAATATCGTTTTTATGTGTTCGCTTATAAGGTCATACCAATATTCGTTATACTCGTCAATGGTCTGGTCTTTTAATACCTTACCTATTTTATTTCTACCATTTACGCTTGCTGTTTCAGATAGCAGCGTGAAATCACTTCTATCGACATAAAATGTACCCATAGAATAATCAGTGTTGTCATCGCCAGCACCAAATTTAAAAATAACTTTTGCACCTGGTGAGAGTAATGAATTGTGTTCAGAAATTGCAACATTGCCTGGTTTCTCAGGGTCTTTTAAATCAGGATTTTCTAATGATAGAGCAAATGAGCTTATTGGATTATCTATACTATGTTTTATGCTCCCACTGTTAAGATATGCACCCATTTCAAAAGCAAATTCATAAATAATCAGCTTATGCGTGTCGCCTGTCTTGTAACCGCCCACGATACCAAAGCCAGGGAGCACTTTAATTTCAAAATGACTCATGCCTTCATCAGGCGAAACGTCAGCCTCATCCTGAAATGTAACATCATCCCAATCACCGTTATCTATTTTATCAGAAGGCATTCCGTTTAATTTACCACTATCAATGTTGAAAATTTGTGCCTGAGTGTTTGCAAAATGAATAAGGTCAGGATATTCGCCTGTCCCAACCTCATTTTTCACTATCTCAAAATTTAATTGCATTAAATCACCCCTTACGGTGTTTCTGGTAATATTTCAATTTCTCCGTCTTTATGTATATGAACTGTAAAATCTATATCTTCATCAATAGGATTTTTCGGATATTCATCAAAATATAAATACCAAGCTTCATGTAGATTATCTTTAGTTATTTCTTTACCTTTAACTGCTTTTTCTCCACCCTGATGGCTTGCCCAAACGATGTCTGTGTGTGGAAATTCCATTGAACACATTACTGCTGCATCATACAATCTTTTCCTAGCCATATCGAAAGCTGTTTCTTCTGCTTTTTCTCTTGCGTTTCCAATGGTCGGCATAATAAATAAAAGTAATATCCCAAGTATAGCAATAACTACCACTAATTCAATTAATGTAAAACCTTTCCTATTCTTCAATAATTTCTTCATTATCTACAATCTTCTTCTCTTCTAACTCTTCTTTTACTTCTTCGCAAGGCTCAACTTCAATCATGTTCTTGCAATTGATACATTCAATATGATTACTTTTAGTCCAATATTCTATATCGTGATTGCAATTAGGGCACTTTGTATTTTTTGTTATTAATTCTTCCATAATAAACCTCCTTTAAAAACTCAATACCTCCAAGACAGGGCGAAAACCGTAGAAAACAGACGCATACGAGGTAGGGTAGCTGTCCGAGTCAGAAACACTATCGTAACCACGGTGAACACGTTGAGAACCATCTGGTGTACTCGTCCAAGAACGACTACCGTAGCCGCAAGTATGGCTAACTAACAAATCACAATCGGTGTATTCAGCCCAAGCAGGAGCGTTGTTAGGATGGTCAATGTGTAGTGGATACATAAATCTATCCCATTCGATAGTGGAAAGTAATCTAGTATTATACTTGACGCCACCTATTACAAATATTCTGCCAAGCACAGCCCCAACAGCATTTATATCATCCCAACTGATATTGTTTCTAATTGTTTGCTTAGCTATAAGCAACATTTTATCCCCATCTATAACCTTTAGCCATCCAGCATCACTATTTTGAGATACACCTGCTGTTAGTCCTAATAAACTACATAAATCATCACCACTTATCAATTCCTCGGATGATACTTCTCCAAAAAATCCATATTCAGGTGTCCCTGCTATTATCTCTTTATTCCCTGGAACATTTGAAAAATCAGGTGGCGGAATTGGAATAGGTGAAGGTAAAGTACCTTGATTGTCATATTGAATAGTAAACGAAACATCGAGCACATGATTATTGTCCTTTGGTATAAGTTTTGATAGATAACTTGCTGTTACTATTGAACCTTCCGTTACTGGAATATCAAACTCTACATTATCAGAACCATCTAAATTCCAATTGCTTACTATTGCATCATCAATTTTTACAACTAAGTTTTCAAAAAATATATTAGGTATTTGGAATTTAGTTCGCAATCCATCCCCAACCCCAATTTGTACGTCATTTCTTTGTCTACCTTCAAATATTCCAATTCTAGGTACTTTTACAGCTAATCCTGCACCTAGCCACATTACAACCCCTATATCTTTATTAAAATCATTTTCTTCGAACCTTGTTGATACTGTAACTCTTTTATTCGCAACATCAGCAACCCTTGTACCTGTTTTAGCAAATCCATATGCTGTGGCACTAGCATTTTCTTGGATTGGTGTAGTGGCTATTTTAAGCGTGTTACTCGGAGCTTCACCACCTGTTAAGTAATCTCTCCAGCCATTGCTAATATAAAATAACCCAGCGTCTATATTGGGTATTTCAATAAAAACTGTCGCATAAATATCCACAATTACTAAGTCGTTTTTTTCTATTGACAAAGGATTTCCTTCTGCATCAGTTATCATTGCATGAGTATTTATATTTGTTGTGGTGTCGCTTATTCCTATCTCTGTAATGGTATTGCCATTATATTCAAGTGTTCCTAGTCTTATTTTTCGAGTCCATTTGCTAGTAGGGTATGCTCTAATTACCTCTTCTGTTTCGGCAGGTTTACTCCCTAATCTGTTAAATAATGTAGTTCTTTCAGGTGTTGGAACGCCCGAACCAGTGCCAAAAACTATATTTGTGAAATATGTACTAAAATTACATAATCTTTCGTACATTCTATCAAGTACAATATTTTCAGCTTGTCCCCTTTGTACTTCTTCCATAGTTTCTGCATTGTATACTATAATGTCAAATCTATTGTGTATAACTGCATTTTGTTTTATCTTCATATAATCACCTCTCTATGGGTTAATCTCGCTAACGTGTTTTAAATCTAATGTTATTTCGTATGGGTAAGCTTTTAAATGCTCCTCTTCTATCACGTATCTACTTTGAAAATCTATTTCTTTAAAGTCTAAATTTATTTCATAAGGATATGCTTTTAGATGTTCCTCTACATTTGGATTTGGGGTTTGTACTAAGTCGGTTGGTGTAAAGCTAACCTCAAAACTTTCCACTGCCCCACCTGCACCCGTTAGACTACCTTTTGTAGCATCGTATTTAACTGTTAATTCACCTTCTACATTGTTAAACCTGCTCCACCAATCAAGTGTTAAAAGGATTGATTTAGGTTCGGTAGGATGTGATTCGACGCTGACAACTTGATATGATTTATCTATCAATTCTCCATTCACATATTTATATTCTTGCCCTGTGACTGTAAATTCACATTCATCAATAATCAATACTAATTCATAAAGATATAGTCTACTGCTATATCCAAAGTTAATCCTAAAATAATTAGCTTCTATATGTGAATTAAACATAATAGTTTCCCAACCTGTTGCAGCGGTCAACGAACCACTTGTTACATCAAAGTAATCAACACCATCTTCGCTTGCTGAAAGGGTAAAATTACTTGGTCGGTAACTGCTACCTTTATAGACTTTAAAACCCAATAATTTAGTACTTGGTCTATATATTTGAATATAATTATCTGTAGACCTACTTTGCCAATATGATGATGTACTTTCATCTTTTGCATTACCTATTGGATAACTACCACTATAACTTCCATTAGCAGTCCATTCACCATCTTGTTTTTCAACTATCCCGCCTTGAAGCGAAACGTCTCCCACTAAGTCCTCTGTAAACTTTATTCCAATTTTAAGTCCTTCACCTTTACTCATTCCATATCGCCTCCACTTCTGGTAGTGGAATTTCTGTAGGTTCTAAGTTTTGTGGATAAAATACCTTTTCAAACGGTTCATAAGGTACATTTATTCCGTTTGTTGTAGATAATCCTTTAAATTTTAAGGTTCCTACTTGGTCTACATTATTAAAGTTATTAAAGTCAATAAAATCTAATCTATATACATATAATCCTTCTTTATCACTATTCTTTATTTCTGTAATTTCATCAGGATTATAAGGTCTATTAAAGCTATCAACTATCTCAAAGTCAGTTTTATTAATATTGTAAAGTCTGTTTTGGGTAGTAAATATCAACACTTTACCCCAATCTTCAATTTCATCTATGGTAATTGGTTCGTTGTAAATATCTCTAAAGTAGTTATCAGTTTTTGCATACCTTAAATCATAATCAATAGAATAAGGATAGGCCTTTAGATATTCCTCTGTTACTACTTTGTATCTATCTAATTCAATCAAATCTAGTTTTATTTCGTATGGGTATGCTTGTATTTTTTCAGGCGCAATAGCCATTCCAGCCCATGCTCGTTCTGTTACATAGAGATGGATTTTCCCTGTGCTATCTTCAATGACAAATCCCATTCGGTAATCATTGGTAATAAATAAATTTAAATTAACTGCCGTTTCCGTGAATTCAACTATCTGTCTTTCATTTTCCCAAGCATACTCGCCTGTCGATTGGTAACTATAATTCCTGTAATAAACCTTGCCATCTGTTTTTATGTAGCCTGCAACAACCCCTTGGTCGACTAAAGGCATGTTGATATTTCTCCAACCTCTAATAGATTTTACCTTAGTTACACCTGCAGCAACTAACTCTGTCCTTGTAGCCTCCTCGTCCCAGACTTGGCACCAAAGCTTCCCCACAGTATCAACCCAAAATATCCAAGGCTTCTCCGATGTAACCATCTGCCATTTCTTGCGATATAATTCCCAGAACCCGTCAAAGGCTATTGCGACCGCAGTACCGGCACCTACATCAAATTGATTCTGCCATTTCAAACGCTGGTAATCAGGATATTCTCTTGTAGCTGTCCTAACTATTCCATTATCCACGTAGATATTATATAATCTATCCGGACGACCATAGGGTTTTAACCTTCTTGCAGCAATAGACAAATCGCTTAACCCTTCTTTGGTCCGGATAGTTTCCACCGTCCAATACGTGCTATCCATTACCGTGTCTTTTGCCCTGCTTACTTGGATGCTCATTTTTGGATTAGCATTGTTGTAGATTGTTTGGTTTTGTTCTTTGATTTTTGATAATAAAACAGGATCTATACTTCTCATATAGACCCCTCCTCAAACACTACAAATTCAATTTCGCCCTGATACTTAGTAACATTCCCTTTATACATTTCTATTTTAGTCCAGTTAATTTGGTTTCTTATTATTCCTCTATATCTTTTTGATTCTCTAAAGAGGTTTATTTCTTCTACTGTATTTACCATTTCGTTTATTTTTTCCGCGTTATATTTGGTGCATACCGCTTCTATTTGAAACTTTTTAAGAGGATTTCCTATTGTTTGTATATGAAGTGATCCATCTAATAATTTGTTTTCGACTTTTATACTTTCATAGAGAGGTAAACTTATATCTGTACACATAATGGTAAGAGTTTCACCATTTAATGTTTCTAGTCTATTCACTATGCCCTCACCTCTCTTCTTAATTGATCCATTACTATATCAACTATGTCTATTAATTCATTACGATTATTTACACCTTCTACTCTTATAGTCCCACTATGATTTATAGTGCTAGATAATCCACCTTGAACATTCGATAAGTTTAAAGATGCACCAATATCATAGATACTGGCTTCTTCACCTAATAATTTCATTGCCTTTGACACTGGTTTGATATTATCTTCAATTCCTTCTGCTAGACCTATAGGTAACCATCTGCCTACATCATCAGCCATTAATTTTGATGGTGAAGAGATTCCGAAAAACGACTTAATACCATCAGTGATACTACTTACAAAGCCGCTTATTTTGTCTAAAATCCAGTCTTTAACACTTAATATGCCTTCCCAAAGTCCTCTAACTAAATCAGCTCCTATATCAACAAAATCGCCAATTAAATCGCCGATACCTCCAATAATAGCACCAATTAGCTCTGGTACTTTTGCAACTATGTCTGGTATCGCTTGTACCAAACCAACTGCCATTTCTGCTACTAATTCTATTCCTTTAGCTAAAAACTCAGGCAAATGCTCGCCTATTTTTCTAATGAGACTTCCTAATAGATCAAACATCGTTGAAATTATTGTAGGCAGATTGTCCCATATTCCTTTAGCTAGATTACTTATTATCTCCATTCCAGACTCTAATATCATTGGTAATGCATCAAATATGGCTGTTAATACACTATTGAGTATCTCTCCTATGTTATCAATTACACTAGGAGCACCATCAAATATTCCAGTTGCAAAATTAGAAATAAACTCTACGCCATTTTCTAGGATTGTTGGCAGTTGTTCTTTTACCCAAGTTACTATTTCGCTCATCATTGTAGCTAAGGTTTCAAATACCAAAGGAATACCTGTTACAATTCCATTTACTAGGTTGGAAAATAATTCTCCACCACTTTCCATAAATGCTGGTCCTGCTGCTTGAATAAATGTTAAAATAGCCCCAGGCAATGCAGAAATTATATTACCTAACATTGGAAGTAAATTCCCAAATAGGAAAGTTGACGCTGTTTCTGCTAGGCCTTTTAATGCTCCGCCTAAGTTTTCTCCGATTGCTAATGCACCTAACACATTTGTAAATGCAGATTTCATAGCATTAAATGACCCTTGGATAGTTTCTTCGGCCTCAAGTGCTGTTGTACCGGTGATACCTAGTTCTTTCTGAATAACATGGATTGCTTCATATACATCTGCTAAATTATCAATATTGTATTTAACGCCAGTTAATTTTTGAGCATCTGCTAATAATCGCTCCATTTCGGTTTTAGTTCCACCATACCCTAATTTCAGATTGTCCAACATTGTGTAATTCTGCTTTGCAAATCCTTGATATGCATTCTGTATGTCACGCATATCAGTACCCATCTTATTAGCATTGTCTCCCATATCAACCATAGCCATATGAGCCACTCTTGCAGCTTCTTTGGTATCTCCCCCCATAGATTGTAGAAGTGAGGCAGAAAAAGATGTTACATTTTCCATGTATTCATTGGCAGATACCCCTACAGTTTTGTAGGCCTCATTGGCATATTCTCTAACAGTGTTAGCATGGTCCTTGAACAAGGTTTCAATACCACCTATGGATTGCTCTAATGCTCCACCCTGCTTTATAGTATCAACTAAAGCTTTTCCTATTCCAGCTGCAGCTATTATTTTCTTTATGCTGCCTACAATATTATTACCTGCTACCTTGCCTGCTGATGTTGCTTCACCACCTAATTCTTTTTGAATGCTTCCGCTTATACCTTTAGCAGATGGCATTATTTGAACGTAAGCTTTTCCTAGTTCTGTTGCCATTTTTACCTCCTTTCTGCCGCCTTTATCAATCTATTTCTTTCTTCTTCGAATTCCTTGCCAGATGCAAATGCACTTATATCGCTTTCCTTGTTATATAATTCATCTAGTATTGATTTTGGTTTATTTATGCCTTTTAGTCCATCTTTGGTCTTAGACCACAGAAGTAAATTAAGCCTGTCGACAATTCCAGATAGCAGTAAAATATTCGGCGATACTTTAGCACCACTTAACTTCATTTTTATTCTTGAATCATCTCTAAGCCCTATAGCAAAAATGGCCACCATTGAAGGTGGCAATTGTCTATAGTTGTATATATGATAAGTCTCGGCCAAATCGCATATAAGCGCATTTTCATCAATTTTAAGCATCTGAGCAAGGATTAGGAGTTTTTTGTTTCTTCCCCACTGTTTTGAAATATCTCGATTATTTCCTGTGTCATTTTGTCAGTTGGTACGATTCCTTTCTCATTTCTCACATGATTCTTGAGTTTTTCCGTCTGATCTGCTCCTAATATCTGCTTAACAACCTTAGCAAGTATCAGTGGATTATCTTCCAACTCTGCAAGGTTCTCTACTAATTCATAGTCATTTACAACGTCTTTAGATATTTCAAATTCAAATCCTGATGATGTTTTCCCTTTTATCATCTAATACCCTCCTATTTATTCAGCTGGGGTAGTCGGTTTTTTAATGTATTCATAGTGCGTGTTCTCATTTTCATCAGGGAATGCTGTTGTGGTAATCTCATAACCTACTGCATCTGAGTCAGTATAAGCAATTTCTCCAATCTCGGTAGTTTTTCCACGTGGTATTACTATCCTCTTTAGGATTCCGCCTTTCATGATCATATCAACTACAATTGCTAATTCCTCTGCTTCTTTTGAATTAGCCTTAACAGTAATACCTGTTTCTAATGTACCAGTTACGTTATCAGCACCATAAACAAACTTAAGTACTTCTACATTCAGGCCTTCAATTAGCTTATAGGTGAATGTATCAGGCTTTCCTGTTTGAATTGCTAATACCTCGTCTCCACCCCATGCTTTTATAGTTTCACTTTCAGGACTATTAGTATTAGTCAATCCATCTTCCGATATATATCCAAGTGATTTAAAGGCTACATCTAGAGCAGTTGTAGCATCTGTCGGTAGGGTTGTGCCTATTGGAGCATAATATACTGCTCCCCCTACTTTAGGTTTACCGTACGTTACATTTTTAGAATCTTGCATAATCTTCTCTCCTCTCTAATAATGTTTGATATCATATACTGCTTGATATCTATATTTTTTTGTTGTTGTATCCGTGAAGTTATAATCAGTGTTAAGTTTTACACTTGCAATTTCATCAAGCTCAATTAAACTGTCTACTGCTTGTTTTACTAATTCGTTAAGTGCTGCTGCTCCATACATGCTGTCTGAATAA
>CZCB01005708.1_pt1 | contig 10847 bp, 9 predicted proteins | sample 591991 | NCBI WGS metagenome assembly CZCB01 (sample SAMEA3556809, study PRJEB10932) | anaerobic digester metagenome | reverse complement strand
AACCGCATCGCAAAAGGAGTGTCGGCGCATACGACGGCCAAGATCACTTCACAGCATGCCCTCAAGTACTGCAAAATGATCGATGCCGTAGGAGAAGAAAGGGCGAGGCAGTACGCGGAGGCCAACCAGTCGGCCATCGACCTGATAGAAAAAATAATCCGCGAAAACAGCATCGACTGCGACTTCAAAAAGGTCCCTGCCTTTGTTTTCACGCAGGACAGGAACATGATCCGAAAGCTTGAGGATGAAACGGAAGCCGCACTGAAACTCGGTCTCCCCGCGGAGTACACCGAAACGACCGACCTGCCTTTCGGCATCGAAGGCGCGATGAAATTCGCGAACCAGGCTTATTTCCATCCCCGCAAATACCTGCTGGCGCTGGCCGGTCTGATCGCCGGCAAAGACTGCGAAATATATGAAAACACGCGGGCTGTCGACATCCGGGAAGGCAGCCCCAATATAGTCGTTGCCGACAACGGCAGGAAGATCAGGGCAAAATACGTGATCCAGGCAACAAGGTATCCTTTCTATGACAAGCCCGGACTATATTTTGCCAGGGTCTACCCGCAGCGCACGTACCTTATGGCGCTCAGGATAAACGGAACTTTCCCTGAAGGCATGTATATAAGCGCCGAAGAGCCAACCAGGACGCTTCGTCCCCATACGGGCAGCGACATTTCGGTCATGCTGGTGGGAGGCGAGAATCACAAGACGGGGCACGGTAAAAACCTGCACAACCACTACGAGATCATCAGGGATTTTGCAAAGCCGATGTTTGATATCGAAAGCATACCGTACCGGTGGTCGGCACAGGATTATACCGCGATGGACGAGATACCTTTCATAGGCCCCATGACGTCGGGCAGGGATAGTATTTTCGTAGCCACGGGCTATGACAAATGGGGTATCACCAACGGTACTGCGGCTGCAATGATCATTTCGGACCTTATAACAAAAGGCGCAAGCCCATGGGAGGAGGTCTACATCCCGTCCCGCTTCACGCCGGGAGCTTCTGCGAAGAACTTCCTGAAGGAAAACCTTGACGTGGCCGTGAAGCTGATATCCGGCAAGCTGAATATCCCCGGCGGGAATGCGGAAGTTGAAAAAGGAGAAGCAGAAATAACAGAAGTGGACGGCTACAAGGTCGGAGTTTACCGTGATGATAACGGCAAACTCCACTATGTAAGCACGACCTGCACCCACCTGGGCTGCGAACTCAAGTGGAATTCGGCAGAACTGTCATGGGACTGCCCGTGCCACGGCTCAAGATTCACATACACGGGTGAAGTCATCGAGGGTCCCGCTCTTGAATCGATAAAACCGCTGGAAAGCGATATGGGCGTCAGTTCATGATCTCGCTCTGCAAAAGCAGTTTCCGGCTAAGGAAGATAAAGAGCAGCGCAACAAGCAGGTTGACCAGTATCATCGGGACCATCAGCAGCACCGTGCTTTCGATGCCTGCAGCCACGTTCAGGACTATGACAAGGACCCCGCCCGGTATGGCCGCCGCCATGATGAACAACAGCCGCATCACCATGAGCAATATCACATTGGTCGTTTTGCCCATGATCCTGTAAGTGAAAACGCCTGCCGAAGTGAAAAGGAGGGTATAAGCCGCAAGCAGGATCAGGCACAGCACGATCTCCTGTATCCCTGCCCGGAAAATGAGCGCTGCCGCCAGTACTATTATCGACTCTGTCAGCACGTTCTTGATTATGCTGGGCAGCACGGCATAAAGCAGCTTTTTGAACGGGCTTTCAGGTATGAGGAATATGTATGGTTTCTTGAATTCCGCATTCCAGTTGTCCGTGGTCGTATTGACGATCATCGAGAAAACTATCATCGAATACACGAAAATGAAGTCCAGCCCGGCTGCCAGCCCTATCACAAGGTAGATCAGGCCATTGATGAGATCCTTGAAAGTCAGCATCGGGCCCCTTTTCTTCATCTCGAGCAACTGCCTGGACATTATTGCCGCTGCCCCTTCCCTGAAACTGCCTTTAGCCTTGCGGACCTTTTTTACAGTTATACCGCTCACATCATATCCGCTGCTCCTGATGGCATCCGCCATCTGCTGCAGCCTGACGGAGTCCAGCTGCGCCTTTTCGTAGAAATCGACATCCTGTGAATAATATATCCTGGCAAGCACGGATCCCGATACGGCCAGCAGCAGTGTCGCCGGTATGAAGCCTGTAATGTATTCGCCATCCAGCAGCGCCGCAACGGCCCACTTTGCCCAGCCGAACAGCGGGACGGCGTTGTAATATGGGTTAGTGAAAAACTTGATGGCCGCTTCTCCGAAATCGCGCCCGTTTGCCAGCCAGATAACTGCATAGATCAGCAGGACCACGCCGAAGAATATCCATGCACGGTTCTTCAGCCTCTTCTTCAGGCCTTCATGGGCAATGTCCTGGATATAGATATAATAATAGAGTATAAAAATATTGAAGCAAAGCAGCGACATCACCAGGAGTGTCGCCAGCAGCTTCAGCGGGGTCATCACGCTCCCGATGAGCCATGGGAAATAAAAGCACAGGAACACCGATGTCAGTACCGATCCAGGAAGCGACTGGAGAGTGGAATACAGCAGGATCGTCCTCTTTGTCATCGGCGCGCTGAACAGTATGCTCGCTTCGGAATACGAAAAAAGCCCGCCCTGCTGCGACAGCGCAGATAAAATCAGCGTTATCCCGATGAAGAGTTGTATCCCCGCAATGGCGACTTCCCTTCCCCTGGCGCCTACCAGGCCGTCGTAAAACTTCGGGTTGATAAGCATAATCACAGGGCCGATCGCAATAGTCAAGACCGCCAGTATCGTCAGTATGGCTTTGAGCGGTTTCGAGAACAGCCGCCTGATCCTGTTGACATACTGCCGTACCAGCAGAAAAACAACCGCGTTCATGCAGATACCTCCGTCTCAGCCGAATCCGTCATCTCAAAGAAGAGTTCCTTGAGATCCTTGCCGTTCGAGCCTTCCCTGGTCGTCTCGTACACAATGGACCCCTTGTTCATGATATAAGCCCTGTCCCATACATTTTCTATGGTGTCGATGATGTGCGTGCTTATCAGGATGCTGACACCTTTCTGCTTGAGTTCTCCGAAAACGGCAAGCATTTCACTGATCGCCTTCGGATCGAGACCGATCAGCGGTTCGTCGAACAGCACGGCCTTCGGCTGTATCAGCAGGGCCAGGACGATGCTGACCTTCTGGAGCATCCCTTTCGACAACTCCCTGCTCAAGGAATCTTTCTTGTCCAGTATTTCGAATCTCTTAAGCAGCTTCTCCGCTTCCTGCTGCCACCCGTCCTCAAGCCTGTACGCCTTCGCTATGAACTGCACGTGATCCCAGATAGTCATCAGTTCGAACAGCGCCGGGATCTCCGGTACATAGCCGAACACCCTTTTGGCCTCCAGGCTCTTGTTCGGCATACCGCAAATGGTGATTTCGCCTTCGTAATTGAGCAGGCCTGCTATGCTTTTGATGGCCGTCGATTTACCGGCGCCGTTGGGGCCGAGAAGTACGGTCACTTCCCCCGGATGCACCGTGAAACTGACGTCATTTACCGCAACGACTTTGTCGTATTTCTTTACAAGATGCTCTACCTTTATCACTTCTGACCTCCTGTTAGATCCGCTTCCGGCAATAAACCGGAATAAAGCTGAAATGTCCAGTTTTCATACAGTTTACGCGCATATTTCAAAGATGGTCTGATATGCACAATTATACCAAAAAATTCATCAAATATTATAACACATATGTCAACCGCTCTTCGAAAATAAATGTAACCCTGGTTACCGATTCTTTCCCGTATGCAGGTTTACAATAGAATTACCGGGCAGGAACGCCCGGCACGAAAGTCAGCCGCCCATTTGCGGACAGGTGTCGTGCAGGCCCGGGAAATACAGGAAAGGAGCATATATCATGGTCAGGAAAATAGTTAAGATAAATGAAGAGAAATGCAACGGATGCGGGCTCTGCATAAATGCATGCCACGAAGAGGCCCTGGTGCTGGAGAACGGCAAGGCAAAGCTGGTCTCAGACATTTACTGCGACGGCCTGGGAGACTGCCTCCCCGAATGCCCGACAGGCGCTATTGAGATAATCGAGCGAGAGGCTGAAGCTTATGATGAAGAAGCTGTGAACAGGCGCCTCCTGGAGATGGGCAGGCCGCCGGTACAGACAGGCCAGGACAGCCGGGAACAGGACGGACATGAAACCGGCGGCCCGGTGAGCCGTGCATCGCAAAGACATGATTCGCACTGTCATACATTACATGCTTCATCCGGATGCCCCGGTTCACGTATGCGTTCCCTCAGCAGGAGCGCCGTTTCCGGGACGGATACTGCAGGGAGGGATGACGCTCGGCACGAGGCTGTCGACAGCTTGGGCGGCGGTACAGGCATGAAGCAGGAATCGCAGTTGATGCAGTGGCCCTGCCAGATCAGGCTGGTCCCTCCGAATGCGCCGTATTTCAATAACGCACACCTGCTGGTGGCCGCGGACTGCACAGCTTACGCATATGCATCGGTCCACCGGGATTTCATGAAAGGCAGGATCACTGTCATCGGCTGCCCGAAGCTCGATGACACGGATTACTCTGAAAAGCTGGCCGCGATCCTGGCAAACAACAATATCCTGAGCATCACGGTGCTGAGGATGGAAGTGCCGTGCTGCGGCGGCCTGGTCCATGCGGTCAGGAACGCGATGCTGACCAGCGGGAAGATCATACCCTGGAATGTGGTCACGATAAGCATCGATGGCGATGTGGTCAGGCAGGATGCTTAATGTCCAGGGAGCGCGTCCGGCAGACAGCACGAATAAAGCAGCACGCATTTTTGACGGCGTGCTGCTGTGACTGCCTCTCTGGGGTGACTGCCGCTCCTGGATAACCGTCACGGTGAAGTCACTGCCTCACCCGGGGCGATCGCCCCGGTGAAATCGCCGCCCCGCCGGGAAAGAAAGAGGACCGGACGTCCGCGATGTGACCGTCAGCCCAGCGTTATATCGAGCACCATCATCAACGCAAATCCGAGGATGCATCCTATGGTGGAATAATCCGAACTGTCCGAGGACTGGGCTTCAGGCAGCAGTTCCTCGACCACCACGTATATCATAGCGCCTGCCGCAAAAGCCAGCGCATACGGCAGTATCGGCTTTATCGCCATGACCGCGATGACACCAAGCACACCGGCAATTGGCTCCACCAGCCCGGAAATCTGCCCATACCAGAAGCTTTTGAACCTTGAAACGCCTTCGCGCCTGAGCGGTATCGAAACTGCCGCTCCCTCAGGCAGGTTCTGCAAACCCATCCCGAGAGCAAGTATAAGGGCGCTTGACAATGTGGCCGATCCCAGGTTGTTGCTGGCTGCGCCTATAGCAACACCGACCGCCAGGCCCTCAGGTATATTATGCAAAGTGATAGCAAGCACGAGCAGTACTGCTCGCTTCCAGCCGGACTTGATGCCTTCCGCCTTATCCCTGGGCATGCCGATATGCAGGTGGGGCAGCAGCGAGTCCGCCAGCTTCAGGAACAATCCTCCCGCAAGGAACCCGACGAGGGGAGGTATCCATATCGGCAGGCCCAGTTCTTCCGACATTTCGATGGACGGCGCAAGCAGCGACCAGAAACTGGCCGCGATCATCACTCCCGCCGCAGAACCGAGCATTGTATCCAGGACTCTTTTATTTATGGTTTTGAAAAAGAATACGAGACCGGAACCTACTGCCGTCATGAACCATGAAAATCCCGTGGCTATCAGCGCCTGGACGATCGGGTTTAAGCTGCTGAACGACGTACCCATTGCAACACCTCCTGCAGTCATGTTCTGAATGTCTATGAAGCAAACCTGTCCATCAATACCACTAAGGACCGTTCGGACCGGGTGAGCCCGTCACCTGCACTTTTTGCACAGACCGTAGAATTTCACCCTGTGGTCAGTCACAAGGAAACCGTCCTTTTCAAGTATCTGCTCCTCCAGCGCATCGAGCAGGTCGTCCTCGACCTCTGAAACATCGCCGCAGTTGGTGCATATAAGGTGATGGTGGCGATGGTCCTCATCCTGGCGGGAAAGTTCATAGCGGCTGAACCCGTCATCCAGGTCGAGCTTCACGACCGCACCGACTTTCTGAAGGAGCGTGAGCGTCCGGTACACCGTCGCGATCCCGATGTCCGGGTTTCTTTCCTTAACGTAATTATATATATCATCGATGCTGAGATGACTGTCCTTATGTTTTATCAGCACATCCAGCACAGCGCTCCTCTGGTCGGTGAACTTGTAACCGCTTTTTTTGAGCAGTTCCTTCAGATCGTCCTTCCGGGACCCATCCATCGGCCTTACCTCCTGCCGGGGTCCTTTGCCGCCCTTTTCGTTGCGCAGCGCTGTCCGCCGTCTGCGCCGCTCCTGCTGCACGACTTCCATAACGAGCATCCCCGGCAGTTTTCACAGCCGCTCATTATTTGCGGAGCCGAACCGCATCGCGGGCATCTCCCCGGTACATCACCATTATATTCGTATCCGCACACGGAGCACATCGTTTTCAATACGTATCACTTCCATTATACCACTATACCGCTTAGGTCAAAACAACGACAGGAAACGCGCCACCAGGCCGCCTACCAGGAATGCCGACACCAGGCTGCCGAGCCATATGACAGCCGCTTCCTTCTTCGACCTTTCCTTGAAAACCACAATGACTGCTGCGATACACGGCACAAACAGCGTTATCGTGATCAGCGCAGTCATCAGCTGCGGGCCCGTAAGTTCCAGGCTGCTGAGTCCCGCCGCTCCGAAATCCCTCCTGATCATGCCCATTATGAACACCGTCGCCATTTCCCTCGGCAGCATAAGCCACTGTTCCGTCAGAGGCGAAATGGCCGCCTGTATGGCTTCCAGCAGCCCGAAATACCGGAGCAGGGAGATTATCAGCGCTCCCAGCGCAAAAAGCGGAGTGGCTTCCTTTAAGAACATTTTAGTCTTTACAAATGTTTTCTTCAATACGTTCCTGGTACCCGGGAGACGTATTGGAGGCAGGTCTATCAGAAGTCCGGTGGATTCGCCCGGCAGGAGCCTGTTCAGCAGCCTCCCCACCAGTCCGAACAGCAATATGAGTACGAGCACATAGAACAGGATATACAGCAGGCCGAGCGAAGAAAGCATGCCTGCGATGACGCCGAGCTGTGCCGAACAGGGGATGGTCAGCCCCAGGAGCGCGGTCGCGATGAAGCGTTCACGTTTCGAGCCCAGCAGCCTTGTTGTCATCGTGGCTGCAGTGAAGCATCCAAAAGCGAGTATGGTCGGGATCACAGCCCTTCCGTTCAGTCCGACCCTCGTCATCAACCTGTCAGTCAGGACAGCTATCCTCGGCAGGTAGCCGGAATCCTCCAGTATCGAAAGCATGAGATAAAAACCGACGACCAGCGGGAGCAGCAGGCCGAGTACATATACAGGGGTCATCGTGAGCAGCCCGAACTCGCCCGCAAGGACCTGTCCCCAAAATGAATCCAGGGGGACCACCCTGCCGACGAGGTCTGTTATGAACGGCCGATAAAGCCCCTCCATTATCTTCTCCTCGGTCAGTTCCACGACTGTCTGTCCCATGAAGACGCCAACGAACATGAACACGAGCAACAATGTGACGAGCAGCATCGGGATACCGGTCAGCGGCCTGAGCATCAGTCGCCCGAGTTTCACGGAAAAGCTTGCCCTGTCGTTGCCCTCGGACACGGCTGCCGCTATTATCTTATCCACCCTTTCCCGCCTCTGCCTGTACAGCTTCTCCTGCATCCCGGCCGGCTCCATCCCCACTCTCCTGCACGTTTCGCCGTCATCTTCCAGCACCATCAGTGCCTCGGGCTCAGTCAGGCCTTTTTCCGTATACGGCTCCAGCAGCTCGGCGATGCCTTCCAGCCTGTTGCCCTGCGCCGCTTCTTCGAGCCGGTCCAGTACTTCGACGATGCCGACATTTTTCACCGCCGCTGTGGGGATCACGGGAACGCCAAGCATTTCCGTAAGTTTCGGCACATCCACTTTTATCCCGTTCTTTCCAGCTTCATCCATGAGGTTGAGCGCCACGATGACCCTCTTGCCCATGTCTATCAGTTGCTGGGTCAGGAAAAGGTCACGGTGCAGGTGCACCGCATCCACTACGTTGAGGACCAGGTCGGCTTCGAGTATTATATCACGCGCTGCCTTTTCCTCGTCATTGAAAGATGAAACCCCATAGACCCCGGGAGTGTCTATGACATCATAATCGCGATACCTGCCCCTGCTGATCTCCACAGTGGTCCCCGGGAAATTGGACACATCCGCGTACATGCCCGTAAGGGCATTAAAAAAGACAGACTTTCCCACGTTCGGGTTGCCTGCCAGCACCAGTTTCGGAGCACCTTCCGTCAAGGCTGCCCCGGTCTTGACAGATTTCGGGGAAGACATGGCCTATCCTACCCTTTCCACCTTTATTTTGTGCGCAAGCCTGTGCCCAATGGCTACCTCCTGCTTCCTGTTCTTCAGGATTATCGGGCCATGCGGCACTATTTCGGCGCACTGCATCCTGGAACCTTCGGATATGCCAAGCCTTATGGCCTGTGAACGGACGAGTGCGTCCCTGATCTGAAGTATTTTTATCTGGTCTCCGCGCCTTGCTTCATCCAGTGTCATGTTTTCACCTTAATTGATAATGATTATCATTTTGACTATTTAAATTTTAGCGCTATTGATAATGAATGTCAATATCAATTAAGCAGGCAAAACAAGATGAAAGAAGGTGAAAGCATGAGGGAATCGGAATCAACCGGGAAAAGCCGCGGTGGAACCGGAAAAAGCCGGGGCAAAACCAGAAAAAGCAGGGGTAATAGTAGTAAAATCCGGCCTGTTTCCAGTAAAATCCAGGGTCAGCAGGGAAAGAGCGAGGCAGNNGCCGGGAAAGGGCGAGGCAGTACCAGGGTATACCGGAACAAAGCCGGGAAATAATCGGGCAATGGCACATGGATGCGCAAAATTTCAACTAAAGACGCGGCATTGCAATTTTTCGTTTACCGTAATCCATGATGAGATACTTTATGTATTCTAAATATTGAAATATTTCAATGAATGCGCGTAAAATGTGGACTTTAGCTGCAAATATGCGCATCGGTGGTTGCAAAAATTCAACTAAAGTCACTCATTAAGGTTTGGGTCCTAAAGTCAGGTTTAATATCCTAAAGTCACTTCTCCAGGCCCTGAAGCACATCCTCAAGTCCCAAAGTCACTTCTCCAGGCCCTGAAGCACATCTTCAAGTCCTAAAGTCACTTCTTCAAGTCCTGAAGCACATCTTCGGATCCTACTAAAGCACATCTTCAGATTCCAGAGCCACTTCATCAAGCTCTGAAGCGCATCTCAAGTCCCAAAGCCACTTCTCCAGACCCTGAAGCGCATCTTCAGATCCTAAACCCATTTCTTCAGATCTTCATGGTCATCCTTACATGCTCCATGCCCGCTTCCATGAAGACATCTCCTTCGCGCTCAAAACCAAGGCGCGAATAGAATCCTTCGGCGGTGACCTGCGCGTCCAGCACGATCTTTTCAACTCCTTTATCCTTTGCAAGCGCGATTAGCAGCTTGCATATCCCTTCACCGATGCCGAGCCCGCGCATTTTCTTCCTGACCGCGACCCTGCCGATTTTGGCTTCGCTGCCGCTGAACATAAGCCTCCCGCAGCCAGCCGGCTCGCCGTCGACAGACGCGAGCACATGGACCGCTTCATCGTCCCTGCCGTCCATCTCTACTTCTTCAGGCACTCCCTGCTCCTCGATGAACACTTCCCGCCTGATCCCATATACCTGGTACATTTCATCCCTCGTCGCAACTTTTTTGATTATTACCATCGTTTCCCTTTCTCCTTTCCATGCATGCGCATCTCCCGTGTCCCGCAGTCGAGAGGGCCGCAGCCGGCTTTCATTGCCTTTTGCCTGTCAACACCATCGCTTATCGATTCCATTTACCTGTCGACAGCATTAGTCTCACGGTATCGTTTGTTCCTTAACATCATCCGTCTCCAAATCTCAGCTGTCTTTACCATATCATTTATCATACGCCGTTTATCATGCGTCCCCTGATATCATCTTCCTTGCCCTGCCGCCGTCACACCGCTCCGTGAACATACTGCATGCGTCGGATCCGGCGCAACATTTCGCGTCGCAACATTTCACATTATAACACAACTAAAATAGTACTTTTTCCCCATGGATGTTGTGACCTGCGTACCTTTTTTTATTATACGGAGGTTGTAGAATAAAATCAGGAGGTGTTTCCATGCGCATTTTCCTGAAAAATTGCAAGGGAACGGCTGCTGTTACCACGGCGCTGATGATGACACTGATCCTCGGGTTCTGCGCGCTTGTCGTAGATATCGGCATCGTAAGCATACACAGAAGCAGACTCCAGAACGCCGTCGACTCAGCTGCCCTGGCAGCGGCACAGGACCTGCCCTCCACCTCCGACGCCGCCGGAACGGCGCGTACTTACCTGGACAGTAACGGTTTCAGCGACGCAGAAATAGACGTCAGTTTTGCGCTCAACAACAGGAAGGTGACCGTAGAAGCGTCGCAGACATACAATTACGTACTGGCTGGCGTCCTCGGCATGGACACCGTCGAAGTCAGCGCCTCGGCAACAGCGCAGAAAGGCGGCGCGTATACCAGGGGCGCATTCGAATATGCCGTATTTTCAGGGGACACGAACCAGGAACTCATCCTCAACTCAAACGGCAGGGACACATACATCGAGGGAAGCGTCCATTCCAACAACGGTTTCCGCTATAATGGCAACCACGATTCACTCGTCATAACCGGCGTGCTCGACACCGTCG
>CZCB01005615.1_pt1 | contig 10882 bp, 12 predicted proteins | sample 591991 | NCBI WGS metagenome assembly CZCB01 (sample SAMEA3556809, study PRJEB10932) | anaerobic digester metagenome | reverse complement strand
ACTGGCGAAACGCGCTGGACTGGCTCGGCCAGCAGCCCTACTGGTTGATGATCCGGGATGAGCGGCCCGCCGCTGTGCTTGCCCTGCCGCCGGACCCGCCTGGCGTGTACTGGATCCGGGCCTTTGCCTGCTCAGCGCAGTTCAAGCCCGGCGAGGTGTTCAGCGCGCTACTGGAGCAGGCCATCTGCCAGCTGGAAACCCTGCCCGGCAAGAAGCTGATTGCCAGCCTGGCCATGCAGAACTGGTTCAACAACATCCTGCTGAAAAACGGGTTCGAGTATCACCAGGACATCGTCGTTCTCACCTGGGAGGACCAGCCCGTCCGTGAAACCTCGCTCCCGGCCGGTTTTCAGGTTCGCCCGCTCATTCCCCCCGACCTGCCTGCCGTTGCTCAGCTGGATCAGCGCTGTTTTGAAGATATCTGGCAGCTGTCGCTGGACTCGCTGCACCACGCTTTTGGCCAGTCGGCCTACTCAACCGTGGTCGAGGTGAACCGGCGCATCGTCGCCTACCAGATCAGCACCGAGAGCGGCGTCTCAGCGCACCTGGCCCGCATCGCCGTGGACCCCGACTGGCAGGGCAAGGGCATCGGCCTGCACCTGCTCCTGGATATGCTGCGCTTTTTCACCGGTCAGGGCCACACCTACATCACGGTCAACACGCAGAGCAGCAACCAGGCTTCGCTGGCGCTCTACCAGGCAGCCGGTTTTACCCGGACTCAGGAGGCCTACCCGGTTTTGCTCCGGCCCTGGAGATAACCATCGGGGATTGGCTCAATACAGCCCGAAATGCTGGAACACCAGCACCATAAACGGCGCCGCAAGAAGCGCCGGCAGGAAGTTACCCACCCGGATCTGGCGAATTTCCAGCAGATTGGAAACGGCGATACCCATCAGCAGCACGCCGCCGACCGCAGTGATCTCCACCATCATGGTTTCGGTGACCAGCGCGTTTACCTGAGCGGCCAGCAGCGTAATGGCTCCCTGGTAAATGAAAATGGGGCCAGCTGAGAACATCACCCCCAACCCCAGACTGGATGCAAACGCCAGCGAGGCGAAGCCGTCCAGGATGGCCTTGATCGCCAGGGTCTGGTAATCACCGGTCAGCCCGTCCTGGATGGACCCCAGGATGGCCATCGGACCGACGCAGAACAGCAGCGAGCTGACGAAAAATCCCTTAACGAAGCGGCTGCCGTCGCTGCCCGATTCGTGGCTGCGGTTGAGCCGGTGCTCCAGCCAGACCCCGAGGTTCTGGATACCCTTCTCGATCTGCCACCACTCGCCCAGCAGCACCCCGATCAGCAGGCTGGTCACCACTACCATGGAGTTCTGGGTTTCGATGAACAGCTTGATGCCAAATCCCAGGCAGAACAGGCCCAGCACGGATATCACCGACCGCTTGAGGTCTTCCGATAAGCGCGCGCCAATAAGCATGCCCAGGAGGCTGCCGACGACCACCAGGGCAACGTTGATGAGTGTACCGGTCATCAGGTTTGGTTCTTTGCTAAAGTAGGATCTTGACGCCCGCCGTGGCGGACTTCGTACAATTCTAATACAAAGCACAGGGAAGACAGCCGGTTCAGATAACTCAGCAGGAACCGGTTCTGCGAACCGCCGCTGGCCAGCAGCTGCGCCATCCAGCGCTCCGCCCGCCGCACGACCGTGCGCGCCAGATCCAGCGCGGCGGCGGAGGGCGTGTCTCCTGGCAGGATGAACTCGTTAGGCATCTGCACCTGGCTGCCGATGCGCTCCACTTCCGCTTCCAGCCGCTGCACTGTCTCCGCGGAAATGGACTGGGAGTATTTTTCCGTGTCCGCCCCGGCGGAGGTCTCAGCCATCAGCCGGTACAGGTCCCGCTGCACGGCGAGAATGGCTTCCCGGACCGCTTCGGTCTGGCACAGGCTGCGCGCCAGCCCCAGCGCGGCGTTGGCTTCGTCCAGCGCGCCGATGGTCTCGATGCGCAGATCAAATTTCGACACCCGCCCGCCGCCAAGCGTGCCGGTGGTGCCGTCGTCACCGGAGGCGGTAAAGTAGGGAGGAGTCTCTGCGCTCATGATGTCTGAGGAAGCCGGTAAAGGAACCAGAACGACTTCTCGGGGAAGGCTTCCCGGACCGCTTCATCCCAGACGAACTGCGCGGATTGAACCATGGCCCTCAGCAGGCCGTCGGTGGCTGCCAGAGCGGATTTCTCCTGCGCCAGTGAGCCTTCCAGCTCCCCGCACAGCAGCTCCAGGATCACCCGCTGGCGAACCTGATAGGCATACTCCGCCGCGGATGGCGAGCCGGACTTGCGCAGATCGTTAAGCATTTCCTGCCAGCGGGCCAGCCTCTGCCGGAACTCTTCACCGGCCTTCTTGATCCAGTGGGCCTTCCAGCGCTCACGCAGCTGCGTGACATGCTCCTGTATGCGGTCGAGTTCCTCACGCATCTCCGGCGGCCAGTCGACGCCCTGCAGCCGCTTCAGGCTGAGCATCAGGTTCCCGATGGTAAACCGCGGCACATCCCCCGCCCTTGCCCGAGCGCCAGGCACGGGCCAGTACAGCGAGGAGGACAGCAGGTAGCGCTCCAGCTCATCCAGCGCGGCGCGGGCAATCACCCAATCCTTGTTCAAGGCTTGAATTTCTGTCATCCCCTCCTCCGGCTGAATGATGGTGATGTGGTTATGGAGCCGGGCTGGCCTTCGCCTGAGCCGCTTCACCCGTTCTGGTTGCCAGATGCCACTCCAGCACGGTCGCGAAGCGGTCGCTCGGGTCGAAGAGCGGTCCCATCTGCACGCCGCCGACGGCTCGATCCACAGCATAAGTATATACCGGGTAGTACAGCGGCAGTGCGGGCATCTCCCGGGCGAACACCACCTGGAAGCTGCGGTAGATGCGTGTGCGCTCGGCCATATCTGTCTCTGTGCGGGCCTGCTCCAGGTATTCGCTGGCGATGCGGTTGTCCCACTGGCTGTAATTCTGGCCGCCGGTCGCCTGTACCTGATCCCAGAAGGGATAGGGGTCGGGATCTGGAGAGCGAGACAGGTTCAGGTCCACCAGCACAGCCTGGAAGCTGCGCGTCTCCAGGTAATCGCTGATCAGCTCGTCATAGGGAACCGCCTGCAGGGCCACGTCCACACCCAGCTCCAGCCAGTTGTCCTGGATCACTTCGGCGATCCGGCGGTGCGTGTCGGTGTCCGGGTGCAGCAGCGTAAAGCGCAGCACGACGCCGTCTTTCGAGCGGATGCCGGTTTCCTCGTCGATCTTGTAGCCGGCCTGGCTCAGCGCTTCTTTGGCCGCCTCGCGGTCAAACGCTACCTGCGGAGTCTCCTCGTAATAAGCCCAGGTTTCGGGGAAGATCACCCCGTTGGCAATGATCGCCTGGCCGTTCAGCACCCGGTCCACCATGTACTGTCGGTTCAGGCCCTGCAGCAGCGCCTGCCGAAGGTCGGAGTCCTGGAGGAAGGCGTATTCGGGGTTCTTCAGGTTGAACATCACCAGTGCCAGCTCGGGGCGGCGGCCGGTGTACACGGACAGACCCTCCTCAGCCAGCACGTCCGGGAGGATATCCTCACCGATCGACTGGATGCCCTGCACCAGCCCTTCGCGGTAGGCCTGCAGCGCGGACTGCCCGTCCGGATAAAAGCGGAAGATGATCTCCTGGATGAAGGGCTTCTCGCCGAAGTAGTCCTCGTAGGCCACCAGCTGCACGCCCTGGATCACGCCGTCATCAGCGATCACGCCGCCGAAGCGGTACGGTCCGCTGCCCACCGGCTCGATGTTGAACCCGGCGTCGATCATCTGATCAAACGTCTGGTCACCGAGCAGGTGCTCGGGGATCACGCCAAAGGTCAGGTAATCGATGAACGGCGAGAACGGCTCCGGCAGGCGGAACTGCAGGTGAGTCTCGTCCAGCGCTTCCACTTCCACTGTGTCCCAGAACTCCTGCAGGTCGGCCGGGACCACGTCGTTGTCCGAACGCAGCATCTCCACCGTGAACACCACGTCCTGCGCGGTCACGGGCTGGCCGTCGTGCCATTTGGCCCCTTCCTGCAGGACCAGGTTGTAGACGGTGCCATCCTCAGAAACGCCCCAGTTGGCGGCCAGCTCGGGATTGGGAATCCCGCGCTCGTCAAAGCGAACCAGCTGGCTGAAGATCAGGCGGTTGATGTCACGGTCCGTCTGGTTGTAATAGTCCAGCAGCGGGTTCAGTCGCTGCAGGGATCCCACAAGCGCTTCCGTGTAGTTTCCCCCTCGCACCGGCTCAGGTGTCGTGATCGGATTGGACTCGACGGATTGCTCGCTCAGCAGCAGGATGCCCACGACCAATCCAGCCAGGAAGATGATTGCCAGTTGCCAGGAAACTTTTTTCATATGCATTTAAACTCAAAAGGGCGAGCCCCTATCGAACCAAGTGAGTCGCCCTTTATGACCTTGGATTTGAGATTCAGATGAAAGAATTCCAGCGAAGTTTACCCCAATGCGACGGTCACCAGTGTGAGAATGATGAACAGGACAGCCAGGCCGATGGTGATGTAAAACAGGGTCTTCTCTAAACCCCGCCGCTGAGTGAACACCGAACCGGTATCGGCGCCAGTCAGGCCGCCCAGACCAACGCCCTTGTTCTGCAAGATCACGCTCGCGATCAGGGCGATGGAAGTTATAATCAAGGCGATGTCGAAATAGGTTGCCACGCAGTACCTCCTGGAATGTGAACAGGGAGATTATACCTTCCAAAAACCCGATTCGTCAACCACAATGCATGAAATTATCGTCAACCTTCACAATCACACCCGGTATTCCGACGGAACCGGGACCCATGCCGATATTGCCCGGGCCGCTCTGGACAGCGGCCTGGATGTCGTCATTGTCACCGACCACAACGTCCTGGTAAAAGGCGTCGATGGATATGTGCGGCGGAAAAGCAAACGGGTACTTCTGCTGGTCGGGGAAGAGATCCACGATCCCTGGGCCACCCCGCAGAAGAATCACCTGCTGGTGATCGGCGCCCGGCGGGAGCTGGCCGGTTACTCGCACAGCCCCCAGCAGGTCATCGATCAGGCCGGCATGGACGGCGCGCTGACCTATCTGGCGCACCCCTACGAGCATCCCCTGGCGCTGATCAAAGAGCCGGCCATTCCCTGGCTAGACTGGCAGGTGCAGGGCTTTACCGGTATTGAACTGTGGAACAACCTGAGCGAAATCAAGAGCGTCTCGCGAAACAGCCTGCTGGCCCTCTTCTACACCCTTTTCCCCCGCTGGCTGGCGCACAGTCCCCTGCCCGAAACGCTGGAACAGTGGGACTCGCTGACCACCGCCGGAAAGCGCGTCGTAGCGGTCGGCGGGTCCGACGGCCACGCGCTGGATTTCCACCTCGGACCCTTCCGGCGGACCATCTTCCCTTACCAGTTCCATTTCAGGTCCATCAATAACCACGTGCTGCTGGACGAGCCGCTGAGCGGCGATGCGGATCGCGACCGCGCACTGGTGTTGGATGCGCTTAGCCGAGGGCACTCCTTCGTCGGCTACGACCTGCCCGCCCCGACCAACGGCTTTCGCTTCACCGCCCAGCACAGGCGCGGCCTGTCGATCATGGGAGACGAGGCCGCCCTCGAGGGCAGCGCGACCCTGCAAATCCACCTGCCCTACGCGGCCGAGTGCCGCCTGATCTGCGACGGCCAGGTGGTGCAGACCTGGAAAGGCCAGGAGAGCTGCACCTACATCACCTCGCAGCCGGGCGTGTACCGCGCCGAAGTCTACCTGCGCTACGGCGGCGTGCGCCGCGGGTGGATTTTCTCCAACCCGATCTACCTGCGGAGGAGCTGACCATGCCGGCCAACAACGTCACCCGTATGCTGGATGCGAAGAAGATCGCTTACACCGCCTTCGAAACCGAGCCGGTCAAACTCGGGGCCAGGGAAACCGCCCGCCGGCTTGGCGTTCCCGTCGAAATTGTCTACAAAACCATCGTGGTGAAGCGCGAGAAGGCCGGAAAACTCATCCTGGCAGTCGTGCCGGGGGATGCCGCCGTGGACCTCAAGCGCCTGGCGTCTGCGCTGGGCGAAAAGAAGCTGCAGCTGCCTACCCAGGCCGAAGCCGAGAAGCTGACCGGGCTGCAGGCCGGAGGGATCTCGCCTCTGGCGTTGATCAACCGCGGTTTTCAGGTGGTCATCGATGAGCGCGCCCGCAGCAAGGACCAGATCCACATCTCCGGCGGGCAGCGCGGCCTTAACATTCGCATCGGCACCGCCGACCTGGCCGGTCTGGTCCGAGCGCGCTTCGCCCCCATCAGCCAGCCGCTGGCCGAGGGTGAAGAAGACGCGGACTAACCCTTGATCACCACCACCGGGCGCAGACGGGCGACCTTTTTCGCAATCCCGGCGCCCTGCACGGCCTTCACCACATCGTCCACGTCTTTGTAAGCCTGCGGGGCTTCCTCCGCCAGGCCGGCCATCGACCCGGCGCGGATATGGATGCCCTCAGCCTGCAGCTCATTCCGCAGCCGTTCGCCGCGCACTTCTTTTTTCGCCCGCGAGCGGCTCATCACCCGCCCGGCGCCATGGCAGGACGAGCCAAAGGACCGCTCCATACTGCCTTCCGTTCCCACCAGCACCCAGGAGGCCGTGCCCATGCTGCCAGGGACGAACACCGGCTGCCCCGTCTTCGAGTATTCAACAGGGATTCCCGGAGCGCCCGGCCCGAAGGCCCGCGTGGCCCCCTTGCGGTGCACGCACACACGCACATCCTCTCCGCCCACCCGGTGCGTTTCCACCTTGCCGATGTTGTGGGCCAGGTCATACACCTGATGCAAATGCCAGTTCTTGACCTTTCCCGCCAGCACTTCTTCGAACGCCTGGCGGGCGTAGTGAGCCAGCACCTGCCGGTTGCAGAAGGCGAAGTTGGCAGCCGCCCGCATGGCGGCCATGTAGTCCTCTCCCTCGGGCGAGTTCATCGGCGCGCAGACCAGCTCCCGGTCGGGCAGCTTGATCTGGTAGCGCTTGACCGCCGGCTGCAGCAGCTGGACATAGTCGCTGCACACCTGGTGACCCAGCCCGCGCGAACCGCAGTGGATCAGCAGGGTAAGCATACCCTCTTCCAGACCCATTACCGCGGCCGCCTCCGGGTCGAAGACCTGCTCGACCACATCCACTTCGATGAAATGGTTGCCGGAGCCCAGCGTACCCAGCTGGTTGATCCCGCGCTGCCGGGCGCGCTGGCTAATTTTGGCCGGGTCCGCGCCTTCGATGCGGCCTTCCTCTTCCGTCCGGCGCAGGTCCTGCTCGCTGGCCATGCCCTTCTTCAACGCCCAGCGCGAACCCTCGCGGCAGACCGCGTCCAGCTCCGCCTGGGTCAACGACAGGTGACCCTGTTTGCCCACCCCGCTGGGGCAGTAATGGTCCAGCGCAATGGCCAGGTCCTCCAGGAATGGTTCGGCTTCCTCCAGCCGGATCTGCGAGCCAAGCAGGCGCACCCCGCAGTTGATGTCATACCCGATGGCCCCCGGCGAGATCACCCCGTCCGGATAGCGGGTCGCCGCCACGCCGCCGATGGGGAAGCCGTACCCCTGGTGCATGTCGGGCATCACCACCACATGCCCCACCAGGCCTGGCAGGGTGGCCGCGTTCACCGCTTGATCCAGCGAGAGGTCCTCCAGGCTGCTTTCCAGCATATCCCGGCTGGCGAACAGTCGCACCGGCACGCGCATATCCGGCCGGTAGTCGACCGGGATCTCCCATTCATAATCGCTAATCTTTCGTACTGCCTTCAGCTCCATCCCTGTCCCTCCCCGGAATCGTGTTCCGCTCAGACGTCAAACGTGATCGTCGCCGTGTAGCGGTCTCCGTCCCAGTGGATGTCGAGGTTGTGATAGGTAACCGCCTTGATCTCCTTGTCGATGCGCATCACCGGCGCGGTCGACAGCGCCGCATGCAGGACAGGGCCGTCGATCGCCAGCGCCAGGTGAGCAAAACCCTGGTTTTGCTCCTGCGTTATAAACAGCAGCTCGGAGAGGAAGGCTACCAGCAGGCTCTCCGGGTCAGAGTTCTTCAGGCTGAAGAAGTGCGCCGAAAGGGAGTCCGGATGGAGCTCCACCCCCATCAGGGAAACCATGCCCTGCGCGGCGGAATGAAACAGCCCGGAGAGGTCCGGCGCCCATACCTGCAGCGCCCAGTCAGCAGTGTGAGGGACTTCCTTGAATCCGCGTTCCTTCATGGCTTTCACATTCGCCTTATAATTATAGAATATGAAGTCAATGCTCGATCGAATTGAATCCCGGCTGCAAGCGGCCCTCGAGAGCCGTCTGCCCTGGATCAAGAACAGGCATTCCACGAACTCGCTGGCGCAGCAACTGGTTGACGCGCTGTACGAGAAGGCGAAAACCAGCCCGGACGGCCAGGCTGTCGCCCCTGACGACTTCATCATCTACATGCATCCGGAACGGGCTGCCGCCTGGAACCGGCAAACAGACCTGCTTGACGACCTGCTGGCAGCCATCCAGAATGCGGCGGATGAAGAAAAGTACAAGTTCCTGCAGCCCCCCACCCTGCGCGTGCTGAGCGACAGCAGCCTGAAAACAGACGCGTACAAGATCAGCGCGGATTATAAGCCCTCCCCGCTGGAGCAGACCGCTTCCATGCCGGTGGAGCAGCCAGCCGGGGATTCCGGGCCGCTGCCGAAGAACGCGTTCCTGATCGTGGACGGGAACCGGGTCTTTCCCCTGCGCCAGCCGGTGATCAACATCGGCCGCCGCGCGGACAACCACCTGACCATCGACGACCCGCGCGTTTCGCGCAGTCACGCACAGATCCGGGTGACCAACGGCAGTTATATTCTGTTTGACCTCAACTCCACCGGCGGCACCTACGTCAACAACGAGCGCATCACCCGCTACAGCCTGCAGCCGGGCGATGTCATTTCGCTAGCCGGCGTGACCCTGGTGTACGGCGAAGACGCCCCCACCGGACCCCAAAAAGCGGAAGGCTCAACTTCACCCCTGTTTACCTGAACCTGACACCCACATGAGCGCCACCATCGTCCTCATCCTGCGGCTGCTGCTGGTCATCAGCCTGTACGCTTTCATCGCCTGGGCATTGATCACCATCTGGCGCGACCAGCGCCAGCAGGCCCTGCTGCTCGCCTCACGCCGCGTGCCGACCCTGCGCCTGCGGGTGGAGGAAGGGGAAACCGAAAAGGCCCAGTCCTTCGACAAGGCGGAAGTGCTGGTCGGGCGGGATGCCACCTGCGACTTTGTGCTCGAGAACGAGACGGTCTCCTTGCATCACGCCCGCCTGGTGTATCATCATAACCAGTGGTGGGTGGAAGACTTGCAGTCCACCAACGGTACATTTTTGAATGATGAGCGCGTGTACATGCAGACGGTTCTGATTTCGAATGACGAACTGCGCTGCGGCAAGGTATATATCAACGTCACATTTGGATAAGTTTTCGCTGCCGCCCCTGTGGACGGCGGGCGCGCGCGGACAAAGTACGATTGCATGGAGGAACCAGTGATGGAGCAGCCCATTCTTGGGGTTATCGGCGGCTCAGGCCTGTACGAAATGGATCAGCTCGAGCAGGTGGAACAGCGCCAGATTGAGACACCCTTCGGGCCGACCAGCTCGCCCATTACCATCGGGTCGATCGAAGGCATGCGGGTGGCCTTCCTGGCCCGGCACGGCATCGGGCATTTCATCTCCCCGAGCGAGGTCAACTATCGCGCCAACATCTACGCCCTCAAGATGCTGGGCGTGAAAAATGTGATCGGGATCAGCGCCTGCGGCTCCCTTCGCGAGGATTACGAGCCGGGGCATTTCGTTGTTCCCGACCAGTTGATCGACTTCACCCGCCGCCGCGAGTCCAGCTTCTTCGGGAATGGGCTGGTGGTGCATGTCGGTGTCGCCCAGCCCTTCTGCCCGGCGCTGTCCGACCAGCTGCGTGCGGCCGCCAGCGCCGCCGGAGCGAATCTGCATCCCCGCGGCAGTTTCATCACCATTGAAGGCCCGCGCTTCTCCACCCGGGGTGAGTCTAATCTGTTCCGTTCCTGGTCGATCGACATTATCGGCATGACGACCGCCCCGGAGGCCTTCCTGGCCCGAGAAGCCGAGATGTGCTATGCAGTCCTGGCCCATATTACAGATTACGACGTCTGGCACGATGTGGAGGCCCCGGTCAGCGTGGACATGGTCATCGAAACCCTGGCCCAGAACACCGCCACAGCCAAGGCGACCATCGTCAACCTGCTGAAGCTCCTCCCCAACAAGCAGGACTGCGACTGCGACCACGCACTGCGTGACGCCTTCATCACCCCGATCGAAAAGGTCCCGGCTGAGGTGCGCGAAAAACTCGCCCCGATGCTGGAAAAATACATAAAGTAGTGAAGCTTCCCTTTTCACTTGCACCCACACCTCGAGATCAGCTGCAGGGAAGGCTGCTCAGCCTTGCGGCCGTATTCCTGCTGCTGTTCTCTGCCATCCTTACCCTGTCCCCGGCTGTGCGCGTCCACGGCTGGAACACCAGCCTGCGCTGGGAGCACTGGATTGGGTTCTTGGTGTGGGTGGCCGGGTTTGCCTTCCTGCACATCCAGTCCATCCGCTGGCTGCCGGACCGGGACCCCTACATGCTGCCCGTCATGGCGCTGATCTGCGGCTGGGGCCTGCTCACCATCTACCGCCTGATCCCGGAATTCGGCTTCCGCCAGACGGTCTGGCTGGCGCTGTCCGTCGGAGTGATCTGGGCGGGAATGCGCTTCCAGGTGGTCCTGCAGATGCTGCGGCGGTACAAGTACCTGCTGCTGGTCGGCGGGCTGTTGCTGACCGCGGCGACCATTGTCTTCGGCACCTACCCGGGCGGGCAGGGTCCGCGGCTGTGGCTGGGGGGCTGCGGGGATTATTTTCAGCCGTCCGAGCC
>CZCB01005104.1_pt1 | contig 10905 bp, 9 predicted proteins | sample 591991 | NCBI WGS metagenome assembly CZCB01 (sample SAMEA3556809, study PRJEB10932) | anaerobic digester metagenome | reverse complement strand
GGTCACTGGGATCATTATCAGGAAAACATGTATTTTACTAAAATAGATGAGGAGGATTATGCGGTAAAGCCTATGAACTGTCCAGGAGGACTCTTGGCTTACAAACAGTCCCTGCACAGCTACAAGGAATTACCTCTGCGTTATGGCGAGCTGGGACTAGTACATCGTCATGAAATGTCCGGGGTTTTGCACGGCTTGATGCGGGTCAGGGCTTTTACCCAGGATGATGCCCATATTTTCATGCTTCCGGAACAGATTATAGATGAAATCAAGGGAGTCATTGATCTGGTAGACCGCTTTTACAGCTTATTTGGTTTCTCCTATCATGTAGAACTGTCCACCAAACCCGAAAAAGCTATGGGCTCTGATGAAATATGGGAAATGGCAACCAATGCCCTGATTCAGGCTCTGCAAGAAAAGGGTATGGAATATAAGGTCAATGAGGGGGACGGAGCTTTCTATGGTCCTAAAATTGACTTTCATCTCCAGGATTCCCTGGACCGTACCTGGCAGTGCGGAACCATTCAATTAGATTTTCAGATGCCGGAGAAACTAGATATTACTTATATAGGCGAGGATGGAGAGAAACACCGTCCGGTTATGATTCACCGGGTAATCTATGGCAGTATTGAAAGGTTTATCGGCATTTTGACCGAACATTTTGCGGGAGCTTTTCCTGTCTGGTTAGCCCCGGTACAGGCGAGAGTTTTGCCCATCAGTGAGCGCCAACATGAGTATGCTCAGCAAGTGACTGATACACTTTTGGAAGCTGGTATCCGGGCAGAAATAGATAGCCGCAGTGAAAAGGTGGGCTATAAGATTCGGGAAGGGCAGCTGCAGAAAATTCCCTACCTGCTTATCGTGGGTGATAAAGAAGTGGAGCAAGAGGCTGTGGCCGTACGCCATCGCAAACAGGGTGACCAGGGAGCTGTGCCGCTGGCTGATTTTATCACCAGGATAACAGAAGAGATAAAGGAAAAAACTGTTGATTAAATGGCAGTTTGCATTCTAGGACTTGTCACTCACTAAATCTTGACATCTGGCCTTGCAAGAGGGGACGGTTCTTTCTATCATTCTGTAGACTTTGTACATCCCCTCTTGCATTCCACTATCATTAAACAATGAACAGCTTAATTTATTTACTACGGTTTTGTTCCATTTCCCGCAGTGCCTTGCGATCGACTTTCTTCATATTGGTGCGGGGAATGTCATCCAGGAACTCAACGTATCTGGGCACTTTATAAGCTGCTAGAGATTGCCGGCAAAACTCGATAACTTCTTCTTCGGTCATGGTTTCACCCGGCCTTAATACTACAAACACCTTGACACTTTCACCGCGGATAGGATCAGGAACACCTATGGCTCCTGCATCTAGAATTTTAGGATGAGTATATAGCAGTTCATCAATATCGCGAGGATAAACATTAAATCCGCTGGAAATAATCATATCCTTGGTACGTCCCACAATAGTAATATAGCCATCCTCATCCATGGTAGCAATATCACCGGTGTAAAACCAGCCATTCTTAATCGCCTTAGCAGTTTCTTCAGGGTTGTTCCAATACTTTTCTATTATCAGGGGGCCTTTTAGGATTAATTCGCCTGGCTCATTAATAGGCATCTCGTCTACACCATTCTTTAGATCAACGATTTTGACATCCATATCCGGGAAAGGAATACCTACTGTGCCAGGTTTACGCTTTCCTTTAGGATTAACCATGACACCATTTGTGGTTTCTGATCCACCGAAACCTTCAATAATTGTAGAACCAGTAATGGCCTCAAACTTTTTCATTGCTTCCACCGGCAAGGGAGCAGAACCGGACAGCAGGAAGCGAATAGAGCTGGCTTTGGATTCAGGCAGCCTGGGGTGCATGTTAAGCATTTGAATTAATGCAGGAACAGCCGGCCAGTAGGTGGGCAAGAACTTATCGATGGCATCCAAGACATTATCGGGAGTTACTTCCGGTACCAGACACATGGTTCCGCCACTGGATAGATTGGCATTGATCTGCATATTAAAGCCATAAATATGGTACAGGGGAACCGTGCACAAAGTCCGTAATTCCTCGGGAGGAAACATAGCTTTAGCCCATTCGATAAAAACTGTAAAAAAGGCTACGAAGTTGCGGTTGGTAAGACAGCATCCCTTGGGCACCCCGGTTGTCCCGCCAGTGTATTGAAGAATAACGATGTCATCATAAGTCAAGTGAATATCGGGTTCCATGTCGCTGGCACCGGCAATGAGGGCAGCATAATCCAAAATATCGGGAGCATCTTCCAAAGTTACTTCTTTGCCAGGAACCTGCATTACGATCATGGTTTTAAGAGGGGTTTTACCAGAGCGCATTACCTCCAGGACTCGCGGTGCAACGGGACCATAGACAATAACCGTTTCCGAACTGCTGTCGCAAAAGTTATAAACCATTTCCGGGACCGTATAAAGCGGATTGATCGGTACCAGGATGGCGCCGGTTTTCATAACTGCGTGGGCTGAAAAAACAAATTCAGGAATATTCGGTAAGGCTAGGGCAACTCTATCCCCTTTTTTGATCCCCAGATTCAGAAGTGCATTAGCTAATTTCTTAGCAATATCATTAGTTTCTTTGTAGGTGTAAACCAGATCATTACAATGTATGTACGGTTTACTTGGCTGGGCACGTACCCATTTGATAAACTCATCTTTCATGGTGGTTACTGGATAATAACATTGGGTAGGAACATCAGGGTCATACCATTTGTGCCACCTTCGTTCAAACTTCATGCTTATCTCGCCTTTTGCGCAGTATTTATTGCTATGCGGTGGATTTCCGATAGCTTTTCTAATGTATCCTGGACCAATATTAATTAACTACGATCCCACTTACCTTCAGCCCTTAATTTCTCCACTATTTTTTTGCCTGCCTCGATTAAAGAGGGTACATCTACTTTGCCTACCCGGGTGAGGGGGAAAGGCTCATTGACTGGCCATATTTCAACATGAATGGGTCTTTTGTAGGCGGCCATGTTTTTGCAGTACTCTATTATTTCTTCCGGCTTCAGGTCTTCGCCGGGCTTGGGTTGAACGAAAGCAAAAACACCGTCAACAAAAATATCATGTGGGAGTCCCAAAACTTGTGCTTGAGCAACTTTAGGATGACGGGAAATAAAATCAGTTACTTCATCAGGGAATACTAGATAACCTTTGGGTTTAATAACAAATTTTCTGCGCCCTGCAAATTTAAGACCTAAATAACTCCCGAAGTTATAAAAATATCCCATATCACCGGTATATAAAATTCCTTCTTTGGAAATTGTAGCAGCGGTAGCTTCCGGGTTGTTATAATAGCCAAGAAATACTATCGGTCCATGCACGCATATTTCACCGACCTCTCCGATAGGAAGTTCTTCGCCGGCGCTTCCGTCTTCGTTCATAGGTTTGCGGATGGTGACCGGTGCATATTCTGGGAAGACCTGACCTACCTGACCGGCCATTTCTTCTAATGAAATGCCGCGAGGAGTGGCAGTAAAATAACCTGCGCATTCGGTCATCCCTAGTGAAGTTCCAAATGTGGGAGCCATGGTGGACATCTTTTCCAGGAAAGGAACATCTACGGCACTACCGCCATAAAGAATGTAGCGTAAGCTGCTTAAATCGTAATTGTCATAATTGGGGTCTAACCAGAGCATGCGGAACATGGTGGGTACACCTCCCCACCAGGTAGGCCGGTATTTCTCAATGTTAGCCAACACAGCCTGCGGGCTGTACATACTTAAAGAGATCACAGTGCCTCCAGTGAACCATACAGTCATAGGTCCCTGGCAGGTTCCTGCAACGTGACTGGTAGGCATGGAGTTCAAATAACGATTATCAGTTCCGTATAGACCAACTTCGCGCGAAAATACTGCATTGTTGATGAGGGTGTTTTCATGGCAGATAAGCGCTGGTTTGGGTTCTCCGGTGGACCCGGTGGTAAAAATTATTATGTGTGCATCACGGGTGTCCAATTCATAATAGTCCTGGCGTAGAGATTCAATTAAACTATTATCCTGTTTTAACGTCTCTAACACAGCTGGTGCGAAATATTCTTCAAAATTCAGACAACCCTCAAGAAAATCTTGCTTTATGCCCCCAGGCGTCAACTGCACAAAATATTTTATAGAAGTGACTGTCCCTTGAACTTCTCTGACCAAATCTCTAAAATCTCGAATGGCTGTGTTGCCAAGACAGAAGAAAGCGACGGGATTAATTTTTTTCATATCGCGGATAACTTCATGTGGCATCAAGCGAACGTCGAGCGGAGTCATGATGGCGCCAATGGTTGCACAGGCATAGGTCAGCATAAAAAATTCCGGCCAAGCCAACCACTGGGAAACCACTACATCACCTTTTTTAAGCCCCATTTTCTTCAGTTGTAGCGCGTACAGGGTGATCATCTCATCGAATTCTTTGAAGGTGTATGTTTGCCCTGTATCAGTACTAACCAATGCTGGATTGTTAGGTGTGATCGTAGCCCATTTTTTAATGTAATCGGTTAACAGAGGAAGCTTCCATTCTTTCAATAGTTCTTCTCTTAAGGGAACTGTCAGCATATCTACCATCCTTTCACATTAAATTACAGGTGGGGTCCAGACAATGAATTACTGACCATGGTCAAAATATTATTCAGCAAAAACCATGCCATCTCATAAAAAAGACAGGCTCAGCGCTCTAAGGCGCGAACCTGCTTTTGTTAAGTAAAAATGCCTAAAATTTGCCCTAGTCAATAACTGTTAACATGTGTTAACCACCTAATCATCTGTGGACGGATGTTAACAAAAGTAACACAACATTCTATTCATCCACTTTGTATAGTTTCATTTTTTTATAAAGGGTAGTACGGGATATTCCTATTTCCCGGGCTACTTTACTGACGTTTCCATTATAAGTTTTCAGAAGCTCAATAATTAGTAGACGTTCCTCGTTTTTGAGGAGCTTTTTTCTCATCTCCATGAGTTCTTGAATGGTTTTTCCGGAGCCTTTTTGTAAGGATGGTCGGCTTTGAAGGACCTCATTTTTTCTGCTCGTTTCAGAAAAAAATAACTCAAATGGTAAATCTGCCTGGCTCAATTGAGAACCTTTTGCATTGTTAAGCATGCGCTCCAACACATTTTGTAGTTCCCTCACATTTCCAGGCCAATCATAAGCTTCTAAAACTTGGAGCATATCGGGGGTGAGACTGTATTGACCGGGTCCCCTGTGGGCAGAACTGTTTTTCAAAAAATGGTTTACAAGCAGACGTATGTCTTCCTTGCGTTCACGAAGGGGCGGAATCTTAATAGAAATCACATTTAGGCGGTAGTACAAATCCTTGCGAAAGCGTCCATGATGCATTTCAGTCTGTAGGTCCTTGTTGGTAGCACAAATTATACGAACATCGACTGGGATTGCCTGCGTTCCTCCAATGCGGGTAATACTCTTTTCTTGAATGACTCGTAGCAGAGCTGCTTGTTGTTCCAAGGGCATGTCACCTATTTCATCCAGGAAAACTGTTCCGCCTGAAGCCAGTTCAAATTTTCCTGGATTACCTCCTTTACGAGCGCCGGTGAAAGCACCCTCGGCATAACCAAAAAGCTCACTACCGATTAAATCTCTGGGGATAGCTCCGCAATTAATAGCAATAAAAGGTTCCTTGCTACGCTGGGAGTAATTATGTATTGCCTGGGCAAAAAGTTCTTTTCCTGTTCCGCTTTCGCCTTCAATGAGTACGTTGCTCGTGTTGGAAGCAGCCATTTTAGCGTTATCTATTAACTCTTGCATAGTGCGATTACCGGTTATAATATTTTCGAAACGGAAGGAGGCTTTGGCACCGCTAAAGCGGTTTACAAGTTTATGAACATCCTTAATAGGCCGCAAAATAAGCAACCCGCTACTGACAACCCCCTCTTCATCAACAATCGGTGTACCTGAGGCCAATATATGAATCTGTTTGCCTGAGGCAAAAAATATGAACTCCTCATCCTGAAAAGGTATACGACGGTCAAACATATCGTTAATAAAGGCAATTTTCCCTTTGAGAATATCTTCCTTAAGATTCATTTTTATTCGGTCCAATAAAGCTCCCCAGTTCTGTTCGAAAACGTGGTTCAGAAGTTCAATTTCCCCAGAACGATTTACTATTATGACACCATCAGACATATTATTAACCACATTGTTTAAGTTGCGGTTAAGCATCGTCAGCTTATTGTTTTTCAAACTCAGTTCAGCTGTTCTTTGTCTTACCCGAAGTTCCAATTCATCCCTAGCAGTTTGTAACTGTTCTTTTAGCAGTTTGCGTTCGGTAATATCGACAGCTCCTACGATACCAATGATTTCATTATTCATACGAGTGGTTCCAAAGAACACATCTACCCAGATGGCTTCCCCGTTTTTCTTAAGGATCTTAAATTCATAATTGGTAGTAACTTTTTCACCGCGTAAGCGTGCGGGGCCCCTTTCCTTGATCAGATCGCGGTAGTCCGGATGACAAATATCCCAGAAGTTTTTTTCGACCATTTCTTCAAAAGTATACCCAAGCGTTTCTTCTACAGCTGGATTTACATAAACCACCTTGCTGTTTCGATAAGCGTAAACCAACACAGGAACGGTTTCAATTAGCTTGCTGTAAAAGTTAGCATCAGTTATCTGAGCACATATTTCCATTTCCCCAAAACGCTTGTCCCTAGGAAATGTATTAGTTAGTTTAAGATCCTCTTTCATCTATGTTTCCTTCCTTTCAGGCCTAGGAGAATAAGCACCATGTAATACTATTGTAAACAATATAGAATGGGGAGTGTGAACTTTTGTGGGGAGCAAAACGGGCAAAAAAAGAAAAAGAGACCTGGAGAAGCAGTATTTTAGAAAAACACCCCTCTGGCTCATAGGACTTGTCATTCACTAAATCTGTCAATAGTCAGGGAAAATGTCACCCCTTTACCTGGATAACTGAGCAGCAGAAATGTCACCCCTATTTCTTTTGGAATAGAACATTTTGTTATAACCAAACCAAGGAGATTTGTTTTTAGGTTTACTTTGGGGATGAGCTGGCAAGCCCTTCAAAGAGTCTTGCTGCTTAGGTTTTTGTGCTATACTTTCCTTGGGTTTAGTTTTAAGCGGTTCAGGCTCAATAACCAAACCCTTGTAGAGTACCTACACTCCGATGTACTTACTGGTGGCTACGGTAATCGTATCATGAGGAGATGCAGGTACTTTGTTATTTATCACATTAACAGGTAGCCTGTACTTTTGATTCTTAAAGGAAAAGCTAAGACCTGAATCCAGTTTTCTAGTTTCATGCTTGGCGAAGATGAGCTGTAAATCAAACATATCTTGCTTAGGCAAGTAGGCCTTTTCCGGGTTACTAGCCTGAACAGCAAACTTGCGGTTGTAGTAGGGAATATAATTTTTAAGGCACTCATTGGCTTGCTCATATGTAAAATATTAAGTTCTTTAAGAGCCCGGGCAAAGTGGGGGTGTTTCTCCAGCTTACCGGCTAGTTCTTCTTCAAGAGTCAACTTCTTCTTCTTTTTACTGTCATAAACAAAGACAGTCTAGCATCAGTGTAGATTTGACACTGAGGTCTAGAAGCTCTGCCGCCTGCTTGTTGTTAAATCTACCCGCCAATAGTTCTTCAATGATAGTTATTTTTCTCGCTTCTTGTTTACTCATTTCTGTTTTCATCCTCCCATTATACTCTTATGGGGGGATGACATTTTCCCTGATGAGTTATACCATGACATTATCGCTGATGAACAACACATTGGCCTGGTAACTGCTTGCAAGATAATATATGGTATGATATACTCCTTTATGGATTAAAGCAGAAGCCTTGCTTCTCACCTTACAACCACCGGTTCGTAAGGTAAATGGTTTAATACCAGCGCATTTCAAAGGGCAAAGCCTTTTGATTTCGTCAGTGAAGCGAGCTTTTAGCTCGCTTATTTTATTATGGAGGTGAATTTCTTATCAGCAAGGATTGGAGAGTTAATGAGGAAATCCGCACCCGAGAAGTCCGGTTAGTTAGTGAGGATGGAGAACAACTTGGTATCGTTCCAATTAACCAGGCGTTAGAAATCGCTACTGATAAAGGATTAGATTTGGTGGAGGTTGCGCCATCTGCCAAACCCCCGGTTTGCCGTCTTATGGATTATGGGAAATTCAAGTTTGAACAGAGCAAACGGGAAAAGGAAGCACGTAAAAAGCAAAAGGTGATTTCTATCAAGGAAGTCAAACTTCGTCCGAACATCGATGAACATGATTTCCTGGTTAAGGCTCGTAATGCCCGTAAATTCCTCGGTGCCGGTGACAAAGTTAAGGTAACTATTATGTTTCGGGGCCGGGAAATAACTCATCCGGAACTGGGAGAGAAATTATCTTTGCGTATGGTAGACGAACTCTCCGATATTTCTGCAGTAGAAAAACCTCCCAAGGTTGAGGGAAGAAATATGGTTACGATCCTAATACCTAAAATCGAAAACACGAAGGAGGAAGGCTGATGCCTAAGACCAAAACACATAGAGGTGCAGCTAAACGGTTTAAGAAAACTGGATCAGGGAAAATTAAACGTTCCAAGGCATATGCCAGCCATTTATTAGGTCATAAGAGTCCCAAACGCAAACGGAGACTGCGCAAATCTGACCTGGTTAGTGTTGCCGAAACCAAAAGAATATCCAAGCTTATTCCGTAAAGTAGGAGGTTGACGATATGCCAAGGGTAAAACGTGGCGTAACTGCCCATCGCCGACATAAAAAAGTTCTTAAGGCAGCCAAAGGCTACTTTGGCAGCAAATCTAAGCTATATAGGGTAGCCAACGAGCAGGTTATGAAATCCGGTCAATATGCCTATATCCACCGTAGACTGAAAAAACGCGATTTCCGTAGATTATGGATTGCGCGTATAAATGCCGCTGCTCGCGACAATGGTACTACTTATAGCAGAATGATTCACGGATTGAAAACTGCTGGTGTGGATATCAATCGTAAAGTATTGGCGGAACTCGCTGTAAGTGATCCCCAAGGTTTTTCTGAACTGGCTGAACTGGCTAAGAAAAACAGTTAAACAGGAATTTTTGCAAAGTATGGCTCATTCGGGCCATACTTTTTTCTATCGAGGTAAATATGCGATATTTGACTTCCCGAGATAATCCTTTGATAAAAGAAACTATAAAGCTAAAACAAAAAAAGTATCGCCAGCAAACAGGGACTTTCCTAATTGAAGGAGAGCGCATGCTGAGGGAAGCTCTTAAAAGCCCCCAGCTACTGGTGCGGGTTTTTGTTGATGATAGCTTTGAGGCTCCTGACGAACTAAGAGACCTCAACATTGAATTCTACCAGGTAACTGCCAATATTATGAAGGCTATTGCTGATACGGAGCATCCCCAGGGTGTGGCGGCTGTAGTCAGTATTCCTCCATACCAAACAGTCTATCTCAGTGACCAAACAGCCATGCTGCTCTTACTGGATCGCATATCTGATCCTGGTAATCTGGGAACGATTATTCGGACAGCATGGGCGCTGGACATTGATGGTATATTACTTACTGCCGGATGTGCGGATCCTTTTAGCCCGAAAGTAGTAAGAGCCTCCATGGGGGGGATCTTTCATGTTCCAATAAATACGGTTGACAGGGACTCTGTTGACGAATTACTAAATAATGGCTATCGAATGATTGTGGCTACTCCTGATACTAAAACCAGTATTTATCAAATCGACTGGCAAGGGGCTATAATCTGTGTTATAGGCAGTGAAGCTCATGGAGTAGCTCAGGAATGGCTTAGTCGAGCTACCCAGAAGGTGGTAATACCCATCAATCAAAAAGTGGATTCTTTGAATGCGGCTGTATCCTGTGCTATAATCATGGCAGAGGCTAGAAGACAGCGGGTTGCTCATCTTTGAAGGGGACTTTCTCCCCATGAGATAATATTTTTGGTTCCGACCCAAACATTACGGTGGAAGGGTGGACGTTAGGGTGGATAGAGCACAGACAATGTGGCAGTTATTTGAAAACTCTGGTTGCATCATATATTATTTGTTATATAAAATGATGGTTACTCAGTAAGTTCTCATATGGATATAAGCGATTAACAGGACAAGTAGCCTGATGGGGTACCTTTCAGGGAGGTTGTATCGTGACTGGAAGTACAGCCAAGGGAACATCAGGTGAATTCACCTGGGAGCTGTGAACTGAAATAATAGTAAGTTTTACCGGTCACCGCCGTTATCGGGAAAGAGTGAGTCTGAAAGCTGGTCTTTTGGACTAACTAGGGTGGTACCGCGAAATAAACTTTCGTCCCTTGGACGAAAGTATTTTATTTTTCTGCTGGGAGTGAATGTAATGTTAGACAAACTGAATGATTTGGAACAAAAAGCCCTCCGGCAAATCAAGGAGATTGACCAAATACAGGAGCTTAATGATCTGCGGATCAAACTCTTGGGACGCAAAGGAGAGTTAACCCAGTTATTAAGGGGACTTAAGGATCTTCCCCCTGACCAGCGTGCCCAGGTGGGACAAGCAGCTAATCAGTTGAAAGAACACTTAGAAAACATGCTTCAGCAGCAGAACCAAGAGCTGAAAAGTCGTGCCTTGAACCAACGATTGCAGGAGGAGACTATTGATGTAACTCTTCCGGGCATTTCATTTATGCGAGGAAGCAAGCATCCTCTTACCCAGATTCGCGAAGAAATCCAGGATATATTCATTGGCATGGGTTTTACCGTAGCAGAGGGTCCAGAAGTAGAATTAGATTATTACAATTTCGAAGCCCTTAATATCCCCAAAGATCATCCGGCCCGGGATATGCAGGATTCATTCTATATAGACGAAGATGTACTGCTGCGTACTCACACCTCACCAGTACAGGTTAGAACCATGGAATCCATGGCACCTAGGTTACCGGTCAAGATCATTGT
>CZCB01013821.1_pt1 | contig 10925 bp, 12 predicted proteins | sample 591991 | NCBI WGS metagenome assembly CZCB01 (sample SAMEA3556809, study PRJEB10932) | anaerobic digester metagenome | reverse complement strand
CCTCTTCGTCGGCAGCGTCAGATGTGTATAAGAGACAGCTATTATACCTTGTGAGTGTTCTGTATGTAAATACCCCGAGTTTAATTTTTTTCCTCGGGGCCGGCATCAGCGGCTGAAGTTTCAGGGAAAAAATCTATATAAGCAATAGGGTCTGCTACTTCCATAGGTGCTTTTCCTAAAAGATTCATCAGCGAGTATTTTTCCCGTAAACTTGTTTTGCTACGCCAGTTTTGTTTTGGGTTCATAAAAACACCTCCTGAATTTAGTTTGCCTATTTTAAAAATTAGTATGCTGGAAGGAAAAGTAAATTAAATTTAAAATTTTAAAAAGGTATTGACTATATCGCTTTAACTAGTTAAAATAATAGCATAACAAAATCACGTTAATATTTTAATAAAATGAAGGGGAGAAGATAAGGATGAAAAGGAAAAGTATTTTAACCATTTTCGTTTTACTACTAAGCCTGGCTTTAGTAGTAACAGGCTGTGGTAATTCCGGTAAAGTGCAAGAACAGTCACAACAGGAAGAGCCACAGGGAGAACAGCAAGGTGACGGATCTTGGGCTAGAGTAAAAGAGGCCGGTAAACTGGTGGTTGGTTTAGATGATGGTTATCCTCCCATGGGTTTTCGTAATGATAAAGGCGAATTAGTGGGCTTTGACATTGACATGGGAGATGAAATTGGAAAAATATTAGGAATAGAGATTGAATGGGTACCTACTGATTGGAACGGGGTTGTAGCCGCTTTAAAAGCTAAAAAGTTTGATGTGATTATTTCAGGTATGAATATGTGGGAAGAACGTAAAAAAGAAGTAAATTTTGCCGGACCTTACGGGGCTGCAGGTCAAGTGATTTTGGTTAAAGAAGATAACAATGATGATATTCGCACTTTAGAGGATTTAAAAGGGAAGGTTATCGGTACTCAATTAGGCAGCACCGGAGAAAAGGAAGCCAGAGATGCCGGTTTTGATGAAAAAACAATGAAACTTTACAATAAATTCCCGGAGTGTTTTGCTGATTTAGACAACGGCCGGATTGAGGCTGTGGTTATTGACGCTTTTGCCGCACCGGAATGGATTAAAACAGGTAAATATAAAAGGGTCGGCGAAACCCTTGGGGTAAACGATGAGGCCTTTATAGGAATAGCTGTTCGCAAAGAAGATAAAGAGCTTTTAGATAAGTTAAATGAAGCTATTGATACTCTGTTAGAAAACGGTACTCTCAGAGAAATATCGATGAAATGGATTGGTCATGATATCACTGAAGGGATAAAGTAACAAGAAATTTGATTTAAACTAGGGGGAGAATTCACATGTCAGGTAGTTCAGGCTTTGTTTGGGATTGGGCATTTACTATTAAAATGCTGCCCCTCTTAATTAAAGGAGCAGGGATGACTGTTTTAATAGCAGCCTGTGCCATATCTTTAGGGACATGTATCGGTCTAGTAATTGCCTTAATTAAAGTTGTGCGAAATCCGATCTTAAATTACCTCGGCGGACTTTACACCTGGGTCTTCCGGGGTATCCCCCTTTTAGTACAGTTATTTATCATTTATTATGCTTTGCCGGGAGCTACAGGTATCAATTTAGATCCATTCCCGGCGGCAGTTTTAGGTATCGGTATGTGTGGCGGTGCTTATATTGGGGAAATTATCAGAGCAGGTATTCAGTCTATTGATAAAGGACAAATGGAAGCTGCTCTTTCTTTGGGTATGAGTTATTCCCAGGCTATGCGAAGAATCATTATCCCCCAAACTTACCGGCGTTTAATTCCGCCTATGGGGAACGAATTTATTACACTGTTAAAAGATACATCCTTAGTATCTGTTATCACCATGGTGGAGTTATTAAGAACGGCGCAGATTTATGCTTCCTCTCATTTTAAGCCCTTTGAGATGTATATAACGGCGGGTTTAATTTACCTTCTCTTAACGACATTCTTTACCGTAACATTCGGCAAATTAGAAAATAAACTGGCCCAATCAGAATAAGGGGGGCAAAAATTGATTAAGGTAATAGATGTTTGTAAAAGCTTTGGTAATTTGCAGGTTTTAAAAAATGTAAACTTAACTGTTGCTCCTGGTGAAGTGGTTGTGATTATTGGGCCAAGCGGTTCAGGGAAAAGTACCCTTTTAAGGTGTATGAATTATCTGGAAAAAATTGATAGCGGGAAAATTTATATTGACGGTCAGTTAATCGGAAAAAAAGAAGTGAACGGTAAATTGGTAGAAGCTCCTGCTAAAGAAGTCTATAAGATGCGGGAAAATATTGGTATGGTTTTCCAGAGATTTAATCTTTTCCCTCATATGACCGTTTTAAATAATTTAATGGAAGCTCCGGTTTTAGTTCGCCGTATGGATAAAGGTGCTGCCCGGAAGTTGGCTTTGGATTTACTGAAGAAAGTAGGTTTAGAAGAGAAGGCCAATGCCTATCCGGCTCACTTATCAGGAGGACAACAGCAAAGGGTGGCTATTGCCCGCGCTTTAGCCATGGAACCTAAAATAATGCTTTTTGATGAACCTACTTCCGCTTTAGACCCGGAGTTAGTTGGTGAAGTACTGTCTGTAATGAAAGAACTGGCCAGAGAAGGTATGACCATGGTTGTAGTTACCCATGAAATGGGTTTTGCCCGGGAGGTGGCCGATAGGGTAGTTTTTATGGATGAAGGAAGGATTTTGGAAGAAGGCACTCCCCAACAGATTTTTACTAATCCCCAGCACCCAAGGACACGGGAATTTTTGGCTAAAATCTTATAAAGATAAGTGAAATATAAGTGCGAAAGAGATCAATTTCTTTCGCACTTTTTAATTCCTGAAAGCAGGCTTATCCGAATAATCTCTATAAACTAAATTTCTATAAACTAAATTTATAGGAATAATTGTGAATAAATTTACAATTTCTGCAGGTTTTTTGCTAAATTAATCGAATATATAAAATAATAGTAAAATAAAGGCAAATAAATGTAAAAAAGAAAAGGGTGATTGCATTGGCCGGAAAAATAAAAGCTTTAACTGTAGGCAGCAGCCAAACAGTAGCTGATGAATTGTTAGAAGTAGCAAAAGGGATTTTTGCTAACAACATGGAAATTACGGCATTAAGTATTGATAAGCTGCATTACGATGTGGCAGATTTGTATCTAGCCCTGCCCACCAGGGTGGACCAGGCAGCCCGGATAGTTCCCCGGGAAAAAATCGTAAGTTTCGAATTATATCCTAATGCCAAGTTTTATGTAAACATTGCTAAACTCCCGGTGAATGCAGAAGTAGTAATTTTCAATAACAATACCGCCCAGGCGAACATGATTAAAAATTATTGTCTGGAGCAAGGTATTGATCATATTAACTTTAAATTATTGCCTTTTGCCGAACTTTCACGAGAGGAAGTAATTGAGGAACTAAAAAAGGCAAAATATATTGCCGGAGCCGGTACTATTGTAGGTAATAATGGTGAACTTATGAATTATAGGGAATATTTACGGCCCGATGTAGTAATTATTCCTGCCATCGTATTCCTACTTTTGAATCTGTGAAGGAGATTATGGAATATATCACTTTATATCATTACCGTCAGATCTCTCAACAAGTTTCCCAGGTCTGCAATGAGCTTGATCAAGAGTTAAAAAATATTGTCGCAACTACCCAACAGGTTTCCGCTTCAATAGAGATGACCTCAGGGACCCTTGTGGATATTAGTGAGAAAATGCACAATGATGCGAAAAGCATAGATAAAACAGTGGCTTCATCCGGAACTCTGGAAGAAGCAACAAAGAAAATTGCTTCCTTTGTCGATACAATTAAGCATATAGCCGGACAAACTAATTTATTAGCCTTAAATGCTGCCATTGAAGCGGCCAGAGCCGGTGAACAGGGCAGAGGTTTTGCTGTTGTTGCTCAAGAGGTGCGCAAACTAGCAGAGGAAACCCGTGAATCAGTTGATATTATAAGAACCTTAATGGAAGAGATTGAGGAAGTTGTTGGGGAAATTGCCCCCTCCTTAAATTCTATCTCTGAAGAATTATTGGCGAATAACGAGAATGTTAAGTCAATATCCAACTCTTCCTTAAAAGAAAAGGAGGCTATGAACAGCATCAGTGCCAGTTTAGAACATATTAGCCAAATAAGCTCAGGACTGGTGAAATCAGTAGAAAGCTTAACTGTTAGATTTTGAAAAAAAGTTTTTATTGACACTAAGTCTAAAGAAGAATATAATGATGAAGAAAAACAGACACATAAAAAACCTTCTACCTTTAAATTGGTCCCGTGAGGCCAATAAGGCGCAGAGGTCAGGTATTAAGAAGAATAAATAATTAGGGAATAACTGATACCTCCTTATTGTGCTTTTGCTCACGGTAAGGAGGTTTTTTATGTGGAAAAAAGGGGGAAAAATCATGAAAACTTTCAATCAAAAGCAATCCTTTTTAACCACAGGTATTTTATCTTTCCAACATGTGTTAGCTATGTTTGGTGCTACTGTACTGGTACCCTTCATAACGGGACTTAATCCCTCAATAGCATTAATGGGTGCTGGGGTAGGAACTTTGATTTTCCACTTAATAACAGGTGGAAAGGTACCGGTGTTTTTAGGTTCTTCCTTTGCTTTTATTGCAGGTATTTTGGCCGTTAAGGAAAGTTTCGGCTTGGCCTATGCTACCGGTTCATTTTTAGCGGTAGGTGCTGTGTATGTACTCATGGCCATAATAGTGTATTTTATAGGTTCTGATTTTATCAGAAAAATTTTCCCTCCCATTGTTACCGGACCGATTATTATCGTTATCGGTTTAATCTTGGCTCCTACGGCTGTGGATATGGCTGCAGGTGTTAATTCTCCTCATATCAGCACCTCAACTTCCTGGACTGTAGCTGTCATTACGATTATGACCATTGCTTTAACCGGAATAATAGCCAAAGGTTTTTTCAAGATGATTCCTATTATCGTAGGAATAAGTGTAGGATATATAACCTCAATGATTGTAGGTATTGTTGATTTTACTTCTGTTATTAATGCTCCTTGGATTTATAGCTTCCAAGATTTTAGGGAAATGATGATTGCACCTCAGTTTTCCCTGGATGCTATGAAAATAATTGTGCCAATTGCCTTAGTTACTATGATTGAGCATATTGGTGATATTACTACAAACGGGGCGGTAGTAGGCAAAGATTTCTTTAAATCTCCCGGTTTACACCGCACTTTAATGGGAGACGGGATTGCCACTGCTTTTGCCGGCTTGATCGGTGCTCCTGCTAACACAACTTACGGAGAAAATACAGGGGTATTGGCCGTTACTAAAAACTATAACCCGACTATTTTAAGATGGGCTGCGGTAATTGCTATTTGCTTAAGTCTAATCGGAAAATTCGGTGCTTTAATTCAAACTATTCCCGAACCTGTCATGGGCGGAGTAAGTTTCGTTCTCTTCGGCATGATTGCCAGCATAGGTGTTCGCACATTAATAGAAAATAAACCTGATTTATCTGACTTACGAAACAGCATTGTAGTATTTACTATCTTAATAATCGGGATTGTTTCTATCAAAGAATCTAACCCGGCGGCTATTCAATTAACAGGGCAAGCCACTCTTTCAGGTTTAAGTCTGGCCGCTATGGTAGGGGTAACCTTAAACGGAATAATTAATATAATTTTCCCTTATTTTATGAAAGAAAAAATAGTGGCAAAGGAGCAGGAAAGTAAGACCAAGAATATGCAATTTGCCATAGAAAAATCTAAGTAGGTTTCAAGCCGGTGCTTAAGCACCGGCTTTAAGGTTATGGAGATGTTTTAACGGCAAATCTTATGGTATAATTAAATGATGTTTTCATTTATTATTAATGAATCAAGTAGTATAAGGTGAAAAATATGACCAATGCAGTTGTAAAAGCTTATGCCAAAATAAACTTGTATTTAAATGTTTTAGGTAAGAGACCGGATTCTTATCATGAAGTAGAAATGATTATGCAATCAATCAGTTTATATGACCGGATAACTTTAAAACCTGCAGAGAGAATTTCCGTAAGCACTAACAATCCTCTAGTGGCGGATGACCAGAGAAATTTGGCCTTTCAGGCTGCCCTTTTAGTTCAAAGAAATTACCCCTTTTGGCCAGGGGTGGAGATTGTTATCGATAAAAAAATTCCTGTAGCAGCGGGTTTGGCAGGCGGAAGTACAGATGCGGCAGGAGTTATTTTAGGATTAAATAAATTATTTTCATTAAATATGAGTAAAAATGAAATGCTAGAATTAGGAGCACAATTAGGCTCTGATGTTCCCTTTTGCATTTTGGGTAATACAGCTTTAGCCAAGGGAAGGGGAGAACTGGTGGAGGAAGTTCCCCCTTGTCCAAAATTTTGGGTTGTATTAGTGAAACCTCCCTTTGGGGTTAAAACTTCCGTTGTTTATAAAAATTTGAACCTTGGCGGAAAAAAGAAAGAAAACGGTGGTATTACTAAATATATAAAGGCTCTAGAAAACAAGGACAGGGGTTATTTACTTAAGAATATGTTTAATCTCTTAGAACAAAGTACATTTAAACTTTACCCGGAAGTGGAAAAAATAAAAAGGGATTTAAATAAACTGGGAGCTGAGTATACCCTTATGTCAGGCAGTGGGCCTACGGTTTTTGCAGTCTTTAATGATTATCAAGAAGCATTTTCCTTTAAGGAGAAAATTAGAAATTTCTATACTCATGTTTACTTGGCATATACCGTAAACAAAGAATTAATTGAGGAGAGAGTGAAATTTTATGAGTGAAAGAAGATTGGCACCGATTGATTTAAATAGTTATAAGCCTTTAAGAGATATAGTTTTTGAGACTCTGAGGGAGGCCATAATCAATCATGTTTTAAAACCAGGAGAGCGGTTAATGGAAGTTCGTTTGGCCGAGGAGATGGGTGTTAGTAGAACTCCCGTAAGGGAAGCTATCCGTAAATTGGAATTAGAAGGTCTCGTAGATATAGTTCCCCGAAAAGGTGTTTATGTAGCAGGTATTTCTTTAAAAGATGTCCAGGAAGTTTTCGAAGTGAGAGGTGCCCTGGAAGCTTTAGCGGCAAATTTGGCTTCCCAACGGATAACACCGGAAGAGATAGTTGAATTAAAAAAACGTCTGGACAGGGAAGATAACGAAACAAAAGCCAATAATCTACCTAATATTATCCGGACCGATACTGAATTTCATGACCTAATATATAAGGCAGCCAGAAACTCTCGACTACTTAATTCCATAAATAATTTACGGGAACAGTTGCATCGTTTTCGTTCCGCTTCCTTAGCCCGTCCCGGCAGAAGCGAGACGGCACTAGCAGAACACCAAAATATTTATGAGGCTATAGCTAACAGAGATGCAAAATTGGCCGAACAGTTAGCCTGGGAACACATTGAAAACGCCAAAAAAGCCATGTTGTTATCTATGAAGACAGAAAGGGTATACTATTAAAAAAAGGAAAAAGAAGGGAGTTTCTTTTTTTGGTTTGGTCAATAGTTTTAGCCGGTAGTTTAAACGAGGGTAAACTTAAAGAATGTAGCAATGCTGTTAATGAGGCCATGATCCAAATAGGAAACAAGTACATGATAGAGTATGTAATTACCGCCCTGAAAGAGGCCCGGGGGATAGAAAAGATTATTGTGGCAGGACCCCAAAAGGAACTTGCCAAAATCTACGGTCGGGATGAAGATGTTTACCTTGTGGAAAGGGGTAAAACTATAATTCAGAGTCTCCTCAATGCACTCAGCTTACTTCCTGCCGAGGATGTTTCCCGTATACTGGTGGTTACGGGAGATATACCTTTAATTACTTCTAAAATCATTGATGATTTTTTGTCCAGGTGTTCTCAGGAAGAGGCGGATATTATTTACCCTCTGGTTAAAAAACCTTTAAATGAACTCAAATTTCCGGGAGTAAAGCGGACTTATGTTTATTTAAAAGAGGGTGTAGTTACCGGTGGGAATATTATTTTAATAAACCCCCAGATAGTACCCAGAAATGCTCAAAAAGCTGAAGATTTAGTACTTTTACGAAAAAGTCCTTTACGACTGGCCAAATATATAGGGTTTAGGTATATCTTTAAATACCTACTAAGGAATCTTTCCCTTAAGGAAGCCGAGGCTCGGGTAAACGAGCTTTTTCAGATTAAAGGCAAGGCGATTATTGTTCCTTACCCGGAAATAGGTATTGATGTGGATAAGCCCAGTGACCTGGAATTGGTTAGGAAAGTGTTGGCATAACTCTTCTATGAGGATAATCTGCATGTAAGTGGGCTAGTCTGATGCTTTCGGGCAATTCAAGATGCCAGTGGGCGAGTGGGCGAGGTTTGAACTTCCTACGGTTGTAAGGATAAGGTAGAGGTTGGAAATGAATTTTTGTTTAAAATTAAAGGAACTCAGACAAGTTTAGGGGTCACGCGTTTTTTTGATTTATTACAAATCTTATTGTAATCTGGAAGGAAAAACCACTTATTTCTTGAATATAATGATAAGTCTATTAATTATTACCGCACTTTAAAACAAGGAGGGAGTCAAGTGGCAAAGTTAGAGCTTACCGGTGTATATCCACCTATTACCACACCTTTTACGGAAAACGGTGATGTGGATTTTAATGCTTTTGACAAAAACATGGCAAAATGGAATGAAACGGGGTTAGCCGGTTTCGTTGTCTTCGGTTCTAATGGGGAGTATGTTTATTTAACGGAACAAGAAAAGTTAGCTTTGGTTAAAGCATGTGTAGGGGCTTGTGCCCAGGGTAAGAAGGTTATTGTGGGTTCAGGTTGTGAATCAACCCGGGCTACCATAGAGCTTACTAACAAGTGTGCCCAGTTAGGTGCAGACGCTGCTTTAATCATTACTCCTCATTACTATAAAGGTAAAATGGACCGTGCTGCTTTAAGAGAACACTTTTTTACAGTAGCTAACAATTCAGAGATTCCTATCCTGGTTTATAATGTTCCTAAATTCACCGGCATAAATTTAGACCCAGATTTTGTAGCCGAACTGGCCACTCATCCAAATATTGTGGGCATTAAAGACAGTTCCGGTAATGTTACTCAGCTGGCTCAGCTTATTTCCATGACGCCTGATGATTTTAATGTTTTAGTTGGTACAGCCAATGTATTTTTCCCGGGTTTAATGTTAGGGGTTCGAGGTGGTATACAGGCTTTAGCTACTTGTTGTCCTAATGAATGTGTAGAAATTTATCAACTTTATAAAGAAGGTAAATACGAAGAAGCCAAAGAATTACAGCTAAGAATGATTCCCGTTAATAACGCGATTACAGCAACCTTTGGTATTGCCGGATTAAAGGCAGCTATGGATATGTTAGGGTATATAGGAGGTTTCCCCAGAAGACCTTTATTACCTTTAAAGGAAGAGGACAAAACTAAATTACGGGGGATTCTGGAAAAAGCAAAACTTTTATAGCTTTGGGGTTAAATTTTGGGTCAGACTCTTGAAAAAAGGAGTCTGGCCAATTTTTTATTTATAATTCTGACCAATAATGTTGGCCCTAAAGCTCAGTCTGACCAAAAATTTCACCTAATAGTATAGTCTTACTCTAAAAAACCTAACCCAAAAGCTTTCCTCTGGTAAGGAAAAAAATTTTTGGTTATAATTAGAAAGAAGTGAATAAATTTAAAAAAAGATGGATTAAATATTCGGAAATAAGCCGAAAATATAGATACCGGAGGGGAGAAAAATGGAAAAATGGCGTAGAAGTGAACGTATGGTTCTTATGACGAAAATACTATTGGAAAATCCCCAGCAAATGTTCACTTTAGGGTATTTCGCGGACTTTTTCCAAGCGGCCAAATCCAGTATTAGTGAAGACTTGGCAATTATCAAAGATACTTTACAAAAAACGGGACAAGGTCAATTAGAAACTGTAGCAGGTGCAGCAGGAGGGGTAAGATTTCTCCCCTACCATAGCCCGGAAAAAGAAATGAGTTTTCTGGAAAGTTTGGCTGAAAAACTTTCCAGCCCGGAAAGAATTTTGCCCGGCGGGTTTTTGTATATGACTGATATTATTTATGACCCTACCATTATTTCAAAAATAGGAGCAATATTTGCTCACCGTTTTCAGGGAAAAGATCCAGATTATATTGTAACGGTACAAACCAAAGGTATACCCTTAGCTTTAATGGTGGCAAATGCTTTTAATGTTCCGTTAGTGATTATTCGGGATGATAGTAAAGTTACTGAAGGGTCTGCCGTTAGTATCAGTTATGTTTCCGGTTCTTCTAAAAAAATCAGTACCATGTCTTTGGCCAGACGTGCGCTTAAGCAAGAATCCAAGGTTATCCTCATTGATGATTTTATGAAAGCAGGAGGAACGGCCAAAGGGATGATGGACTTAATGAAAGAGTTTAGAGCAGAGGTTTTAGGTTTGGGAGTCTTGGTTTATACCAAAGAACCTGAGCGTAAATTGGTTAATAACTATCTGGGACTCTTAGAGCTCATCAGTATAGATGAAAATAAACGGGAAGTAAAAATTAAGGCAAAAAATTTTTTTATTTAAATGTATAATTTTAATAAAGAATGGTAATTTTCTTATAGTGAAGCAGGAATTTCCAAACAAATGTTGAATATGGTCAATGATGTCAAAATGTTCCGCATTTCGGGAAGGTGGTGAAGTGGACATGAATATTACAGATGTACGGATCAGGAAGATTAACCTGGAAGGGAGAATGAAGGCTATTGTTTCCGTTACCTTCGATGATGCCTTTGTAGTACATGATGTGAAAGTCGTAGAAGGCCAAAAGGGACTTTTCGTAGCAATGCCCAGTAAAAAAATGCCTGATGGTGAATTTAGGGATATTGCTCACCCAATTTCTTCTTCAGCCAGAGATGTAATTCAGACTGCGGTTTTAAAAGCATATGAGGAAGCTATTTAAGTAAATTAAGTGAAAATTGAGTAAAATTAAAAGGAGCGAAAGCTCCTTTTTTTTGT
>CZCB01010564.1_pt1 | contig 10926 bp, 4 predicted proteins | sample 591991 | NCBI WGS metagenome assembly CZCB01 (sample SAMEA3556809, study PRJEB10932) | anaerobic digester metagenome | reverse complement strand
TACACCTTCAACGACAAGGGAGGAAGGAGCGTCACGCTCCGTCCTGAGGGAACAGCCGGCGTAGTGCGCAGCTATATCGAGAACGGCATGTATTCACTGCCGCAGCCTATAAAGCTCTATTATGACATAACGGCCTACAGGTACGAAAATGTCCAGAAAGGGCGCTACAGGGAATTCCACCAGTTCGGCGTGGAAGCGTTCGGCGCTCCCGGGCCGGAAATCGATGTTGAAGTCATCAGCCTGCTTTACATGTATTTCAAAAAGCTGGGGCTCAAGCAGACCGGCCTGAACATCAACAGTATCGGATGCCCTGACTGCAGGCAGGCTTACCACGAAAAACTCAAGGATTTCTTAAGGCCTCACCTGGCTGAACTGTGCGATGACTGCAGGGACAGGTTCGAAAGGAACCCGCTGAGGATAATCGACTGCAAGAACGAGAAATGCAGGAAATACATCGGCGGCGCGCCCCTTTTGCTGGACAATATCTGTGATGAATGCCGTCAGCATTTCGAAGGTCTCAGGCAGGGACTGGACAATCTCGGGATCAGGTACAACATCGATCCGACGATAGTCAGGGGCCTCGATTACTATACCAGGACGGTATTTGAATTCGTTTCCGAGAACGTCGGGACCCAGGGATCGATATGCGGCGGCGGCAGGTATGACAGGCTGGTCGAGGTGTGCGGCGGGCCTTCGGTGCCCGGCATAGGATTTGCTCTCGGGGTCGAGCGGCTGCTGATGGAACTGGATGCACAGGGCGTGGTTATCGATGATCCGCCGGCGCCGGACATATATATAGCGACGCTGGGCAGGAAAGCCACTGACCTGGCGATGAAGATGGTCTACGAACTCCGGAGCTACGGGGTGCAGGCCGAGACCGACCTGATGAACAGGAGCCTCAAGGCCCAGATGAAGTACGCCGACAAGAAGAGGTTCTCATATACGATAGTGATAGGCGATGATGAGATCGAGGCTAACAAGGGCGTCCTGAAAGATATGAGGACCGGGGATTCCAAGGATGTCAGCCTGGATTCCATCGTTGACAGGCTGAAGAACCAGGTGAACCGGGCGAAATGACACTGCGCTGCAGCTGCAGGCTTGTCCGGCTCATTCGGGAAAGCAGCCCGGATATTATGAATGTTGCTGACAGGATAGGAGATGTCGTATGGGAGAGACGATCTATGGCATGAAGAGGACCCACATGTGCACTGAACTCAGTGCGGCAGACGTGGGCAAAAAAGTCACCGTGATGGGATGGGTCCAGAAACGGAGGAACCTCGGCAGTTTGCTGTTCATCGACCTGAGGGACAGGACGGGTATAGTACAGCTGGTTTTCAACGACCAGACTGAAAGAGGGCTCTTTGAGAAAGCTGAAACTGTCAGAAGCGAGTACGTGATCGCCGCCTCAGGGGTAGTGCAGCACAGGGCGCCGGAAGCCGTGAACCCGTCAATGAAGACAGGCGAGATCGAGATCATCGTCAGCGAACTGAGGATACTGAGCAGGGCTGAGACGCCTCCGTTCCATATAGAAGAAGATTCGGGCGTGAACGAGGCCATGAGGCTGAAGTACAGGTACCTTGACCTGAGAAGGCCTGATATGCAGGCCAACCTGATACTTCGCCACAAGGTGGCAAAGATTGCAAGGGACTATTTCGACCAGAACGGTTTCCTGGAAATAGAGACGCCCATACTTATAAAGAGTACGCCGGAAGGCGCCAGGGACTATCTCGTCCCGAGCAGGGTGCATCCGGGCAAGTTCTATGCGCTGCCACAGTCGCCCCAGTTGTTCAAGCAGCTGCTGATGGTGGCCGGTTATGACCGGTATTTCCAGATAGCGAAGTGTTTCAGGGACGAGGACCTGAGGGCGGACAGGCAGCCCGAGTTCACACAGATAGACCTTGAGATGTCGTTCGTCGATATGGACGACGTCATCACTGTGAACGAAGGATTCATCAGGAGGCTCTTTAAGGAAGCGCTGGGGGTGGAGGTGGAGACACCGTTCCTGAGGATGTCTTACCGGGAAGCCATGGAAAGGTTCGGATCAGACAAGCCTGACATGAGGTTCGGGATGGAACTCGTGAATGTATCGGACCTCGTTGAAGGCTGCGGTTTCAGGGTATTTGCAGATGCGGTCGCCGGCGGCGGGAGCGTGAGGGCCATCAATGCCAAGGGCTGCGCCAGGTTCAGCCGGAAAGAGATCGACAGCCTGGGTGAGTTCGTAAAGACGTACGGGGCAAAGGGACTGGCGTGGATAGCCGTGGAGGAAGGCGGCGTCAGGTCGTCCATAGCGAAGTTCTTCAGCGAGGAAGAGATGGATGCGCTGCTGAAGAGGACAAGCGCGGAGCCCGGCGACCTGGTCCTCTTCGTCGCGGACAGGAACCAGGTGGTTTTCGATTCGCTGGGCGCGCTGAGGGTCGAGATAGCTAAGAAGCTGGGTATACTCAACGACAGGGAATACAGGTTCCTGTGGGTGACGGAGTTCCCGCTGTTCGAGTTCGACGAGGAGGAGGACCGGTGGGTTGCAAAACACCATCCGTTCACGTCGCCCATGGATGAAGACATTGAATTCCTCGAGAGCGATCCGGGAAGAGTCCGCTCGAAGGCTTACGATATAGTGCTCAACGGTACCGAGATCGGCGGCGGGAGCATAAGGATACACATGCAGGACCTGCAGCAGAGGATGTTCAGGCTCCTCGGCCTTACCGAGGAGGAGGCACATGCCAAGTTCGGGTACCTCCTTGAGGCGTTCAGGTACGGCGTACCGCCGCACGGGGGAATGGCATACGGCCTCGACAGGCTGGTCATGCTCATGGCCGGGAAGAACAGCATCAGGGACGTCATCGCGTTCCCGAAGGTGCAGAATGCTTCCGACCTTATGATCGAGGCGCCTGACACCGTGGACCCGAAACAGCTTGAGGAACTGCACCTAAGGGTCATGGAATAAAAGCGTATTCAACAGGATTCCAGGAGATGTGGGAATGAACGGAGAGGACGAAAAAACTGCAAGATCGGAATACGGGGAAAATGACGACGGCAGGACGGCCGGCAGTGATACTGCCAAAGGGGAGACGGCCGGCGGGGGATCTGCCGGCAACAGGAAGATAAGCGAAGCCCTCGACTGGTTCCTGCATATTGCCGTCGCCGTCGTTGTCAGCCTGCTTTTCGTCACGTTCGTGGCACAGCGGACGGTGGTCCACGATGTTTCCATGGAGCCGACGCTGAAAGCGGGCGACAACCTGCTGGTGGAGAAGCTCGGGCCACGGTTTGGCTGGCTGAGGAGAGGCGACATCATAATATTCAGGTTCCCCGGTGAGGAGAAACTGCTAATAAAGCGGCTGGTCGCCATGGAAGGGGACAGGGTGCAGGTCATAGACGGCAAGCTGTATGTCAACGGGGAACTTTCGCTGATCGGTCTGCCTGAGGAGCCGGAAACTCCGCAGGGAGATCTGCCCGAATATACGGATCTGACGGTTCCTGAAGGCATGGTCTATATACTGGGGGACAACAGGATGCACAGCCTGGACAGCACTGATTTCGGCCCGATCGACAGGAGCTGGATAACCGGGCGTGCCATTTTCCGCTTTTTCCCTTTCAACAGGTTCGGCACTTTAGACTGAGCGCCAGGCTGCTCAGGACGGTCCTTTGGATGGATGGACCGGGTTTCGGGCCAGTATTCGTGTATTTTGGGAGATCAGATGGGCAGGATTTTTCACATGGGCCTCGATGTAGGCTCCACAACGGTCAAGCTTGTTGTGCTGGATGAGAATGATAATATAAGGTACAGCAGGTATCAAAGACATTTTTCCGACATAAGGAAAACTATCTTTGATCTTGTTGACGAGACCTGCGAGGCATTTGACGGTCACAGTGCGACCGTGACGCTGACAGGTTCGGGGGGCATTTCGGTGGCCCAGTGGCTGGGGCTTCCCTTCGAACAGGAAGTGGTAGCGGCAGCCGGGGCCGTCGAGAGGTTTATCCCGCAGACCGACGTGGCCATAGAGCTTGGCGGCGAGGATGCGAAGATCACGTTCTTCAGGGGCGGGATAGAGCAGCGCATGAACGGCACCTGCGCCGGGGGGACCGGTGCGTTCATCGACCAGATGGCTTCGCTGCTTCAGACTGATGCCGCAGGGCTCAATGAAATGGCGGCAAAACACAGGATCATATATCCGATCGCAGCCAGATGCGGCGTTTTTGCCAAGAGCGATATACAGCCATTGCTCAACGAGGGCGCGGCGAAGGAAGACATTGCCGCATCCGTATTCCAGTCTGTCGTAAACCAGACCATAAGCGGTCTTGCCTGCGGAAGGCCGATCAGGGGGAATGTGGCCTTTCTCGGCGGTCCTTTGTATTTTCTTTCTGAACTCAGGAAGAGGTTCATAGAGACGCTGGGGCTGAGCGACGACCAGGTGGTTTTCCCGGAAAACTCCCAGCTTTTCGTCGCTACGGGCGCCGCCCTGGCTTCGAAGAAAACGAAGCCCATGAGTTTCAGGGCTCTCAGGGAAAAGCTCGGCGGCATCGATTCGTTCTCGGTGCAGGAGGTAGAGAGGCTGCAGCCGCTGTTCAGAGATGAGATAGAACTGGCCAAGTTCAACCGGAGGCATTCGAGGCACAAAGTCGCAAGGAGGGACCTGGCGTCCTGCCGCGGTCCGTGCTACCTCGGCATCGACGCGGGTTCGACCACCACCAAGCTGGCCCTCATCGACAGCGAAGGGGCGCTGTTGTATTATCATTACGGCAGCAACAGGGGCAGCCCGCTCAAGTCCGTCATAAAGGAACTGAAAAAGCTCTATTCAAGGATGCCCGAGGGGGCCTGGATCGCGAACTCGGTCGTCACCGGTTACGGTGAAGGCCTGGTGAAGGCGGCTTTGCGCGTCGACATAGGCGAGATCGAGACGATTGCCCATTACAAGGCGGCCGAGCATTTCCTGCCCGGGGTGGAGTTCATACTGGACATCGGCGGACAGGACATGAAATGCATGAAGGTGAGGGACGGCGTCATCGAGAACATCATGCTCAACGAGGCCTGTTCGTCGGGCTGCGGTTCCTTCATCGAAACCTTCGCAGGTTCGCTCAACATGAGCGTCGAGGAGTTCGCAAAGGAGGCTTTGCTGGCCCGGAACCCGGTGGATCTGGGCTCCAGGTGTACCGTCTTTATAAATTCCAGGGTCAAGCAGGCCCAGAAGGAAGGCGCGACCGTGGGCGACATCTCGGCGGGCCTGTCCTATTCCGTCATCAAAAACGCCCTGATGAAGGTCATAAGGATAAAGGATCCCAGGGAGATCGGCAAAAAAGTCATCGTCCAGGGGGGCACGTTCTATAACCCGGCGGTGTTGCGGAGTTTCGAACTGATTTCCGGGAGAGAGGCGATAAGGCCTGACATAGCAGGCATCATGGGCGCATACGGCGCTGCGCTGATAGCCCGCGAGAGGGCTGAGGAAGGGCAGCGGAGCGGCATCATGGGCGCAGGCGAACTGGAAAACTTCGAGACCGAGATCTCGATGAAGCGCTGCGGGAAGTGCAGCAACAACTGCCTGCTGACCATCAACAGGTTCACCGACGGGCGGGTGTTCGTGTCCGGAAACCGCTGCGAGAGAGGCGAGGGCGGCGAAGTAGCAAAGAACGGCATGCCGAACCTGTATGATTTCAAGTACAGGCTGCTGACCACGTACAGGCCGCTGGATGAGAAGGAAGCGGTCCGCGGCGTCATAGGCATACCGCGCGTGCTGAACATGTACGAAAACTATCCCTTCTGGCATACTTTCTTCACCGAACTGAAGTTCAGGGTCGTGGTATCGCCGCGTTCATCGAGGAAAGTTTACGAAACGGGCATAGAAACGATGCCGTCCGAGTCGGTCTGCTATCCGGCGAAGCTCGTCCACGGGCATGTCATGTGCCTTGTCAACATGGGTGTCAAAAACATATTCTACCCGTGTATACCCTATGAAAGGAAAGAAGACGAGAAGGCCGACAACTGCTACAACTGCCCCATCGTCACGTCCTATTCGGAAGTCATCAGGGCGAACATGGACGTGCTGCGGGAAAAGGGCATCAATTACATGAACCCGTTTTTGCCGTATTTCGATAAAGACGGCCTTGCCGAGAGGCTGTACGAGGAGCTGAAGGGCTTCGCCCTGACGCGGAAGGAAGTGGAGGCCGCGGTGGAAAAGGCCTGGGCCGAGGACGAGCGCATCAAGGCCGTTATAAGGGAAAAAGGCGAGGAAGTGCTTGCATGGCTGGAAAAGACGGGACAGAATGGGATCGTGCTGGCAGGAAGGCCCTACCACATAGATCCTGAGATCAACCATGGCATCCCCAACCTGATCAATGAACTCGGGATGGCGGTGCTGACGGAGGATTCCGTTGCCCATCTGGCAGAAACTGCACGTCCGCTGCGCGTGGTCGACCAGTGGATGTACCACACGAGGCTCTATGCGGCCGCGACTTTTGTCGGTACCAGGGACGACCTGGAGCTTGTGCAGCTCAACTCTTTCGGCTGCGGACTCGATGCCGTGACGACGGACCAGGTACAGGAGATACTGCAGGCGGCCGGCAAGATATATACGGTACTAAAAATAGATGAGATAAGCAACCTCGGCGCTGCAAGGATCAGGCTGCGTTCACTCAAGGCGGCAATGGAAGAGAGGAGCAGGAGCGGTTACAGCCGCAGGGCTGAGAAATACAGCTTCAGGAAGGTGCCGTTTACCGGGGAGATGCGCAAACGCCACACCATACTGGCGCCTCAGATGTCGCCGATACATTTCCGGTTCGTGCAGGAAGCTTTCAGGGCGTCCGGATACAATATCGAGGTACTGCCGTCCGTTGACAGGGCGGCTGTCGATGAAGGCCTGAGGCATGTGAACAACGACGCCTGCTATCCTTCGATCCTCGTCACCGGACAGATCATGGAGGCGCTGAAATCCGGTAAATACGACGTAAATAACGTGTCCGTGATCATCAGTCAGACAGGCGGAGGCTGCAGGGCGACCAACTATATAGGATTTATACGGAAGGCCCTGAAGGATGCGGGCTTCGGGCATGTTCCCGTGATCTCGCTGAATGCGCTTGGGCTTGAAAAGAACCCCGGGTTCAAAATAACGCCCGGACTGCTTAACAAGGCGCTGATCGCGCTGGTATACGGCGATCTCTTCATGCGCCTGCTGTACAGGGTGCGGCCGTATGAGAAGATAAAAGGCTCGGCAAACCAGCTCTACGAAAGCTGGATCGACCGCTGCATCGAATCGGTCAGAAGCGGGAAGCACAGCGTATTCAGGCGGAACATCCGTCAGATAGTCGAGGATTTCGACAACCTGGAACTGGTCGATGTGAAGAAACCGCGAGTGGGCCTGGTCGGCGAGATCCTCGTGAAATTCCATCCCACGGCGAACAACAACGTGGTGGACCTGGTCGAAAATGAAGGTGCCGAAGCAGTCATGCCTGACCTGATCGACTTCTTCCTGTACTGCGCTTATGGCTCGATCTACAGGCGCAGGTACCTTTCCGGGCCGCTGCTGTCGGAACTGGCCAGCAGGCTGGCGATATGGGGGATAGAACTTTACAGGAGATACATGAAGCGTGTGCTGAGTCACAGTAAACGGTTTGAGCCGCCTACAACCATATACGAACTTGCTCGTAAGGCCTCCGGAGTGCTCTCGCTGGGCAACTGCACGGGAGAGGGCTGGTTCCTGACGGCGGAGATGATAGAATTGATCGAGCAGGGCGCAGCCAATATTGTATGCATGCAGCCATTTGCCTGCCTGCCCAACCATGTGACCGGAAAGGGCATGATAAAGGCATTGAAGAGAAAATACCCCAATGCCAATATAGTTGCCGTGGATTACGATCCCGGCGCCAGCGAAGTCAACCAGGTGAACAGGATCAAGCTTATGCTGGCTGCCGCATTCAGGAACATGGAAGATTGCGAAACTGAAACAGAAGCTGAAGTTGCTGCCGCGGCCGGCCAGGGATATGAAACCGCACCAGTCAAAGCAACGGCAGCGGATAAGGCTTCGGCGTGCATAATACCAGCGGTGGGCAAAGCAGCGGCTGATGAAGCTTCGGCAGGCAAGGCACCGGCATCGGGCAGAAAATCCACTGCGACGCAGAAACATTACGGGAACGGCGATCCGGAGAGATTCAGCGGCTAAGGATCTGGCCCAAAGGCCCATATACAGGCCAACGGCGGCAAACAGTGCGACGGTCGACAGCGAAAGCGGTCAAATCAGCGGATCATTCGTGCGGTCCGGTCAAAGCGATGGACCGGGAACTGCGTATAAAAAAGGCGGCCATTTAACTCTGAGCCGCCTTTTTATCTCATTCTTTTTTCGATTCTTATTTATTTTTTCTGATTCTTCTTTATTCAATTATATTACCCTGTTACTTTGTATTGCTTATCTGCATTCTGCGCTTCCGGACCCATCGAGTACTTACATTGCCGCCGTTGATATCAGCACGGCTGATTCCCTATTTACGCAGCCTTTTCTTTTTCATGGATGCCTTCCTGGCATTATGCTTCTTTATCGAATAATGCATTGCAACAGCAAGGAGCCCGGTCAAAACTATCGTTGCCGCAAAGAAAATCAACTGAGTAGACATTTTTCCGTCAACCTTTCTGCGTGTATTTTGTCAGATCGAGCTATCACTATTATATCCGCTGTCTGCCACTAAAAGCAATATGCCGCCGGTTATTCCAGGTGCTGCAAGCCGTCTGCTCCGGATGCGGCCTCCCGCAGCTGCGTATTTTACGGCGCCCCGCAGCCGTTTATTCACGGTTCTCCCGCAGCCGCATTTTTTGCGGCGCCCCGCAGCCGTATTTTTTGCTGCGCTCCTGCACCTGCGTATTTTACTGCGCTCCCGCAGCCGCGTATTTGCCGCGTAATTATTATCATAATGCATATGCGTACTTGAATATGATTTTATATGACCACCATCACACTTTATGTATTCTGCAGACAGGCTGTCCTGCAGCCGACCGGAGGAAACGATGAACGCGAATCAGAGACAAAACCTGTTTGAGAAACCACTGAAGAAAGCCGCGAACTCATTCCTGTTCCTTATGCTTTCCGCCGTTGCAGTGTTTATCGGTATACAGTTCGGGAATCTCTGGTACCATTTCGACATCAACATAATAGACAACATCGACGTTGAAAACTTCAAAAAGACCATCAGTTTCGCGATGCCGATCATAGAAACCGTATACAACAGCGGCAGGTCGAGCGTTTCCTTATCAGGTGAGATCAAAGAGTTTTTTACCGGGATGTTCGGGTTCGATCTCCAGGCGCCGACCACCATTTTCAGTGCCCAATCAGCCCTGTTCAGGTATTACCGGGATATGACGGAACATGACAGCCAGGGCGCAGGCGACAGGCCGGGACAGGATGATGCGGATCACCGGGACAGCACTGGTACCGGGAACGGACAGGGACAGGGGACAGTGCCGCAGGACGGCGATGCCAAAGACGGGAAGGTGCCGGGTGGAAGCGGTACGGGAGAGGAAAGCGGGAACGGGACCGGGGAGGACGACGGGACTGGCGGCAAAGAGGACCCGGCAGGAGGTAAAGGCGGTACCGGGGAACAGGTAACGGAGAGCAGCATAAATTCGGATACATGGCCCGGTTCTTCCATCGCCTGGGCCAGCAGCATAAGCTGGGAAACGGAAGAAGAAGAGAAGGATGACAAAACCGATGTCGTGGAAGTGGAAAAGATTGCGATAAAGAACAACACGAGGTACAAGATCGATGTTGAGGCGCTCCTTAAAAAGCCGCTGAAGCTGGACATGTCGAAAAAGGGCCCGAAGGTGCTTATTTATCATACGCACACGAGCGAAAGCTATGTCCTGAAGGAATCTGACCTGGGCAGAAAGGATATGCCGAGCTTCAACAGCAATCCAAGGTACAATGTCGTCAGGGTCGGCGAGGAACTGGCACGGCACCTCAGGAAATACGGCATCGAGACCCTGCACAACGGTACTGTCCATGACAAGGTGCGGGACGCCGCTTACAGCGTATCCATAGAAACCCTCAACAGCTATAAGAAGAGCTATCCCTCTATCCAGGTTTATATCGACGTCCACAGGGATGCGGCAAGGAGCGATAAGCCGAAGCTCCGCCTTACAAAGGAGATAAACGGTAAAAAATGCGCCCAGATCATGTTCGTGGTCGCGGCCGAAGGAACGCTGCCCCACCCGAAGTGGCAGGAGAACCTCAGCTTCGTGCTGAAGCTGCAGCAGAAGCTCAACGAAAAATACCCCGGGCTTGCGCGGCCGGTCTGGATCGTCGAAGCGCGCTACAACCAGCATATATCCACCCAGTCCATCCTCGTAGAGGTGGGCGGTGACGGCAACCTCCTCAGTGAGTGCCTGGAAAGCACGAAGTACCTTGCAGAAGTCCTGAACGAAGTTTTAGAAGAGTGCAGTTGAGACAGGGGACGGTCCTTCGGAAGCGGGGACGGTCTTTCGGAAGCGGGGACGGTTCTCCGAAAGCCAGGCCGGTTCTCCGAAAGCCGGGGACAGTTCTTTGGAAGCGGGGGACGGTCCTTCGGAATCCGGGGACAGTTCTTCGGAAGCGGGGGACGGTCCTTCGAAAGCCGGACGGTTCTCCCGGGTTTAGTGGCAGTTCTCCGGAACTGCGATCCCTGTTGTTCCGGCCGGGATGAACAGATACATGTTCGGAAGCACCAGGTATGTGGCGATGATACGTAAGGATCACATGTGTGAATACAGGATAATGTGGAGCCAATAATAAATAGATAGAGAACACGTGGAAGTGAACAGGGATCCACCGGGAACAGACGGGGACATCCTAAAAAGGGACCCCTTATGAATATAACGGGATCCCCGATCCCAAATAATCGGCAAAGCATAGGACCTGTGGGACGTAGCGATGGATACGGATAACACCGCGCTGAAAAGACTCGAATATTACAGGC
>CZCB01000579.1_pt1 | contig 10942 bp, 11 predicted proteins | sample 591991 | NCBI WGS metagenome assembly CZCB01 (sample SAMEA3556809, study PRJEB10932) | anaerobic digester metagenome | reverse complement strand
TGGTCCAGGTAATGCCCAAAGCTATCGGTTTAAACGTGGGCGGGAAAGTAGGGATAGCCAGGAAAGGCGAACATATTGTGGTAGCGGTGTTTTTTGCCATAGGTCTGCTTCACCTCAACGAGGTCTGTGTCGGGCTGGGGCACAGAGTAGTTTAGGAAAAAGCGCTGCGGAAAGAGAGAATGCGAAAGGAGCGGGACTGCAAGCTGCTTCAAAAAAATGTCTATAATGCTGATATACAAAAAGAGTTCCGGCCTACTCATTCTGCTTCCGGCTTTCCTTTAACCTTTTAGCTATATAGCTGCCGATTTTGCCCGTTTCACGTGAAGTTAAATTTGCCCAACCCCTGGCCGCAATTTCATCGTTAAGCCCCAGCTCTCTGGCTGCCTCCTCTTTTAATTTGCGGGTAACAGGGTTTTCTTTTTTTGTTTTCTTCTGCTTCCCTTTAACTATTTTAACCCCCCCTTACTATCTATTTCTATATTTTAGCCGGGGAGTTGATCGATTATGCTTACGTCCGTGCCGGCTTGGTGATTATCTCACAGATAGTTCTGTCACCGGCTTAAAACACTCCCTTACCTGAGGTCTTCCATAATGGCCGGTAAAATCTTTTCGGCTTTCCCCTGCAAAAAAAGTGTCGATACAGAAGCGGTAAGATACGAAGGCTCCGGATTGACTTCAATTACGAAAGCGCCGTTACTCTTAGCCAGCAGGGGCAAGCTTGCTGCCGGCTCAACCAAACCCGATGTTCCTACGACCAGCATCACGCGGCACTCCCCTGCTTCCCTGTGGGCCTGGCTTAAAGCGTTTCTAGGGATTGGTTCCCCAAAAAAAACGGCATCGGGCTTGAGAACTCCTTTACAGACCGGACATAAAGGAGGTAGTGAGCTTAACTCTATCTCACCGGCTGGATACAGGGCGCTGCATTCCAGACAGATAAGCCTCCGCACGTTTCCGTGAAACTCAATGACTCTTTGATTTCCTGCCTTCTGATGCAGGCCGTCAACATTTTGGGTAATGATACTGCTAAGATAACCTCTCTCTTCCATAACGGCCAAGGCGAGATGAGCCGGGTTGGGAAGGGCTTTTTCCACTATTTCCAGGATCTCTTTATGCATAACCCAGGCGCTCCCGGGATTGCGCCTGAAGCCTTCAATACTGGCCATCTCTTCGGGATCATACTTCTCCCATAAGCCTCCCTGGCCACGGAAGGGCATAATTCCACTGGCCACCGAAATACCTGCGCCGGTCAGCGCAACTACCTTCCCCGCGCTGATCTTTTGCGCCGCATCCTTAACCTTTTTTTGCTCTTCCGGAGGAAACATTTTTTTTCTCCTTTCACCATTCAAGACGAGGTAAACAGATACCCGGCATCTATTACTCCGGCATTTCCCCAGAGACGTTCCAAATTATAAAAAGTTCGTTCTTCTGGAACAAAGATATGGATAACCAGCACACCAAAATCCAGCAAAATCCAGCGCCCCTCCTGGTAGCCCTCGACGCGCAATAAGCTGTACTCATCGCCGCGAAGGTTTTCCAGCAGGTGATCGCATAACGCTTTGGTATGGATAACGGAGGATCCGCTGCAGATCAAAAAATAATCTGCAATAAGCGAAACTGTACCAATCTCTAAAATAGTAATATCCGTCGCCTTTTTTTCATTTAACAAACGAACCGCCTTGAGGGCAAATTCCTTTGTTTTAAAAGACAAATACATCTCCTCCTTGCTTCTACAACGAAAAATTTTTTCCAACAATAACTGTTATCATAGCGGGATGGTCCGGCATTGGTTCCTTAAAAAATTCGGCGCCGATCAGCAGAGCAATCTCTCTGGCCGGTTCAATATTCTCCAGGTGCGAAATCACCTGGCTGGACTGATAATCAAAAGAGTCTGCGTTATCAATCCTGACAACCTGGAATCCTTCTTCTTTTAATAGCTCTCCTACTGTGGAGGCGATTCCGGTAACGCCGCTGCCGTTTAAAACCTCTATGGTAATAAGTTCCCGGGGCAAAATGAAATCCTGACCAAGATTCTGCATCACCAGTACCAGTTGCTCAAGATTCGGCTCGAAAAAAGTGTCCCCGTTAATATCACGCCATACTCCCGGAAGCTGGATAACCATGCATTGAGGATCAAAAAGCGGCCCCAGACGCCCATAAAATGCCTTTAGCTCCTTCCAGGAAAGGTCGGTTTTAAAGTAGGGAGACACTTCCCTGATAATCCGGGATAAGTTAAATGGACCCTTTTTATCCCCGGAGAGTTTTACTAACTCCCCCACATGGTTTGCCCGGCGCAGAGCGCGAACAAGAGGGTCTTCACCGTTTTCACCCTGAAGGAAGTAATCAAGATAGTCCTGGCCCTTCAAGGGAAACCCTTTATACTCTATACCGCCACAGCAATCAACCAGGGCAGGAATACCGTCGTAGTTGATTTCCAGATAATGGTGAACGGGTGAGCCCAGGAAGAAAGAAAGCTGCTTAACCAACAACTCCGCACCCCCTTCATTGTAAAAATGACTGGGGGTATAAAAAGACCTTAAAGTGCTTTCCGTAGCGGCATCTTCAGAAAGAGGTTCTTCCGGGGAAGGCTCTTCTGTTCTTTTTTCTTCTCCGCGATGCAGCAATATATCCCCTGGAATAAATATAGTATGAAAGGAGTCCTCTGATACCGGGAAGTTTAAAAAAAATATTTCCTCGATACTGGCTTCGCCGTTATCCTGCCACAAACCGTACAGGAGATAGTTAATTCCACCCGTTTGCGGCGCATCGCGCAAACTGCGGGCCCACTCCGCTTCGTTCTGTAAAGCCCGGAAAGAGCCCAAAAAGCGTGTTCCCCACAGCAAAACAGCGATTAGCAGGAGAAGAGACAGGAAAAAAACAAGCCGTTTTTTGTGGAGCCGCATCCTCTTCCCTGATGTTTTTTTTCTCGTCAGGCTATCATGATTCATATTTCATGTAACTCCCGCTATTTTTTTCTTAACGATAAAATCAGAGAATTGCGAAAAGAAATAGAACCGGGGTGCATCAATCTTCCCCTCTCCAGAACCCTCTTTATTGTGAGGTTAACAGCGCCGAGAAGGGCCCTTTCCAGATCTGAAAAGGCCAGCTCTCTTATCTCTATGGCACCAGAATGGGTCCTTCCGGGTTCAATATAATCTGCCAGGTACACTATCCGGGCAAGCAGCGACATCCCGGCAGCACCGGTTGTATGCACTTTGACGGCTTCCAGAACTTCTCCATCCTCGATCCCCAGTTCCCATTTCAGCAACCAGGCACCGACAGGTGCATGGAGCAAAGATGGTTCCTGCAGGCTCAAGTCATCGGCCAGATTGTTTTCCACAGCAATCCTGTACAGCCTCTCGTTGGAAAAACTCTTCCCGTAGTCATGCATTAAACCGGCCAGAGAAGCTTTTTGCGTATCGGCTCCATAATTAAGAGCGAGCCGGTATGCCGTTTCTTCGACACCAACGCTGTGTACAAAAAGATCGGGGCTGCAACAGGCTCTAAGTTTTTCCCGGGCTTCAGACAGTTTCATCTATTTAAAACACCTACGTTATATAATTTGACATAAAAAAAAACAATCCTTCTTCAACATTTTTTTTATATAAAAAAGGCAACTTTAAAGTTGCCTATTCTCTCTGGGTTTAGCTTCGTTTACAACCAGGCGGCGCCCGTCTACCTCTGCACCGTTCATGTTTTCCATTATCCTTTCGGCATCCTCATCATTTACCTCCACGAACCCATACCCCCTGGAACGACCGGTAGCTCTTTCCGTAATAATACGACAACCTAAAACTTCTCCGTATTTCGCAAAAGCGTCCCGGAGCTCATCCTCCGTGGTCCCCCAGGAAACATTCCCTACATAAAGGGTTTTCACCATTTTGTCACCTCGCTTCCCGGCATATGTACTCTTTCTATATTATGCAGAAGTAAAATCCAGATTATACTCTCTCCTTCACCTCCCAAGTAGAATGCCGGTGGGTAACCTGGAGAAATCCGGGAATTTATTTCAACCAATCCCTTATTCTTAGTAGTGATGTTTACCCGGCAGGCATATCGCGAAATAAAAACATTAATTCGACAACATTTGACACATTTTTACATTGCCCTTAATTTTTTAAATCATAGCATTTAAGAGAACGGAAGTCAAGCAGTCACTGCCTATAAAGTTTGTTTTTGTAAATATACTGCTCTACAGGCTCAGGCGTCAGGTATTTAATAGTTTTACCTTCAGCTATCCTACGCCTGATATCGGTCGAGGAGATGGCCATGGCCGGTATTTCAAGAAAATGAATTTTTTTGGCTATTTTAGCAAAAGCCGATCCAAAAATAGTTTTTAGTTTGTTAAAAGGGTATCCCGGGCGGGAAGCAGCTATAAATGAACAGGCCTCCAGAAGCTCTTCGTAATCCTTCCAGGTCTTTATATCAAGGATAGCATCTGCTCCGGTAATAAAATAGAGATTTAGCCCGTTTTTATAAATCTGGAAAAAACGCCGGACAGTATCGATAGTATAGGAGAGCTGGTTATTCTCTATTTCCAGTCGAGACACGGTAAAATAAGGGTTGTCGACTACAGCAAGCATCGTCATGATATAGCGGTGTTCAGCCGGACTTATATATTTTTGCTCCTTGTGCGGTGGGGTGCCTGCAGGCATAAAAATGACATGATCCAGCTTAAACTGCTGGCGCGCCTCTTCCGCAGTAACCAAATGCCCGATATGTATAGGATCAAAAGTACCGCCCATGATCCCCAGGTTTATAGATTCGCCTGTGGCTTTGGGTAAAAGAAAACTCATCCCCATCTCTTCCTTTTTTGCGACTTAAAGAGAATAAGTAAATTCCATATCGCCGATGCGCACGATATCTCCTTCCTGAATGCCCATGCGGACAAGTTCCTCTTCCACACCCAGGCTTTCGATGACCTTCTGGAAACGGCGCAAACCCTCGGAGCTCTTAAAATCAGCCTGATGCGCTGCCTTTTCGACTGCGTCACCGCTGACCAGGTAAACTTTTCCATCGACCTGGATATGTAGCGGACGGGCTGCCACCGGGGGTAGAAAAATAATACTGTCCGTTAACTCTTCTTCAGGTAGAACGTTTCTTTCCTGGACACACTTGTATAGTTCTTCCAGAAGACTCTCAATTCCTTCTCCTGTAACCGCAGATATAGGAAACAAGTTGGTGTTTTTAATCCTGGCACGGAATTTTTGGAGATTTTCCTTCGACGACGGCAAATCCATTTTATTGGCAGCGAGGATGGCCGGTTTATCAAGCAATTCCTGATGATAAAGCCCCAACTCTTTCCTCAGGGCAGAATAATCTTCGTAAGGATCCCGCCCCTCTGTTCCGGCCATATCAATTAAATACAGCAAAACACCCGTTCTCTCGATATGTTTTAAAAATTGATGCCCCAGTCCTGCGCCCTGGTGAGCGCCTTCAATTATTCCCGGGAGATCGGCTACGACAAAGGAACGCTCTTCTCCCAGGTAGACAACTCCGAGCTGAGGGACAAGGGTTGTAAAAGGGAAAGGAGCGATTTTGGGCTTAGCAGCAGAGATCCGTGAAAGCAGCGTGGATTTTCCGGCATTGGGGAAGCCGACAAGGCCAACATCGGCCAGAAGCTTCAGCTCTAGAATAAGTGTGCGCTCCTCCCCGGGCTCTCCTTTTTCAGCGAAATCCGGAGCGCGGCGTTGTGAAGTAACAAAGCGCGTGTTGCCGCGCCCGCCCCTTCCGCCCCGGGCAACCACAACTTTAATGCCCCGGCGTGGGAGATCTGCAAGCATCGTCCCCTTTTCGTCTTTAATAACCGTCCCAACGGGCACCTGTACAGTTAAAGAGCTGCCGCTTCTCCCCTGTTTGTTTTTTCCCTGACCATGGGAACCGTTGGCTGCATACATGTGCGGCCGGTAGCTGAGATCGATCAGCGTATTTTTTTCCGCTGAGGCGACAAATATTACGTCTCCTCCGTCCCCGCCGTCTCCCCCGTCAGGGCCTCCCCGCGGCACATATTTTTCTCTCCGAAAGGACACTACGCCGTTTCCGCCTTTTCCTCCTTTAACAAATACCTTAACCCGATCCACGAACAATCTGATCACCTTGTTTAAAAAAAATCCCGGGAACCCCCGGGTTATAATCTAGACTTGCGGGTAGACGCTAACTTGTTTTTTGGTCTTGCCAAGTCTTTCATAGGTTACCAGGCCGTCGGTAAGGGCAAAAAGTGTATCATCTTTTCCGCGGCCGACATTAAGCCCGGGATGAATTCTTGTGCCTCTCTGGCGGACAATAATACTGCCGGCCGACACCTCTTGACCGCCATAACTTTTTATGCCAAGCCTTTTAGCATTGCTGTCACGGCCGTTACGGGAGCTCCCGACACCTTTTTTATGAGCAAATAATTGCAGGTTCATATTACGCATTTTAACCGACCTGATTTAAAAAACCAGGCCCGCACCTCCTTTCCTAAAAAGATATTTCCCGGGAAATTGTTGCTTAAACAATTCCCTCAATTATTCATTATTATATTATACCTTATTAATCTTTAAATAATATATACCGGGGGTACGCTTTCGCTGTTTCCTCCAGCCCCAGCAGCATCGTTTCCAATAACAGGTGGCACTTCTCTTCCTGTTCTTTCCCCATCTTCGCCGGCGGGGCAATCAACAGGTAACCCTCTTCCATCTTAACGGGTAGCTTCAGGCCAACCAGGTCTTCAAGGGCAAAAATGATCGTCTGGGTGAGAACTGAAACAGCGGCACATACAATATCATTTCCATGAGGGGCAAAAAGGGCATGGCCCTGGATCTCTATATTAACAGGATTACCCTTGTTGTCCCGTTTTACCTTTATCTCAATCATCTGCTTGTGCTTAACAGGGTCTCACCCTGTATTAACTTCAATCTTCTCTATTATAACCTGGGTGAAGGGCTGGCGGTGGCCCTGTTTCTTTCGGTAATTTTTCTTGGGCTTGAATTTAAAGACAACAATTTTTTTGCCCTTTCCATGAGATAGCACTTTACCGACAACCTTTGCGCCCGACACGTAAGGAAAACCTACCTGCGTTCCTTCATCACTTCTAACGGCAAGCACCTTTTCAAAAACAACTTCGGTCCCGGGTTCGGAGGGCAGCTTTTCTACCTTGCAAACACTTCCCTCAGAGACCCTATACTGCTTGCCACCCGTTTCAATAATGGCATACATTTTTACTTTTTACCTCTCTCTTTATAAACTCGCCGTACAAGGTAACTTTACCGGAGTAAAAGTTTTGGGGAACCTTGTCCGTGCGGCCGAATGCCCTGTAATTTTAGCACATAAGATAATTATTGTCAATGAACTGGAGGTTCTCTGATCGTGTCAAGTAACAGGTCTCTCTTTCCTGCTTTAAAAGCAGTTTTTTGATCCTGCCCCTATTAAGATTTTACTCACAGCAAAACGGTGAAACCGAGAAACCGGTTTTCGCGTTCGGCACAGTTTTTTGAATACTCCGCTCACCTTAATGTATCTTGAATTCAATCTGTCCCAGGGTCCTGGAGGGATTTAACCTTTTCGGCAAAGATATCGGTAAGCGATTCCGCTATTTCTTCGGTAAAACCTTCGCCATAGATACGGTAGGAAGGCTTTTCCGGATCGGGAAGAACCAGTGCCCAACCATCCGGGTAATAAAATTTCAAGCCGTCAATCATTTCGACCTTTTCGGCCTTACCCGGCCCCTCCTGGATAAGGCGGCGCATTACCCGCCCCTTTTGTCCCCAGGGACACGCAATTTCCTTTTGACGCAGATTAATTCCCGGTATCTCTTTTAAGAAGGTGGAAAGGCTTTTTCCTCCCTGTGCCAGAGCGTTTAAAATTTTAAGCAGTGAGGTAACAGCGTCAATTTGTAAGAATCCTGTAGGCAAATAGCTCCTGCTGTCTAGGGTAGCGCTATTTTTAGTTATTTCCTTAATTTTTTCCTGGAAATGCCGGGGAAAGGTCTTACTGCGCAGGACTATCCCCCGGTTTTTGCGAGCCAACTCTTCATGTATCCAGGAGGCAGAGATAGGCTGCACCAGCATGGGCGTTTTCCCGGATTGCAGAATGAGCAGTGAGAGTAATGCCTGGTACAGTTCGCCGGATATTTCGTTGCCCTCTTCATCAAACAGCACCATTTTTTCAGCACTGGGATCCATCCAGAAGCCGAGGTCTACTTCCCCTCTCACAATACCGTGGGCAATTTCATTTTTGTGGCAGTAGAAATCATCCTCTTTCCAGCAGGCCAGTTTTGTCCTGGCGGGAGGATAGTAAACAATAAGGTTACAGTTGAGTTCCTGCAATAGGGGTACCAGGAAATTCTGCAAGTGGGGAGGCGGGAAAGCAACCAGAAGTGAGAAATTGGCTTCCTTGATGGACTGCAGCGAGAGATCTTTTAAAATTGTTTGGGCATAGATCTTGTTGTAATCGTTGATTACTTTTAAATAGCCCAGTTTATCCTTTCTGGCCCGGGGGAAATCATCCCTTAAGTATAGCTGTTCCAGATTTCGTTCCCGGGAATGAGGTAAATTAAGCCCTTCTTTATCAAAGAAACGTATGGCGCTGTACCCGTAATTGGAAGAGCAAGAGTGGATATAGATACCCCCCTCTGCCTGTAAAGAGGTTACCGCGATGCGCATTACAGGGGCAATTGTCTCTCCAATGTCAATCACTTCCGCCCCTCCGGCCAGCAAGCCCACTGTAACCGCTTTTCTCAAAAGCTGTGAAGGCCCCCAGGTATCACCACCGATTACGACCGGCACGGCCCCTCCGAGCATAAAGGCAAAAGCCGAACCCATTCGAAGAGCGTTCTCCAGGGTCAAATCCCCGTTTAGCTCGCCGCGGACTCCGTCGACGCCGAACAGTGACCTTCTGAACTGGTTCCCCCAAATAAGATTGCTGTTAACCACAGCTCCGCTCTCTATCCTTTTATAGGGCCATATTTTTATACCGGGCTTTATCGTTGCTTTTCTCTCAATAATACTCCCGTCACCGACAACTGCTCCTTCATAGGCGGCGCTGCCCGTCTCCATGCGGACACCGCCGGCTAAAACACTGCCCCTGATAATAGAATTTTTTTGTAGTGTTACCCGCGACCAGGTTATGCTTCTTTTCGTGGACACTTTTTCAGAAAGGTGATTGTATGAACCCAGAACAGTATATTCACCAATGCTGGACTTTGTATCAATATATGTGCCTTTATTAATAAAGAAGGGCGGCATAAGGCGGACGCCGGGAGCTATATAAACGTCTTCGGCAATCCAGACTCCCTCTTCCTCCTCTTCTGCAGGAAGCTTTACTTTCACTTTTTTATCCAGAATATCATAGTGAGCATAACGGTACTGTTCCAGACTGCCGATATCGCACCAGTACCCGGACAGGACACAGCCAAAAAGAGGCTCGCCCTTTTCCAGTAGCAAGGGGAAGAGATCCTTGCTGAAATCATATTTTTTATTAGACGGGATATACCGCAAAACCTCGGGTTCAAGAACATAAATCCCCGTGTTGACAGTATCACTGAAAACCTCTCCCCACCGGGGCTTTTCCAGGAAACGAATAATTCTCCCTTCATCGTTAACCATAACAACGCCGTATTCCAGAGGATTCTCCTGGGGAGTCAGAATAATGGTAGCCAGAGCGTTTTTTTTCCGGTGAAATTCTAAGGCTTCGCTTAGATTAATATCCGTCAGACAATCTCCACTGATAACCAGAAAGGTTTCGTCCAAAAAAGATGCTGCATTTTTTACGCTACCCGCCGTTCCCAGCGGCTCTTCTTCTAAAAAGTAGGTAAAATTGGCCCCCAGAGGAGATTTTTCGCCAAAATAATCCATAATATTTTCTGGAAGATACTGCAACGTAACTGCCAGATTATGTATATCGTGGTCTACCAGGAGTTCTACTATATATTCCATCATGGGCTTTTCCATTAAAGGAACCATAGGTTTAGGACGATCGCAGGTCAAAGGACGCAGTCTTGCTCCTTCTCCGCCGGCCATGATTACTGCTTTCATACTTTTCATCTCCATCCAGTTTATAATTTAGCCGTCCGGCCATCTTCCTTCTCCGGTATTTTTTTATCAGCAACCAATTATTATTATCTCCTTTCTGAGAAGATTAACTCTCTCCAAAAGCGATAAAATGCCCCCGGAGCTTTTGAAAGGAACATAAATAATATTCAATATTTAGAAATCGCTTAAATTTTGATTCACTGCCTTTCATCATAGTAATTCAACTTAGTTGAGTAAACCGGATAGTAGTAACCATTAACACCGTAAAGACAACTGGATGGTGCCGTTTTTTCTTGTAATCCGAAATAGGGAACCCAGATGAGGTCGAGGAATTTACTTAAAGCAAAAAAGAAAAAGCAGTCTTGTGACTGCTAAATTAGTTTTATGTCAGTCTTCAGATGTAATCAGCTTATTTTTGTCCTGTTCTCCATTTCCTCTTTCGAAAAACAGTTAAATTCAACGAAGAAAAGCTGATATATTTATCCTTCATCCGATCTTTCGCACCCTTAAAATCAAAAATAGATAATTTAGCTTCTCGCACATTTAGAAAAACAGCATTAGGCCCAGGACCTATAATTAGCCATATGTGCAAGCAGCTAGAGGTACGGAAAACTATCAACGTAACAAGGGCAGAGTCGGCCACATAGATGATTTTCTTGAGTTCTTCTAAATTGAAATGTTCCGGCAGCTGCCTGTGTAAGCTCAGAAGCCAGGTTAAAAAAGCCCGGTAAATGGGAGATAAACTGCAGCGTGGGAAGAGATCGGAAAGATATCTCCCGGCAAAAAAAGCGCTTCCTACAAGATCAGGAATTTAAAAAAGAGCTTTATGGCCGGCAGTATCGTTTTCTGGTTGTACATTCCGACCATCTGGATAAACGCAAGCTGCGGGGCCTTGATTCCAGGCTGAAAAAGCAAAGGATTGAACTCGAAAAAGC